>JACCDG011567853.1_pt1 | contig 23620 bp, 22 predicted proteins | sample 7442471 | NCBI WGS metagenome assembly JACCDG01 (sample SAMN15323444, study PRJNA562643) | freshwater metagenome | isolation source: river surface water | place: USA:Blue River Watershed | collected 2017-08-17 | reverse complement strand
TCTGTGCTAGATTTAGACAATTCCCAGTTGCCCATCCTTGACACACCGCATGATCTATCAGAATTTCTGAATGCGACTGATCTACTTATAGAAGATGCTACTATTTTGTCTGCTGGTCTATTAGGATCTAAATTCAATTTAGCTTTTGTTACTACAAGTTTACATCCATGTCCATTATCATCAACGAATTTAAGACTGACTATCGCAGTGTCTGTCAGACCCGGTATATCGTTATATGTCACACCAAGAAATTCGCACTGGTTATCAATGCTGTTGCCGGGTTTACCCTTTATACCTTGCGGACCCTCACTAAATCCGTCGTCGCCCTTATCGCCTTTCTGGCCTTTTCTACCTTTCTTACCCTTTGGGCCACATAAATCGACATATAAAGTCTTTAAGAATTTGTCATTCAGCGTAAATCTTATCGCTGGAATACTATATCCAGAGTTCTCACACACTAACGAATTTGAACTCGATGTCAGTTTCTGCCCATCATAAGAGACGCAATCAATATCTAAACTATCACTTTTTAGCTTGATATCACCGCTAATAACACCATCTCTATTTTGATCGTTTTTAAGCAGCGTCTTAACATCTGCGATGATACCAAACCCACCAGGCACTGCTGGTACCGAGTCAAGTAACGCTTTATACGATGAAGACAATAACCCATCACCAGTACTGGTAGCAAGAATTATTGAATCAACATGTCCTATCTTGTCCCATAATTTATTATCACTATCATAAATCCATTTTATGAATTCACTATCAATGAACTCCTGCCCGTGGACTGGAGTCACTGGTAGAAATGACGATTTATTATTTAAAATTGTCGAAGTCATATTAGTTACATACATCTTTCTCTAGTTCTATTTTATTTTTGTGTGTCAAAATTACAATGGATATCATTCAGACACAAAAAAGGAAGAACGCAATGGAATCAATTAAAAAGCACTTGATGACAAAAGAGAATGTCGTTGGTGCTGGTATGGGCGAGAAATGGGTAGATGGCAAGCCGACTGGTGAAGAAGCCATTGTAGTATTCGTCCACACCAAAGACACAGGTTTCAGAAAAAGTTCAGCTGAGAACCTCATACCTCAAAAAATAGATGGAGTTGTCACAGACGTAATAGAAGTCGGTGACATAGTAAAACAAGAGGGTTATAGAAACAAAATAAGACCATTAAGACCTGGATATAGCATAGGTCATGGACAAATAACGGCAGGAACTATTGGAGGTTTCTTCCTAGATAAGGATAAAAAACCAGTAATTTTAAGCAATAATCACGTTGTCGCAAATGAGAACAAAGCGAATATTGGCGATGTGATATATCAACCTGGACCTGATGATAGTAGCGATGAAATAAAATTCAATGGATGGAATAAGCCATATTCGAATCTTCCATACGTTGGTTCATTGAGGAAGTTCACAAAATTGAACAGAAATGGCAACACACACGATTCTGGCATAGTTGAAATCCACCAATCAATATTAGACTCCAATTTAGTCGACAGAGTCTATCCCACAATAAACAGAAAAATAAACGGTTTCAAGCAAGCCGTCGTCGGAACACAGGTCCAAAAATGCGGCAGAACAACAGGATATACAAATGGTCGAGTCATAGCGACAAATGCGATTTTCACAATAACATATGATTTTGGACCAGCAGAATTTAACAAGTGTATCGTAACGACAGCTATGAGTAAAGGTGGTGATAGTGGTAGTATAATATTTGACATGGATATGAACGCTGTCGGACTCTTGTTCGCAGGTTCGAATAAAGTGACTCTATCGAATGACATCAATGATGTTGTAGCAGAATATGGACTATCAATATGGGATGATGAGATCGGACCTACGATTAACGCAAATGACCTGAATTGGTCGGTGTTGACAACCGATGGATCATTAGAGTTCAAAGACGGCGTAATGACGATAAAAGAGAATGCGAATCAGTATTGTTTCGCAGAGCACGTCTTAAATAAGCCACTGAATATGGTAGCTTGCACCATAAACACAGGAAGCGATAAAGGTGCGACATGGGGTCCCGGAATTACGTTACAATTCAGAAATGGGACTATGAAGATAAATCTGAGACACGACAGCTCATTCGGAGGATATTTCAATTCGAACGCTAATATCTCTCTAGGAAAGACTAAACCTAATACCAACTATAGAATGAGAATACGAAAAGACAGAAACGTATGGATAGGTGAGATAAATGACTCTGGAATTTGGTATACTTTAGTGTCAATACCACGAAGCATATTCGACTCTGATCCGGTAGCAATAAGACTTGGGAAAACAAGTGAGAATGGGTCAGCATCTAATTATGACAATATCAATGAAATGGGCGAAATAGGTGAATGTAAAATATCGAATATAGTAATCAATAATTAGATGAAACGTTCATCATAAGTATATAAAACAACCCAACCTAACAAGGACCACGAAATGAAATCAAATTGCGTAGTTGTTTCTGTATTGATCGGACTACTGAATTTTTGCAATATCTCGATAGCAGACATTAAGCCTGTTCCAGACACCAATTTCACAGAAACTGAAAATCAACCGAGAAAGCTAACAGCTAATATCGAGTTATATTCTGGCTGTATTGTCGTTAAAGACGTTGAAAACATCAAAAGATGTTCTGTACCAAGAATAGTTAGAGTCATTAATCCATGTAAGGATTCTTGCGATAAGTACGTCTACATAGAGGTATGTATTCCGCAAGACAAGTGCTATATCGAACTCAGAGTTGGCAAGAAAGTGAAACTAGTGTTCATAGATTCATCGATAGTTATTACATCTAAGAACGGGGTAATAACAGTCGATTATAACGACTAGAATGTTGTCATTCGTCGTCGAGGTCATCGAAATCATCGTCCTCTAATTCGTCGTCGTCTTCGAAGTCGTCGTCAAGTTCTTCGTCGTCTTCGAAGTCGTCGTCATCTTCATCCCTTAGGTCTTCGTCGTCATCGTCGTCATCGTCGTCATCGTCGTCGTCTAAATCATCTCCAAAATAATCATCGTCGTCGAAGTCATCATCTTCGAAAGCACCATTCGAAGCTAATATTCTAATATCATCACATTCAATAAGATTCAACATCATATACTCCTTCAAATAGCCATTTCTATGACATGTCCCCAACTCGGTTTATTACTGTAATTTCTAGTTATAACAGTAATCAAATTGATCCCACAATCATCAGAATACGTACAAAAACCATCAGTCAATAGTATTTGCAAGTCTCCAACTAATCTGTTTTCGATTAAATATTTGATTGGTGCACCCATATCTGTTCCACCTCTGCCACCAACGTCAATATTCTTCCAATCACCTTTTCTATATAAATTATATGAAACATATTTGCAATCCCATTGTAATACATAAATCTTGGAATTACAAGACATAGACTCTATTTCAGCAAAAAATTGTTTAAGCATATCATAGTCGACCGAAAATGAAACATCGACTATCACATTGATCTTAGCACCTGCACGTTTAGTGACACCAGGAACACCAAAAACTTGTCTAGTTCTGTTTAACTTAGAAAAAGTTTTACGTTTCATCCCGACATATCTATTGACAATATTCTTAAAGAAATCACGCCATCTGATTATAGGGTTCGATAGACTATTAATATGTTCAACCAAATGCCCTGGAATACTACCAGGATTTCTAGACGATACATCATCAACTAATGCCTTAACAACTTGTCGAACATCGTCTGACGACAGATCTGTCTGATCCCATATTGAATGATCATCGAACGACATAAAACCATGATCATCTTTTGTCATCCCCGAAGAACCATGCGTATCCAAGATCTCATAATAATATTCCAATGTTTCATCATCTGGTAGCGATTCAGGGACCCATACAATATTACCACCCATCGGCAGTATCAAATTATTCATATTATCAGCATAACCTATTCGCGGACTACTCCTCTTGCCATTAACTGCCATATCAGCAGCAATATTCGCCAGTTCTTTATCTCTACTGCCTACTCTAATACAATGACATCTAACAATGTGTTCTATCTCATGCTGTATGACACCACATAACTCCTCAACGCTCAACGAATCAACAAACGGTTCATAATATAAACATTGAACATCAGAACCATTAACAATCCTGACACCCATCGTTTTCTTTTCGGTTGACAACCACTCCATCTCACTTTTTAGCCAAGTCATATTGATGCAAAAACTGCCGTACCACGGCGATTTTATCATCAATCTACATCTAGCATTCATCAACTTATCTCTAATCATCGCTTCCCCAAGATACATTACGTAATATTTTTTGTAATGACGGTCGGCTATTGAGAGAATCTATAAATGATGCTTCATTAGAACTGAGTTTCATCTTCTTATCAATCTTATTGACCATATTGGCAACTTTGCTATTACTCAAGGCTGATGTTCTCAGTTTACTCCCAGATTGTATCAAAGATCTACAAAAAGCAACAGCAACATCTTTCTCTTTCACGTTTGTAGCAACATATTCAGCAAAATCGAGGCACACATTTGATATATTCTGTTCATTGAGCCTATTTTTTGTCATACTAGACAATCCCCACATAAGCCCTATCATTTGGTTTCTAGACAATTTCTCCATAGCAGAGGCATTAGCCGCAACACCGTTTTCAACTATCATTAATGGTTTTATTGGGCAAGAGTATTTCAAAAATGATATTGTAAGTTCTCTACCGATCAGGCCAGACAACACTTCAAATTTAGCAGCATCATCATACTTATCAGATGTTATCTTGAGAACTCTTGAAACACTGTCCCACGACCTTCTAGAAGGTTGGATATTGAAGCCAAGATCTCCAGAAATATCACCATCTAAATTCTTCATATTTTGAGACGTGAATTCAACTATACGCGATGAGTCATTACCGTGAACTCTATACATATAATCGACCCACTCTTGGAATGTCGAATCTCCACCATTCAAAGTCACATGACAAAATCTATCGATCAAAGCCGGATCTGTGAAACCATTCACAATATACCCATTTATAAAGTTACTAGCAGCAACTATCGACCAACCTCTTGGAAGGACGTATGAACCTATTTTCCTATCTAAGACTAATTGAAATATAGCTTGCAAAACATCATCTTGTGCTCTAAACAATTCGTCCAAGAATAATATACCATTCTTGAAGTGTTTTTGCAGATTGTGTAACTTCTCTTCACGTTCGTGTCCTTGATATTTTTCTAATTCATTTGATATTGCGTTGTGGTCCATATCACCCATAGGCAAGTCATCAGGACTAGCATAACTTGTCCTGCAATTCTCTGTCCTATAAGGCAATCCACGAATATCAGAAGATTCTATTTGTGACATACGATAGTCACACAATCCGAATCCATTATCATTACATATATCTCTTATCAGGCTAGATTTACCAATACCTCTATGCCCCCATATAAATAATGGTATACTGGCTTCTCTACATATCATGACACATTGTTTTATCACACTAAAATTAGCCATTTGTCTTTTTCATAGTCCTAATTGTTCTATCATTCAGATTCAATCTGTTGATATATGTCTTAGTAGTATTATCACAATTGTTGTATATCCTATCAATATATACCCTCTCAAGTAATACACTAGTATACTCGTCGTCACCAAAAACATATCTCAGAGTTCCAGCATACGAATATTGCAAAACTGGATCTATAGACGGATCACCTAAATCACAATCTATAATCTCGAACATATGAATATCGTATGGTAAATTATATTTAAGTTTATGCAATATTATATGATTAACGCAGGAAAATCCTGTCGGCTCACCATACATCTCTTTTCCATTCATCGACATATTTTTTCTTCACTACATTCAACCATCCACTAGTACCAGCACGCAATTCTGGCGGGACATCAATTGACATACCATTCTCTATATCAGCAAAAGCTTCTTTGATAGCATGATATGCTGTTTTATCTCTACTACTAAAAGCCATCTCACACGTCGCATAAGCCATCGGAATCATGCATTCCGGCATTCCAGTTTTCTCAGTAGTGTATGAAGCAGCCATCGCTATCAATGGTGCCATCGGATTACTAGAACAATCTTCAAATGAAGTTATCAACATCCTTCTACATATATATGCTGGATCTTCTCCTGAAGATAACCATTTCGCTAGCCAATATATTGATCCGTTGACATCAGAATGTTGAATCGCTTCTTGATAACAATGTGCATAATCGTATCTCTCAGAACCAGAAGCGTCAAAAAATAGATTTTTAGTCGGTATTACAGAATTCAAATCATCCATAGTAACAACATTAGTATCATATGCCATGACATTTACTAGGGTATCCATACACGCTATTAATTTTCTAGCATCACCATTAGATCTTACTATCAGAGTGGCAGCAATATTCTTGTCTATAGCGACATCAACACCTCGATCCTTAAAATATTGCTTAGCTTTTTTATATAATGTGACCAACGAATCTCTATTTATTGGGACAGTCTCTTGCACCATACATCTAGACAACAATGCTTTATTAACACCAAATTTAGCATTCTCAACAGTCATGCCGATGAAGATGATTTTAGATGATTCAATGTGCGGTAGCAAGACATCCTGAACATTTTTAGACCATCTATGTATTTCATCTACAACGATTACAGATCCATCTTCACACACATCAAGAATTTTTCTTAATTCTTTAACACCATCGGTCGTGGCATTTAAATCGTACGATTTCTTGCCTATTTTCTTCGACATGATTTTAGCGATTGTAGTCTTACCTGTACCTGGAGGCCCCCATAGCACCATACTACGGACATTACCAGTACGTATCATTTTAGAAAGGATGCCATTCTCAGAGGTCAAGTGTTCTTGACCTATGACGTCAGCCAATTCATTTGGCCTTAATATTTCGCATAAATCTATCAATCGCATCCCCAATCACAAATATAATCGTTCTATAGCTTTTTCAGATATCATATTTTCTTTAAGAATAGCACCGCAAGTATCATCATCAACATCTCTTGAAACATTCCACAAAGTCTGAAAGTACTCATTCAGTGTTTCGATCTGCTTTTCTGCTAATTCAAAAGTTATATCAGCCCAATCTGAATTAGTGAAATTCCTACCACCAGCCACGCCAAGTGGTGTCATATCGTCATAGAAGAACAGCGAGCATTTCAAATGCAGTTCATTCGTCATCTTCCATTTGATGCTTGGGAAAGTTTCAGCATGATTGACTATACGAATCAATTGTTTAGCGTAATTTGTCTCGCAATCAATACATCTTGCATTATTAGGCTTACAACTCTTATATGTCGATATGCCGACCAATATACTGACATCATCAAAATTCACTAATTCATCTAGGATATCTCTAGTATATAATCCATATTTTGACTTGTCGCCGAATTTTGTCGTATCTCTGGTATCAAATAAAACACCAGCATAAATACCATATGTAGACATGACAGTCTTTTTCGGATTCATCTTTATACATTCCTGCATGAATCCATAATGAGCATCATTATCCAAAAACATCGTATGTGAATTTGACATATATCAATCAACAGTAGGACGATAGAACTATCATAAAATCGATATTTTTAAAATACTAAAGCTATGTGTTATCGATTATTCGATCTCTTAACATATTCGTTATAATCTAAATCAGTCCATTTAGACTTAGTTCCGCCATCGTACTTTTTAGCCAATCCTTTTTTAATCAAGGTCTCACCGATATTTTCACCATCTATGATGATATCGGCCACTATCCTAAAATATTTATCTCTTCTCATATTTTTTATTTCAAGAAGTTGTTTGCCTCTGACTTTCGAAACCACAAACATTCTAGCTTGTGATGCCATCTCTCTTATGTTAGCGTTTTTGTCACCTCTTTCTGGAGTATCGATTCCTGATATTCTAACTGGTATTCTCTTACCTATAATATCAGGCCATCCATGAATATCAACGAATATGGTATCACCATCGTATATTGAGACTACTGAACATTTAGCGTCACCATAAGTTTTTTCAGATGCTAATGCTGATCCACCAAATAATATAAGTAGAACAATCAATCTGATTATATTATTGAATATTCTCAGGTCTATACACATGTGTGTGTTGTGGTAAATCATATCTTCTTTTGCTGCCTGGTTTTTTAAAATCGTTTGATCTATAAAATCTGTCTAACGCCGTTTTCTTATTTTTAGATGGACCGGCAGACAACACAACATATTTTCCAACTTCATCTGCGTAATTTTTAATTAGACGCAATATCTCACCACCTATGCCCATATTTCTATAATATTCTTTGACTTCTATATCATGGAGTTTAATATATCTATCACCCTCACTAATGAAAAATGCATCTAATTCTTTAAAATATTTATTAGTTATATATTCAGATAATTTATCTATACCGCCATTACTCTCATGTATATTTTTTAATCTCATTTGGTGCCTACATTATGAGCCTAAGAAGATAATCTTCTTAGGCTCATATCCACAGGTGCGTTCAGAAATCAGTATCAGCCAACTGTTGGATCGTCTTCAGGTTCGTCTTCAGGTTCAGGAGTCGGCTCAGGTTCAGGAGTCGGCTCAGGTTCAGGAGTCGGCTCAGGTTCAGGAGTCGGCTCAACGAAAGATTCTCCTGTGGCTACAATGTTGATCGCACCTGGAACAGGTGGTGCAAACGTGTCAACCAGAACACCAGTAGCATTGCTTTCAGGAGATTTGTTACCAGCATCGTCGATGTCGACAAGCGAAACACTCACTGAAGCATTCTGTGGACCTTGCAGCGGTCCACTAGACAAGTCAGTTGGTGCAAGAGATATAACCTTCGGAGCGGCATCACCAATAACCACGGTCAGTACACGAGCAGCAACGTCAGGTGCAGATGGTTGCGGCAGTTCAACCTTGAAATCAATCACATTATCCATAGTAGCACTTTCTCCAGTCAAAACAATTGTTAATGGTCCAGGCCCTAGTCTCAGCAGTATGTCGTACGTAACACGAGTAAGTTCTGCTATTCTGTCTTCAATACTTTCTTGCTTGGCCGAAACAACAGCTAGATTTTCCAAAATCAATTCTATACTTCTGTATAAACGATTTAGAAACCACACTGCAATTTCTTCCATCAAAAAACATATCAAAGCACTTTATACGATATTTTTGTTTAAAAATTCATCGTTATCATATCACGCTTAACTCTGAGCTTATCAGAACAACCTATAAATTTTTCATTCTTATAACTGAACACCCATCCGTGTGGTAATTCATATCCCATATAAAACCTACAATTTTCATTTGGAATAGACAAATCAAGAATAGGCTGAGGTATTCTCTCACTAGTACTACCGTCATCATATTCAACAGTTTTGAAATGCTTCTTGCAATTTAAATCATATGTTAACAAATATTGGCCACGACCAGAAACATATTCAATCGGATCATAGTGATTTATCATACTGTGTGTAAACCACATCATCCCCTGTTCACTTCTTTTTGGGCTAAGTATAATATCATCACCATCAGTTTCAAGCGAATCAATATCAGCGTCAAACCCGCGATACAATTGCAGAACGGCGTCTCTAGCTTCCTCCGGACCGACTGAAACAACAGATGGTCCCTTATGATAATCGTCATCGCCGAACATACTGGCAAAATCTATCGCTTCTGAAACCGGCTTTATCTTAACAGATTCGAATTTCTTCAAAGCAGCAACAAACTTACCGACATTCCTACCATATTTATAAATCAGATTATTGAGAATATTGTTATCGTATACTCTATATTGCCACGATTCACCATTTGGAAATTGTACAGTCACTGATGCCGGATTAAAAAGAACTGTTTTAACAACAGGTTTAATGATATTTTCTGATATAACATTCAATCGCATCTCGTCACACTCCGGATAACACCAACAATTTCGAATCATCAAACACTAATTTTCTTGTGCCATAATTTCCAATTAACTTCATACACTCCCACCACGGACAATTTGATTCTTTTATGCTCTCTACCAAATTACATCTAACATCATTCATATCACTAAAAATGAATTTGACATTCCTTCCCCTATCAGTGAATAATTTGCCCATCTTATGTTTAAGCATAACCATGATATGCAATGCATAGACATCTCTGTGCATACTTAAAAATCTGACCGGTATTCTAATCGGCGAAAATTCATACATTGTTCTTACCCAGACTGTTATGGCGGTATCAATTACATCTAATGATTTTTTATCATCATTCGTAACATAATAATAATATGCCAACAATGAAACACATCTGCAATAATTGAAAGTTGCTGAAGGCCATTCTGCTAATCTGTTTCCACGCATCATATCTTCCATAATATCAATAGCAAGGTCTATCTTCCCACGCTTTATGTATAAATAGACCAACGCTGTGATATACGAATAATACCATCTAGCAGACATCTGAATATCAACTACAGATATATTATCGGCCCAATCATCAAAATCAACACTACCATCATATGCCCTATAAGTTAACCAAGTCTTCACTTTACCCCTAGAATTAGAATCATAATATGTATTATTAAGAATGTGCTTGGCTAACATGTATTGTTTATCACACCACGATGTCCACCCATCACCAAGACCCAAATCACTGTTGGTTGGTAAAAACATATGCTGCAAACCAGTACCAGCCATAGGCAAGATATCGGCCACTACTGACAAACGATTATCCCTGTCAATTCTGTCATCACTGACAAAATTGTCGATCATCACACATGATTCATCGTAATAGGCTATTATACCCAAATGTTGCAAGTTCAGATACATTTGCATCATGATACTGTTACTCTGCACAATCTAGAATCATTGAATATAAAACATCTCATACCTATACCAACACCGATTTTCTTCATGCACGTCCACCATCGTCCATCAGACACATTCGAAAATATTGATCCAGGCCAAGATGATACACCTCCGAAAAACATTGGTATCCTTCCACTAACGACACCCAATTTATGTAATATTATGATCATAATATGCAATGCTATCACATCTGAATGCATATCTAAAAATCTATTAGGATTCTCATCTACATTCAAATTAGCCATAGATGTCCTCCAAATGCTAAATGTCGTATCAATAATTCTAATTGTATTATCGTCATCGTGTCTTGTGTAAAAATAATAAGCCAACATCGTGGCACATTTACAAAAATCACCAATATCATACAATGATACATCGTAATTGGCAATTATAATCTCAGCAGTTTCCACAAAATCATCATATGATTCTTTCATCACATACGAATATGCTAAATCTGGTACACAATATTTTGATATGCATTCTACATCAAGATTATGATTAGCCAAAAGAACACCAGCCACATCGTTCTTTTCTCTGTCTCCAAAAACGCTATCGTCGCTCAGAATATGTTTAGCCGCATCAATACAAACTGACTCAAAAGAAACGAAAGAAAACGTGTTCTCTTGTAAAAAGAGCGGTAATATCAGTAAACTAAATTCATTATTTCTGAAGAAATTATCATAGTGAAACAAAATATTCTTACCATCACATGGAATATCATCATACGCAAAATACCCAAGATTATCAATTACGTAGTACAATTGGATCATCTCGAACACCTAGAAATTAATCACCCAATCATCTTCTCTATTTGCAATCTCCATTTTCAGCCTCGCTATTTCAGCCAATTGCTCCTCTATCAACAATTGCTGATTATTCTTGAATCTTTTATATTCAATAATATTACTGTCAAGAATCTGTATCATATCGGTATGTTCTAAAATTTTCGCATTCAAACTGTCAATTAATTTCTCATACTCGATTAGTTTAGAAGCTTGATCAGCTATTATACGCAAATAATTATTATCCATATCATATCCCCAAATGAAACACAATTTTTACCACTATATCTACTAGATTAGCATACTGTCAATTTCTTGTCTACATAATTGGAATAATGAATCAAGCATAATATTTATAAAAATTTGCGAAATCCAAACAAACGTTCTTGCTTAGTCTGCGATACATTCATCGCTTAAGACCACATTATCTATCAAAAATGAATCTCAATTTTTTATCGCCATAAATTCGTTTATAACCATTTTGATCTGCGAATTCCTGTTCCTTTAAATTCATTTTACATGCATGATTGTAAAGAGTTTTCTTATGCATAACCCATTTATCATCGTTCACATACCAATAATCAGGTCTAATTTCACCATCAAATCTGAAGTTGCATGCCTTGTAAAGTGATCCATCATGATTAAATGTAGTGTCACAATATGATATTATTGTTGAAATCTCATTAGGCAGCATTTTAATGCATCTTGTGATCATCCAACTACCAAAGTTCTTTTTTTGATATCGTGGATGAATGCAAAATCTGGACAATTCCCTGCTTTTATTCTTATCATATGGCATATTACCACGTAATAAAGTTGAAAAAGCACAAACACCGATAAGGTTTCCTTCTACAAATGCCCCAAATAATATTCCGCCTCTGCCACATCCAGACAAATAATGATATTTGTCTAGTAATTTATTAGCTGTTTTGACGTCGATCTTCAATAATTGAACATTATCAAATTTAAAGTCAATAAGTTCTATCTTAGATATTCCCATCCAATATTTAATCAATTCATAAATTTTATCACTACACTTGAATTCGTGTTCCCAAAGATATTTCAATTCGTAATTTGGAAAATTGTTATTAATAAAAGATTTCTTTTGATTATCTCGTATTATTCTATCTTCTTTATTATGAAAATAATCACCTTGGCATTCGATCAACAAATTAGGTGCATCATCGCGTGGTATCATGCAATCGAAATTATATGGACCAATTACAGTTTCTAAATCATTAGGTTTATTTGCGTACTCTCGATAATACTTGATATTAAGATCATCTAAAATCTCGTATAGATATTCTTGGATCGAAGAAACCATAGGTTGATTGGCACGCACAATAGCCATTCTCAATTGATAGTCTGGGTCTTTCCAGATATCTAATTGAATTTGTCTAATATATTCTCTTTTCTTTTCATCTGCCCAAATTTCTTTTTGAATAGTTGACATTCTATTTCTGAGTTCTTCATCTGCCCAAATTTCTTTTTGAATAAGTGACATTCTATTTCTAAGTTCTTCATCTGCCCAAATAGCAACTAAAATATCACTCATCTCATTTCTTTTATCAACACATGACCAAATCATTTTCTGTTTAATAATTTGGTTTTGTTTATAATTAGTATCTTGCCACAATTGTTTTGAACCTTCGCTCAATTTAGCTCGCAGTTCGGGTGTCACTAATTTATTAGCATTCACAGAAGCAATTAATTTCTTTTCTTCTGTCCATGATTTTTTCATTCTATCAGATTGCAATTCTGCGTAATTATCAGGCATTAAAATATTATGGCGTTTACAAAGACGATCGAGAGAACTCAATGGAATTTTTAAAAGTTCTACCAATTGAGGTAATGAATGAGTTGGACGCAGTGCTCGCACTTGCTCAATTATAATTTGGTCATCCCAAGGAGAAATGGCTTTTAATGAAGCTGCTTCAGCAACGGTTCTTTTTAAACCAAGAAAATTAAATAATTTCCCAATAGTCCGTCGTGGTTTATCATAAATGATGCTTATCTCAGATTGTGTTTTCCCATCATAGAACAGTCTTATAATATTGTTTTTTTCTTGTTCCGTGAACTGTTGATCGATTGGCATTGGCATTTTAGTTTATTCTTTAGTCGAAGCAATTGTATATGATTTTTACTATTTAGTAAATCAATATTTCTTTCCATAACGTGTTCATTTAAATACACAAAAAAAGCCGGTGAATTTCTTCACCGGCTTCAAACGATTGCGGCATGCTATAATCAGAGATTATAGATTAGACACAGTTATCACACCGTAGTACAGACCACCGTCTTCGATCAGTTTCTTTCCGTAACGAGTCATCACACCCTTGTTCGGTGAGAAGCTGTTAGGATCGACGACTGTCGGAGTACTGAGCAGTGGAATGTATGGTGCGTAGATGTAACCGGAGTCGAGAACTGTGTTCCCCTTGAATCCGGTCAAGATCTTGCAGTTCGGGAAGAGAGGATCTTTGTAGATCTTCATCTTGTTCTGGATAGTTCCGACGTTCATGATACCAACATCGACACTGTCGGTAGCAAGTGCATCAGAAGCACGGAAGTCATTCAGCTGTTCGAACTTCGAGCAGATGTCAGATGACATCACAGCGAAGTTAGCAGGACCACGAAGAGTGGTTCTGTGAATGATGTTCGCGACTTCCAGAGTCTTGTAAAGCAACGCAATGTTTCTGTCTGTGAAGTTAACAGAAGCACCAGCCGCAGTCGCAAAGTTATGGCTCGCACGAATAGCAGCAGCGATAATCAAGTCGTTGATGATTTCGCGGTCAAGTTCAGCAACCATCTCATCAGCCATGAGGTCGGTGAGGGTGGTTTCTGCTTCAATATTGTGAACGCTCTTGAGGTCCTGTGCCGCTTCCAGTGACCAAGAAGTCTTGAGCTTTCTTGTGATCGCAGTAACAGCGTCACTGTCAATGCTCAGCGTAACTTCTGGCTGGAACGGGTTCGATTCAAGATCGTACTCGTAGTTAACTCTCGCGATCGCTCCTGCTGGGAAAGATCCAGCAGAGAGAGTTACTTGTACAGCACCGGTAGCATGATTGAATTCAGTAGCACCGGTAGTCGAGGTATCAACAGTGATCGTCGACGTAAAGTTCGTGCAATCTCCAACAAGAACGGCATCAGGTGCACCGTTTCTGTCGAATCCAACTCTCAGGCATGGTACAGCATCATCACAGTTTGGATTCGCGTCTGCTTCGCTCTCGAAGACTTCGACGAGAACAGTACCAGCAAGGACTGGTCTGTGTGCAAGTGTTGCTGACACGACGAGATTGCCAGTAATCGTAGCATCTTCACCACGAACTTCGCTTGAAGTGTAGTAAGGATCGATCGCCCAGCCGTTTTGTCTTGCATAAGACTGTGCGGTGTTCTGACGCATGATCTGTGTACCAGCAACCGTCTGACCCTTGGTCAGTGCATAGCGGTATCTGATATAGAATATCATGCTCGCTGGCTGAGACATTGGCTGAACCCCAACAAGATTGTCGGAGATCATCTTTGGGAAAGACTTTCGCAGGAGTGGCAGTGCGAATCGTGTGAAGTCAGCGATATTGGCAGTCGTCGTCTGATCTTCGAAAATCGTCGTCTTATTAGACGGATTCCACGCATTGTACTGATTTTCCATCAACGAAGCCATCAGGCCGAGCTTCTTCGGTGTAATTTCTTTACACTTCGAAAGGACCGATGACCACTTGTTGACCAACGCATTCTTGCGTGATTCGTGAAGGACTGCGGCCTGATGTAGATCTGTGGTCTCTGTCATGACAGATCCACGTGCTCTACCTCCACCACCCTCCATCAATTGTCTTCTCTTACCGCGTAATGCGGCTTCTCTCTGTGCAGTTGTCTTATTCAACATGACCGGATATCTCCATTGAAATCGTTTTTTGGATTAATCATCAGAACCGAATTATTCTGATGTGATTATCAGAGCAAATCAGAGTCCATAGATTCAGCGATGAATTCTATTCCACCACCAGATCTACCAGTGACGTTAGAACGATTTTCAGCCGTTCTTGTTGATCGTTTTTCTACATTTTCGACGATCGGCGAACGAGTTGTAACTGTTGCACGTGATTTTCTAGCACCATCAATTCTTGATGTTTTGCTTATATCACGATTTTCAGCGACAGTTTTATTTGGAACACTACCTGAAATCTGAGACTTCAGTCTAGCATTCTCAACAACTAAGGAACGATTCTGTTTAAGCGATTTTTCTGCTATTGAAACGTGTCTGTTAGCAAGTTCAACAGCACGTTCTTTCTGCTCCATAGCGAGCTTCAGACGATTTTTGATGTTCTTCAACGCAGCGTCGTTTTGTCTACGAGCACCAACGTCGATACCCTCAAGAAGCTGCTTAAGTTCTCTCAGCTTAACCTGAGCTTCAGACTCGTTGACGGCTATCTTACGAGCAATGTTTGATTCGATCGCAACACTTCTGGTCTCACAGTAAACCTGCAAACGTCTTGCAAGCTCTCTCTTGTGAGCTTCAGTTTCTTCGAGACATATCTTCTTGGCTGCTGCAACCTTAGCAGCATATTCCTTTTCGACAGCCTCTTTCACTGTCTCTTTGTAGGAAACCATAGATTCAACAATGTTATCTATCAGCTCTGGGTTACAACCAGAAGCAGCAAGTAACTCTTTAATCTTATCCATCGCGAATTCCTCCAAAGGCTTACTATATTTTTGCACGATACAATAATTTTGATTCTGAATCGTATTTACTAATCGACTACTATATCACCAATCACAGTATCGATTTTGTTGATTCTAGGATTATATTTGATTAGCTGCAGGTACCATCTCCAATCAGTACCACGCCCACCAGAAGTGTTCATCTTAACAGACTTAGCTAAGTCTAACTTAACAGCAGCACACATTTGACTCCACTTCCCAAATTCTGGCACATCTGCTGGTAACAATTGTCTCCAACCATTCTCACCAGACAAAGGCATGAAATGGTTAACATTACACAATCCAATGTCATATCCATTAGCTGCATCAAACAATGATTGTGCGGCATGTCTGTAATATATATCATCATCATCCCAATTGGTGACGTATGATCCAGTAGCTGATTCTAATCCAATATCTTTTGCCAACGCACCACAATTACCGGCAGAATTACCAACGATTATGAAATCTGACCCATAATATTTACAAACATTAATTGAACCGACATCATCGGAACCATCGACAACAATTATATGCTGAATATTAATATCGCATACTTGTTCTTTGACAGACATTATACGTTGAGCTAATTGCGAATGTCTTAATCTGGTGGCTGTTATTATAGATAGATCATATCTATCATTCGACGAAGATATATGAACATCCTCTATATTATCGCTTAGTTTGAACAATCAATATCGTCCGATTACTTCAAGTCGAAGAATCTGTTTATTTCAGACACTAAGGCAGCTTGATATGCTCTCTTGCCAAGCTTATTAGCACTTTCCTTTATCGGTCTCAACTTCCTATTCAAAGACTCTTGAATATTAAGTATCGCACCGTTAACACTAGGGTCCGCCACAACGTCCCAAGTAACGAATGCATAACCTGGCATAACTATATACTGACGACTTCCGTGTGATTCACACACTTCCATATCTCCAACACCGCGTGAAGATATCCCAACTCTAACTTTATGCTCAAACAAGCCACGCAGAGCAGCACCACATGGCTGCTTATGCAATATCTCAGCTTGTCCATAGACCTCTTTCCCTTCCATCCATATTTTAGTCATTAAATGACTAACTCTATCAAGATGGATCTTCGCATCATTAGGATGATCGTATTCGCCCATAACAGAACGTGATCTGATGTCCTCCTGAATCGATCGAACAGCAGGAATCAGCACATCCTTGGTCGAATAAACACGCGAGTTCGAATTGGTCGTATCGCCTTTCTGAATTAAACCAGTCACAACCATGACCGGAACTTCAGAACCATTGATACCCTCGGTTACAGTGTTTTTCTTTTGGATTACATTGAAATTATATGTATCCCGCAAGAACTGCAACCCGTCAGGAATATGACCAGTTTCAGCAATCAAACCACGATTTATGCAAATACCATTCATTTACTCAGTCCTAGTTGTTGCTGATAGGTCTAGCAGTCTTCGGGTTCGTTCCTGAACCATCATCTTCTTTAACATCATCAGCACTCATACCACCGATGCTGTCTTCTGGCTTCTTTGGGAACTTAGCCTTAGGAACTTCTCTCTTGTTCTCATCGGCGTGTTTGGTGTACTTCTTGGTTGTCGGATCAGTGATGTCATTGTCCTCGACGAATTCTTCCGAATCGTCCGAATCATCAGAATCATCTGAATCATCAACAATCACATCTTCTTCGTCTTCAGACGAATCATCAGAATCATCTGCTGAAGTGTCTGAATCGTCTGTTGAAGAATCATCTGGCGAATCAGTTACGTCTTCTTCAGACTCATCTTCAGATTCGAAGCCAGAATAGAATTCGTCTTCATCTTCGTCTTCATCTTCGTCTTCTGACTCGTAATCAGGTTCAGCATCTACATCTGATTCATCAGAAGATTCATCCTGCTTGTAATCGATAGAGTCAACACCAACCATTTCTGAATCAGAAACAGATTTTATGTTGACATCATCGGAAACTTCGACCTCTATCTCACCATCTTCACCAGATATGATCTTAGCGACAGCTTCACTGATAGAGATGTCTTCATCTTCCGTCATCGGTGCGAGCTTATCGATAGAAGATTCGAGCCATTCACAGAATGGTTTTGTATCATCTTCAATAAAACCAGCTGCCGCAATGACACTGTTGTAAAGATGGTCTGGAACTTGGATCTCAATAGCACCGTTTTCGCTCATGATAGAGCACTTGTCATTTTCTTGCAAATTGAACAAGAACTTGACGCCATTCATCGTTCCGACGCCTTCACCGGTCGTCCATTCAACTTTCAGATCCTTATCCTTTGGCGTAATCTTGGCCTTCTTCAAACCACGCTTCTTCATACCTCTTGTATGGAATTGATCTTCGGCTACACCATCGTCTGAATCATCAGTTTCCCACGGCTTCTTGCTCTTCTTAGGTTCAGAATCTTCGCAATCGTCGCAGTCTTCTGAAGAATCATCAGAGAAGTCAAATGATTCAGATTCGAACAAAGAGATGACCTGTTCGAGAGCCACATTCATCTTGTTCTGTGGAACTCTGACACCAACAGCTTTCATACCGGCTGCTGCTATATTCTCGATGTTCTCTTTGACATAAGCCGGAGAAAGTGCTTTTTCTTCAATCAGCATCGACATTACATCGACAATTCTACCAAGTTGCACGTCATCTGTTATGACAGGTGCACCATAACTCGAAACGTTCTTGCTGACCGCAACATTTTCTCGTAGAGTATATGGGTCTGACTTCTTGCTTTCTCCAAGACCTTGGATACCTTCAGGCTGTTGCTGCTGTTGAGGCTGCTGCTTCGCACCCCCTCCACCACCACCACCTGACAATATATCAGCAAGTTCATCAGTCTCTTCTTGTCCAAGATTAGACTCGTCTGGAACAGATTCGTCTAAATCGAGATCTTGGTCAAGATCACCACCTTCTTCTGCACCACCACTCGAACCTCCGATTTGAATAAGAGGAGAGTTGATGTTGATAACCGGCTGAGACGAATCTGTCGGCTTAGCATCAGTTGGTGCTTCAAAATCAGCAGAACTATCAGATCCTGGAATCTGATCAAAATCACCAAGGCTCTCAGAGGCAGACAATTCTTCTTGAATTGTTGCTATAAGGTCTTCAGCTTCATAGATGGCAGCATCATCGAATTTCGGATTCTTAAGCCTGTTAATAAGGCCATCGAGTTTACTCGATAATTCGTGCGATTCTCTGATTTTGGTCGTCTTATTCTTCAAGACTTCCAATGTAGTAGCGAGAGCACCAGCAGCAACTTCACGATTAGAAATCGTCTCGAATATCAATTCAAGGAATCTATCGTAGGCAGCATCAAAATTCGAAGATTCGGAAAGTGCTATAACGTTAGATGCCAACGCCGAATGTTCAGATTTTCTAGCTATCGCTTTCCATTCTGCAACGATCTTATCTCTATTAATCTTGAGATTGGTCTTGTAAAACAACGTTGCTGTATCGTCGCACAATCTCTGGTTAAAGACAGCGTTAGCAGCAAGTGCATTTTCAACCAGCGTTTGTACCTTGTTCCTTCTCAGAAGTGTGAATTCTTCCATCTCGTTCAGAAATGGACCAATGAAACTAACAGCTTCTTCTATTCTCGAATCAGCAATGAGATTCGCCAAATGGAGGATTCTTTTCTGGAATCCGTCAGACCAATAAGCGTTTTCAGCACTTTCCATCATTCTCTTGGCGACTAGTTTCCTAGTAGACCATTTTGTAACAGGCAATGTCACCTTATGACCATCGCTAAATGTGCCTGAAACAACTCTGCCTTCCTTGACTACTATCTTGTCTTTCAAGCTTTCGACGATAGTGCTAACCAGTTGAGCCTTAGATGACTCGCTCAACGATCCACCATTTGAAACATTCACCTTACGCAGAATTTCATCTCTGCCTCTGACAAATCCAGAGTATGGAACGACTCTGCCGGAGAATCTCTGCAATTTCATTCTATTGAAAGCAGAACTCATACCCTTGCTGTCATTCTCTTCGAGAGCATTGATGAGCTTATAGCATGATTCTTCAAATATTTCAGCTTTCGATGACTCAACTATATCGAGTCTTCTGATATTGGATATATTGACCGTCTTGCCGTTTCTATTGTGTTCAGCGATGTAATATTCGTTGGTGTTCTTATCTTCGAAATATAGCTCTTTGGCCTTTAGAGCTGTCAGTTTCCATTTCTTGCCAGCTGATTTACCCATCTCAGCTATCTTGGATTCAAAGAAGGCAATTTTGGCCTGTGCCGAATCGTTTATAGCTCCTAAGAACTTACGGCTATCGATACTAACTACATTATTCTTCTTTTGATTCGACATCTTTTGAAACCTTTAATTACCACAGCAAGACAAAATGGCAGATTAAAAACGTATCCTCTACCAATAATATCAATGCTTTATTTTGGGTAAAATCACAATCTATAACTAATTTTGCTCGAACGCAACAATCTCAAGAATCATTAACTACGATTAGAATATCGTCGTCAGTTATTTCTGAATCATCACCAGCCGAAGGCTCAGCAACATCTTCAACAATGATGCTATGTACATCAGAAATAGCCATATCTCTGTCAGCTTTATCGACAGACCATTCAACCATCAACCCATCAGCATAATCGTTCGGATTACAGATGCTATCTTTATTAGCACCAAACACGACATTAGTATTCTTACTCAACCCATCAAGCTCATTTGATTCAAGAAAACCAGAAAAACCACTATTGCAATTCAGAACATCGTCGACACATCCCTTGCCTAATCTGTCGCTCCATTCCTTGACTATATTCGATTTTCTATAGCGAATATTATCACGATTGATCTCATTCAATAGCCGTTTCTCAGCTTGATAGTCGAATCCTTCGACCTTATTCTGGTCGTCTTGGTCATCCAATGGTGGTAAACCACCCTCTCCCTCTTGATCACCTTCCCCTGGTAATGGATTATCCTCAGTATCCGAACCAATATCAGGCAAATTCAAACCGCCCGGCTTACCACCACCCTCACCACCATTAGCCTCAATCTGTTCAAGTTCTTCAAGTTCTTCAATTTCATCAGGTGAGAGATCTGTGAACCTAGTCACAATCCATTCTTTAGGGAACCATTTCAGCTCTTTAAGATCAGCCATAACAGAGACTCTTGTCTGCCAAGTCTCGATTCTATACAATTCCTCCATAGCGGAAGTGGCAGATAGAGCTATACTGAATCCTTTTAAATCTTCAACTGAATATCCACGCAACGCCAAATGTACGATCGCGATTTTAGTTAATCCAGTTGATGCTTCTCTCTGAATCCACTGAACGGCTTTCGCAAATTCACTATGCGACTGAGACAACGATTTCTCACTTGAACCGCCAGCACCTTCACCAATACCAACTCTTTCAAAAGGTATCTTCAAAGGCGATATCATCTTCTTCTTGAAATATTCAATATCAGCAATCTGGTCGAGATTCTCAGCACCAGCTAAAGTAGTAATGTCTGGACCAGTACCGTCAGGTCTTCTTGGTAAGAAAAAATCATCTTCCTGAATTAACGGCGAATATCTTTCATCGAATGTGCCAGAAGACGGATTATAAAATCTCTGTTTCTTAAAGTCCCTAGCTATCATTTGCATATATTCAGGGACTTCTTTAGGCGGTATCAAACCAACAGGTATAGTAAACTTCCTCTTTTCAGGTGCACGAGTAATACGATAAACTAATGCAGCATCTTCCATTAAACGCAATTGTTTGAAAGCTTTCCTACCACCGTCAAGTATCGATTTACCATACGGATGATAGAAACCTTCCAAACTTGAAAGTCTCAAATGCATTACCTGCCACGGATGCAGGAACACTGGTTCAGGTCTCATTATGTCCTGATAAAAGAATCCTACTAAGTCGCCATATTTCGTCTCAACTCTTGTAAAACCATAGACATTCATCAATCTGATGGCAGAAACACCAGTTCTATGTTCTGATGTTATTATCTCAGCTGGCATATCGCCATATTTGCATAAGTATCTGATAACTGGCCTGCATTGATTATCCCACAACAATATGTTGAAAAACAGATCCTCCAACTCTCTTTTCAATCTTCTATTTCTTGCTCTAATTATAATCGTGTGTTTGCGTTCTGGGTCTACTAAAGACGCCTCATCAGCATATAAATCGAGACCGAGAGAAATTTCTCCAGTCTGATCCATCATATCATAATCTTTATATCTCTCAAGCCTATTAATCTGTAAGTTTGTTTGGTCTAATATAGATGCTTGAATATTGTAATCTAAAAAATCACCACCAGCAGTTAATTTATCAAGCGATGGCTGATTCTGATATACTTTCTCTGCTTGATATATGTTATTTCGTTTAGTTAAAGCCCGGATTCTATCAAATATTAACCAGTTGCTTGGCATAGTATTCTTCTGTTACGAATTACACGTCTTTGTTTTCTAGATTATATTTACTTAACAATATTATCATATCATCTTTTAGTATAGAAAAATTTTTGCGGTACAACTATTGGTCTACCCTGGCTCATCGGAATAGCACCAAGCTGCATTGTGTAATTATCGATATGTCTTGAAATCGACCTCTCTGGAACATCTTCCGGAGACATAATCATAGGCATCAAAAGAGATGCTCCGCCAATATCAACATATTTTTCCTGTAACGAAATACGTTCTGCATCAGAGAAGATAACAGGTCCACTCTGTGATGAAAAGTCGCTACCAGACCCAAGAGGCATCATATTACCAGCGTCTGATATATATGATTCAGAAGTGCCCCTCAAAGCCATAGCCAACGCTAACACCAAGTCGTCGAAGTTACCAGCACCTTCTTCAGCTTCAGTCTTGCCAGTATCTCGACCCAACCTATCTCTTTTCCTGACATAGGTGTGTAATTGTTTCAATAATCTCTTACTATATATCGTATACCCACCATCATCCTCTCGAATATGATCCAACAACAGTTTATTCAATATAGGCTTACTTGAAGAAGTAGTGTTCCACCCATACGGCTTAACTTGCAACGCACGCTGTCTTTGTGAACCTCCATTAGACGGTTTAGGCTTATCGTTTATATCCTTCTGTCTCCACAGTCTAGGATACATTAAATCGTATCTTAATTGGTCTATGACTATATCGCCACCATTATTACGTTCAACAACAGCAAGAGCTGAATTATAATACCTACCTATCCTGTCAATGAATTTCACAAATTCTCTAGGCAAGCATCTGGCCATAAATTCGGCCACTTGTTCCATCGTGTTAATGTCTAAGACTTCAATAGCACTATAGTC
>JACCDG010666604.1_pt1 | contig 23621 bp, 20 predicted proteins | sample 7442471 | NCBI WGS metagenome assembly JACCDG01 (sample SAMN15323444, study PRJNA562643) | freshwater metagenome | isolation source: river surface water | place: USA:Blue River Watershed | collected 2017-08-17 | reverse complement strand
GCGACACGGAGGACAATGGCGAGACGGGCAACAAGGGCGACAAGGGCGACAACGGCGACAAGGGCGACAAGGGCGACAAGGGCGACACCGGCGACAAGGGCGACAAGGGCGACAAGGGCGACACCGGCGACATTACTTCGGAGCTGCAAGCTCTTGCGGATGCGGCTTCGGCTTCTGCCGCGGCAGCGGAAGCAAGTGCGGAGGCCGTGTTGAGTGGCACGCCAGAAGCCAAATACTTTATTTCATCGACCAATTCAATGCCAACGGCAAAAGTTTCGCACGCTGCTGCACCGCTGAGTGATGGGCGGGTGCTGGTTTGTGGGGGTGCCTCCAGCTCAGCCAACCTCTCAGAGGCGCACATTTACAACCCAACCACAAACACCTGGACGGCAGTGGCCGCCATGCCAACGGCAAAAGGTGGGCACGCTGCTGCACCGCTGAGTGATGGACGGGTGCTGGTTTGTGGGGGGAGTACCGGTGCAACCCGATTCTCAGAGGCGCACATTTACAACCCAACCACAAACACTTGGGCGGCAGTGGCCGCCATGCCAACGGCAAAAGGTGGGCACGCTGCTGCGCCGCTGAGTGATGGACGGGTGCTGGTTTGTGGGGGTGCCTCCAGCTCAGCCAACCTCTCAGAGGCGCACATTTACAACCCAACACTCTGACCGCGTCCATGCCTACTTATCAATTAAAAGACGGTGTTCTTACGGCCACCCTACCAAACGGCTGTCAAATCAGACAAGACAAACATCCGCAGACGAATGATCCAATCACAGAGGAAAATGCCCGAGCGGTGCTGGAAGCGTGTGTGCCGGCTGACCAGTGGCGCGCCATCCTTAAATTTGAGGGCATTTCCTTTGGTGGCGTGATGTGTAGTGCCACCAAAGAAGATATGTGGGGCCTCAATAGCCTTTACGCCAGTTATCAGATGGCGGGGCAGGCATTCCAGCCAACGCGCTTTGACTTTGCAAACGGCAGCGCACTTGTCATCACCAAGAATAACATCCAGGAATTTATGGCGGTCTGGGTTCCGTTTCGGCAGGGGTTTTTTGCGGCTAATTAAGCGGGAGGTTTGGGCCTTGACTCCGGTCCAACCGGTGTGATTCTTGGCACATGACCACCCCCGCAAGCGCCATCATCAAAGACGCCCACACGATTCTCCATGACGAGGATGGTGTTCGCTGGCCTGCCGACGAGTTGGTTCGATACCTCAACCTTGGCCAGATTGCCATCGCTGAAATCCGCCCAGATCAAAAGCGCGCCACACAGACGCTGACGCTGGCCGCAGGACACGAGCAAGAGCTTCCGGCCAATGTCACCGCCCTGATCGACATCCCAAACAATGCCGAGGGCAAGAAGTCGCGCATCACCAAGGTGGATCTTCAATTGCTGGACCACACAGTCCCCGATTGGCGCAGCGGCACGCAGGCGATGGCCGTGAAGCACTTCATGCACAACATCGTGGAGCCGCGCAAGTTCGACGTTTACCCGCCCGTGCAAGAGGGTGTGAAGGTCACAGCCACCGTGGGCGTCTACCCGACACCAATTGAGGCCCCATTGGGCGCGCTGTCCACCCATGTGGTCGGGAACATCGACCTGCAAGATTACTGGCAGTCAGCACTGCTCGACTACGTGCTTTTCCGCGCCTATTCCAAAGATGCCGAGTTTGGTGGGAATGTGGCCATGGCCAAGAGTTACCACGATCTGTTCATGGGTGCCCTGGGCGTCCAATTGAAATCCACTTCGGACGCCGCGCCGAAATCCTAAGCGAGACACACCATGTCAAAGTCAAACACCTTTGAAAACGATATCCTGAAGCTGATTTTTCAGGGTACGGCCATTGCAGGCATTGCCGACAATGCAGCTGCATCGCCCCTGACATCGCTTTTTCTGGCGCTGCACACGGCTGACCCCGGCGAAGCTGGCGACCAGACCACCAGCGAGGTGGCCTACACCGGGTATGCCCGAGTGCCAGTGACTCGAAACTCTGGCGGCTGGACCATCACCGGCAACGTGGTGAACCCCACTGCAAACATCGAATTTGGCGAAATGACCGGCGGCACGGCCACACACGCGACCATCGGCACAAGTGCAACCGGCACCGGCAAGGTGTTGTACCGAGGCGCGCTGACGCCGACCGTGGCCTATGCCGTGGGCGTCATCGTGCGACTCAAGACCACCAGTTCAATCACTGAAGACTGATCACCATGGCCGACACTTCCGAAGTCCTTGGCGCGGAAATCCTTGCACTGGAGCTTTTGGGCTACGGCGGGACTTACTACGCCGACACGGAAGTGCAGGCCAGCGCATTGGCTTCCGGAGATTTTGGTGGGGCGCGGGTCAGAGACAGTGCTATTGCCTCAAATGGTGTCGCGGCAGCTGGGTTTGGTCAGGCGAGGGTCGTCCCTTGTTCACTGGCATCGGCTGGCGCGAGTTCGGCAAACATGAACACCGTGCGACTTCGCCCGTCCGTCATGAGCGCCGCCCAAGCGCAGGCCATTGTCGCCTGGTACATGCAGAAGTTTGCCGCCGCACGCCTGAACCCTGTCGGCGCATCCGTGGCCGCTTTGGTGTCTGGTGCCGTCAAAGACGTTGCCATGCAAGGGCAGGGCACCACAATTGCCAGCCTGACGCCCTTTGCCATGGCGCAAACCACGCTTGGAAGCGCAGGATCTTCGTCTTTTGACTTGGAGCGCGCCGAGATTCAGGCCACCAACATCAACGCCGAGGGCGTGAGCGAAGAAACCATCCGGGCCATTGGCTTGGTGGATTACATCGATGCCACCAACGGCTTGGTGCGGCTAGCAGAAATGCGCCCCATGGCGCGAGGCCTGCGCGACGACGACATGCACGTATTTGCCCAGCCCGGGATGACCCGCGCAGCGGAAGAAAGGGACATGGTAGCCCCATGATTTTGGACAAAAAAGAAAAGCAGCCCATCGAGGTCAAGGACTACCCCATCGACTACAGCGACTGGCTGGGCGAGGTGTCCGACACGATTGTCGACGCCGAAGCCACGATTGTTTGCACCTCAAATGCCGAGGATGTCGCCCTGGTTGTGAGCAATTTGGTGATTTCCACCATGGGCGTGTCGGTGTGGCTGTCTGGTGGCACCGCAGGCGAGAAATACAAAGTGTCGGTGAACGTCACCACGGCCGCTGGGCGCGTGGATCAGAGCGAATTCATCGTCAAGGTCAAAGAATACTGAGGACTGAACAATGCCGCAACTTTTTACAAACAATGCCCGCGCCACGTTGGTGACTGGCATCGCAGCTGGCGACACCACGATGACCATCGAGGCAGGCAAAGCCGATTTGTTCCCATCTGCAAACGTGGGTACTGGATCTGTCCCATCCACATCTAACTGGTTTAAGGCAACGCTGCAAGATTCCATCGGAAACGTGGAAATTGTTTATGTCAGAAGCCGGTCCCTTGGCTCCGGTGTGTTCAGCAATGTGCTGCGCGGCCAAGAAGGCACCATTGCCAGGGCCTTCACTTCTGGCGCTGTGGTTGGTTTGCGCATTACGGCGGCTGATATCGAGGCTTCGATTGGCCTGACATCCAGTAACAATACTTGGGCAGGCACCAACATTTTTCAGCAAGCCATCCAAGCCAATCTGACAGGCAATGTCTCGGGCAACGTGACTGGCAACGTCACGGGTAATTTGACCGGCAACGTCACGGGCAACGTCACGGGCAACGTCACGGGCAGTGTCACTGGATCATCGGGATCATGCACTGGCAACGCAGCCACGTCCACAACGGCATCTTCGGCCAATGCCCTAAATGCTGGCAATAATTACACCATTAACTACCGCTTGTTTTTTAACAATAGTGGGCAATCTGCTTACACCGATGGTTCAAGCGTAGGTTTTCTTAGTTCTGGAGGTGGCTGGCTTTACCGCTCTGATAACAGCGGCAACTTCACCGCAACGGGCAACGTGGCTGCGTATTCGGACGAGCGGCTGAAAACCGATTGGGAAGGTCTTCCTTCCGATTTCATCGAGCGCATGGCGCTAGTCAAAAGCGGCACATACACCCGAATTGACAGCGGGGAGAGGCAAGCAGGTTCGTCTGCCCAAGACTGGCAGAAGCTACTTCCAGAGGTGGTGGGCAAGGCAAACGACGAGCAGGGCACACTGTCTCTTGCCTACGGCAACGCAGCATTGGTGGCGGCGGTGCAACTGTCCAAAAAAGTTGTTGAGCTTGAAGCCCGTCTGGTAAAGCTGGAGGCGTAAATGGGGACCGTAACCCAGTACAACTTGGCAAACGTGCGAGATGCTTTGGGCGGGGGCAACCCGGTCTACATGAGCAACTACTACCGTGGCGGCCCTTATGTGCCCGCAAACAGGACGATCAATTACACAGCGCGTGAGCCAGCATCAGGCTCTTACTTTCAGTTCAGCGTCTACAGCTGGGAATTTCCCAGCAAATCAGATGGAAATACACGAGTGCGGTGGGGTGGATCAGTAGTTTTCGCCGCAGGCGGGTATTACACGAGCGTGACCGTTGGATCAATCACTTACTACAGCGCCGGAGGAACCAGTGGTGTGGTCGGCGTATACCGAACATATCCGGCCAGCTATCAACAAGCAATCAATACAGGCGTCCCGAGCAGCGGGGCCATTTCAATCAGCCAACTCTACGGAGCAGCAAATCCATGAACCACACATTCAAAATCCTTGGTCTTCGCACGCTACCAGTCCATGGCGATCACAGCGATGTTGTAGCCAAAGTCAACTGGGAGTTGGTATTCACCCAAGACGGCTACGAGTCAGTCTCTGGCGGCGAGACCATGCTCGATATTGACAACATCGACACGTTCACGCCTTTTGCTCAATTGACAGAAAAGCAAATTGAGGACTGGGTGATCACCAAAGAAGGCGGTGCTGCGTTCATCAGCATGCTGGAGGGTATTCACGGGCCGATCATTGATCGTAAGGCGCTTGATGCCAAGACCGTGCCTGCGACACCATCATTCAAACTGGCGCAGTCGGCAGCGGTGCAGTCTATGACTTATGACTTGAGCCAGATTGCTTGAGGGCACGCCATGACGACAGTGCCAACTCGACGCGACTGGAGGGCTGACAAACCAGTCGGCCCACATCAACCCCTTGTGCAGCAGATGCTTGCATTCGGCTGGAAAGTGCATCGCCATGTGTTTGCCCCAGGTGGGCAGCTGGTCACTCGGGCGGCGCAGGCTGTCAATCGGAGCGCTGCACCGAACATAACGCTTTATGTGCGCGGCGAGGCCAGCTTTGTGCATGAGGATGGCACCGTCTTTGACAACCGGGTGCCGGGTATGTTTTCTGGTGATCGCCCTGATACACCAGCCGGTGTGATGACGCACACGGCACTGACTGAATTTGAGTTTTGGTGCTTCAATTGGCACGCCAACCGTGGCGCTCTGCCGCAGGTCGAGGTGTTTCGACTTGCTAATGGTGAGGCGCTGTCTGCACCAGTTGGCCAGAGAGTCCTGTTGTGCGCAGGAACGCTTGGAACATTCCAAAACGGAAGCGCATTTGTCCATGACGGTAGCGCACTGGTTGCTTCCGGTGACTGTTATGGGTTTTTGATTGGAGCGGATCGTGATTAAACACGCAGGGTGGCATGTTGGGTTTGGCTACTTGATGGGGCTGGTCGGGATTGCGATTGGTCTTTGGCTTGTCGCCACCGATCAAGTGAGTGCATGGTGGTTGTTGCTCTGGCCGGTGGTTCACCACTTCAACACCATGATCGTGTCGGCGGGTTTGCACCGCTACTTTACGCACGGCGCGTTCAAGACTACGCCTTTTTGGCATAAGTTCATGGCCTACTACAGCGTGACCTTGCTCTACGGGTCACCCTATGCTTGGGCCACTGCGCATGCCACACACCATATTCATTCGGACACTGACCTCGACCCCCATGAGGTGAACTGGCGGTACATGCTTTTTAAGCAGTTCCGCGATGTACCCATGGTCATGGGCAGGTTCAAGCGCATCGTTGGCGACCCAACCCTTGATTTTGTGCATCGCTACTGGCTTGGCTTGTGGCTTTGTTTTGCAGCTTGTTTGCTGGCTATTTCTCCGACTGTGTTCGTGTTTGGGTACTTGATGCCAATGGGGACTGCACAGGCTTTTGGCGTCATCCACCAGATGCTCAGTCATCGCCGTGAGGGCGGCGCGCGCGACTTGCCACTGTTGGAGTTTATTTTCCCAACTGGTGGCGAGTGGCAACACAAGTTGCACCACGATCACCCAGGGCGTGCGTCATTTAGGGCCAAGTGGTGGCATTTGGACATGGGTGCCGTCTTCATTTCGATCATTCAGACCAAGCCGGTCAAGCAGTAAGGTAGAAGATGACTGCTATAAACATCAAAGCCTTCCGAGGCCAGATCCCGCGCCTGAGTGATCGCCTGTTGCAGCCCAATCAGGCCACTCGCGCCATGAACTGCAAGATCACATCGGGCAGGATCGACCCTTTGGCGGGTCTTGGTGTGACCTACAAGACAGGCGGGAAGATCAAGACCGTTTACCGTTATCGCCATTACGATGGCGCGGCCAACGTCGACAACTGGCTGACCTGGCCGGTGGATGTGGATGTGGCACGGTCCCCTTTGGCCAATGACAGCCAAGGCAAGCTGTACTTCACCAGCGACCAGTTTGAGCCGCGCATGACCACGTTTGCAGCGGCCATCACCGGGGCAAGTTTTCCGGGTGGATGGTTTGCGCTGGGCGTGCCCAACCCTACTACGGCACCGGGCGTGACGGTTTCAGGTGGCGCAACACCTGTGCAGGACAGAGCGTATGCCTACACCTTTGTCACCCCATTGGGCGAAGAATCTGGACCATCCCCGGCATCCGGCATTGTCTCGGGCAACGCAAACGGCACATGGTCCATTACGGCCATGCAGACCGCACCACCAAACACCGGCACCGTTTCAGCTGCCGTGACCATCGCAGGCGGAAAGGTTCGGGTCACTCTGGATTCTGTCTTTGGCCTGGCTGAATTTGACACCATCACAATTTCTGGCGTGCTGGGCATGACGGATTTGAATGCTTCGCATCGAATCTTGGCCATCGACACGGCAGCCAAGAAGGTCGATGTCGCTCTGCAAACAGCTCAGACTTACACCAGTGGCGGCACATGGGCGCGAAATGCGCTGCACAACACCACGGGCATGACCAAACGCATTTACCGGTCGGCTGGCACCAGTGGGAGTTTCCTGTTTGTGGACGAGGTGCCAGTGGGGCAGACCACTTACACCGACACCAAGAGCGGCACATCTCTTGGTGAGCCAATCCCAACGGCTGCCACGCTGCCGCCCCCCAAGAACCTGACATGCTTGATTTCACTGCCCAATGGCTGCCTTGTCGGCCTGGCTGACAACGAGCTTTGTTTCAGCGACCCGTACATGCCGTATTCGTGGCCAGCAGACAAGCGGTATTCGTTTGGAGGCCGGGGCGTGGCCCTGTGCCCCGCAGGTAACTCTGTGATCGTGCTGACCGATGGCTTCCCAATCCTGTTCATTGGATCGGACCCCGAGGCCATGAGCCCCAACACGATGGAGACTTACGCCCCCTGCGTGTCCAAGCGCGGGATGGTCGACATCGGCGGCGGCTGCCTCTACCCGTCATTTGATGGCCTGTGGCTGGCTGTACCCGGCCGGGTGGAAAACCAGACCCGCAAGCTGTACCGCGAGGAAGAATGGAAGATGCTCAATCCGGCATCGTTCGATTCAGCTTTCCATGACGGCCAGTATTACGGGTACTACAACTACAAGGACGGCGACACCGACACGCGCCGCATTTGGGTGCTTGACTTGGCCGAGGCTGACAGCACGGTCGAGGTGGACGAGTGGGCAGACTGCCTCTACCGAAATGAGATTGATGGCAATTTGTATCTGTCTCAGGGTGACACGCTTTACCTGTGGGATTCGCAGCCGGGGTGGTCGTATTCCAGCGACTGGAAAAGCGCAACGCTTCAACTCGGGCGGCCAACCAACTTTGCCGTTGCCCAGGTTCATGCCGAGTTTTCCGACATCATGCCGCCAGACACCAAGCAGCAGGATGCCAATCAGGCGCTGATTGATGCAGGGGCCGATGCCGTGGCGGGCTGGATCTGCGGCCAAGAGGTTTTGGCCACTGAGATTTGCGGCAGCTTCATCGTGCCCACGTTCACGCTCAACACTGAAAAGAAGGTGCAATTCACGCTTTTCAAGGATGGCAATGCGGTTTTTACCAAGAACGTGATTTCATCGACGCCATTCAGGCTGCCAGCTGGCTACCGGTCCGAAGTGTTCAATGTGGCGCTGAAATCGTCTGTCCGCACCTATTCGGTGGCCATTGCCGAGTCGGTGGCCGAGCTTGCACAAGCATCATGAGTAAGAAATCAGCGATCCCGTCGATCCGCACTACAGACCCGGCCCTGAACCGGGTGCTGGATGCGCTCAAGCAAAACGTGGACTCGATCACCGGGCAGGCACGCAACGTGGAAAAGCTGGAGCTTTTGCCTGAAACCGCCAGCACGGCCGATGTGATCGCCAAGATCAACGCCATCATCGACCGCATTCAGTAACCTTGACTCCGGCAGTCTCGGGTTGACAGTGCCTCCTATGAGCAACAGGAGAAGCACATGGACATGACACTCGGGCAAAAGCAGCGACTATTCACCACACTGGTGGCGCAATTGATCGTCAAAGCGGGTGAGCTGGGGTTTGAATTGACCTTTGGCGATGCGTACCGCGACCCCCGTTTGCATGGTCCGGTGGGCACCAAGCTGGGCTATGGCCATGCCAAGAGTGGCCACAAGAACCGCCTGGCTGTGGACTTCAATCTGTTCAAGGACGGCACTTTCTTGCAGACCAGCGACGACCATCAGCCACTTGGCGAGTTTTGGGAGTCCCTGCACCCGCTGTGCCGTTGGGGTGGCCGCTTCAATGATGGCAACCACTATTCCATCGAGCACGATGGCATGAAATAAGGGGAAGACCATGGCACCAGTCATTGCAGGCATCATTTCGATGCTGATCCAGAACCAGCTGCCCAAGTTGGCCCAAGCTGTGGCCGACAAGGGCGTTGACTATGTGCAGGAAAAGCTGGGCGTGGAGTTGAAGCCCGACATGACGCCCGCTGAGGTGGCCGCCATGCGCGAGGCTGCCGACAAGCACGAAGAATTCAAGATCAACACCGCATCCAACTTGGCCACAAGCCAAGAGGTCGAGGTCACCAAACGCCAGCAGGCAGATATGTCCTCTGACAGCTGGTTGAGCAAGAACGTGCGCCCCGCCACACTGGTTTACATCCTGACGGCCTATTTATTGCTGGCCATCCTTGACGGCAATGGCTTCAAGCCGTCTGAAAGCTATGTCACCTTGCTGGGCCAATGGGGCATGCTGGTATTCAGCTTTTACTTTGGCGGCCGCAGCGTCGAAAAGGTCATGGAAATGATTTCCCGGGCCAAGTCCAAACCTTGACTCCGACCGATCAGCACTGAAAGTAACCCCGTAGGCCCGCCGTGGGCCGTGAGGGGTTTCAGTGTCTCCACTTCGCAATGCGCTGGCCGCGCACCTGGGCCAAGTCCTGACGCCAGAAGTGGCGGCAGCGATTGAGCTTGCGACATTGGCACCTCAAGACAACGGGTATGACCCCGCCATTTTTGGCCGGGTTTCCCATGGTGGCTACACCATCGCCGTGGAGCGCTTCAGCGACATCACGCTGGAAATGCACGCCCTGCATGAGTTGCACTGGCAGGAAACCGAAAAGCACCGCCATGGCTTGGCCATGAACCCCAATTACTTGGAGTTTGTCGCCAGAGAGCGCCGGGGGCAGCTGATCCAGTTCACCCTTCGTTCGCCCATTGGCTTGCTGGTGGGGAACCTGCGCATGTACTTGGCCGAGAGCCTGCACACCCAAACCCGCTATGCCAGCGAGGACACGCTTTTTATTCACCCAGACCACCGGGGCAGCTTTGCCGTCATGGCGCTGATGCGTTTTGCCGAAAGCAGCTTGCACGCCATTGGCATTCAGGAAATCCGGGTGAACAGCAAATTGGTGAACAAGGCCGATGTGCTCATGCGCCGAATGGGCTACACGCCCGTGGCCACTGAGTTTGTGAAATTTATGGGGGAATGACTTGAAAAAGCATAAGAACGAAACAAAGCCAACCCTTGATTTACTGAGGGCGCGGGTGGACTACATGCCGGAAACGGGTGAATTTTTCTGGAAGGAAAAGGTAGACCCATCTCTTTTCAAAGATCAGGCTGGGTGCAATCGCTGGCATGGCAAGTTTGCCGGGAAACCAGTTTCAAAAGTGAACAGGGGCTATGTCGTCATCGTTGTCACCGTTGACGGCAAAGAGACATATAGCCTTGGGCACAGAGTCGCCTGGGCATTTCAAACTGGCAATTGGCCAGAGCATGAAGTTGATCACCGCGATGGCGACAGATCAAACAATCAGTGGGACAACTTGCGAAAAGCCACCCACCAGCAAAACCAGTGGAACAAAGGCCGAAGCAATCGCAACAGGTCCGGCTTCAAAGGCGTCCACCAACACAGCCAAAGCGGGCGATGGATTGCCCAAATTCGGGCGCATGGCCGAACCAGGCACCTTGGCGTATTTGACACCCCAGAGCAGGCCGCTATTGCCTATGAGTCGGCATCAGCGGTTACCCACGGTGAATTCTCAAGGAATGAATCATGAACGTCTTACATGAAAAGCGCCGAGCGCTTGGCTATCACGCAGCTTGCAGCGATGCACCAGATATGAGCGGGGCCAATGCTGCCGCACTTGCAAACGCCGAAATCGCCAAAGAGAGCCTGGCCTTTTACAAGCAGGTTTATGCCGAACAAGCACCTGAGCGCGCCAAGGCGGCCATCATCAATGACAAGGTAGCCAATGCGCAGCTGGCGTCGATGGAGCAGAACACGGCGATCAGCAAGGATTACAACGACTACCAAAAGGGCACCTTCCGCCCATTGGAGCAGGGCATCGTGGCGGACGCCCAAGCCTATGACACCACCGAGCGCCGGGATGCAGCCGCAGGCACGGCCGTGGCCGATGTGGGGATGCAGGCGGCGCTGGCCCAGCAGTCCAAGAATCGGGAAATGACGCGCATGGGCGTGAACCCCAACAGCACCAAGTTTGCATCCACCAACAACCAGATGTCGCTGGGCGAGGCTTCAGCCAAGGCGGCAGCAGCCGGGGCAGCACGCGACAAGATCGAGACACAGGGCTTTGCCCGAAAGATGGATGCGGCCAGCTTGGGCCGGGGCTTGGCATCGAGTCAAGCCACCAGCGCAGGCGTAGCCCTGAACGCAGGAAATGCCTCTGTGCAAAACGCAGGGCAGACCCAGCAGCAAGCCAGCGCAGCCGCCAACATGATGGGCCAAGGTTTCAGCCAGGCGACATCCGCGAACAACAGCGCGGGGCAACTGTACGCCACCGCAGCACAGGCCCAGGGGCAGGACAGCGGAATCATGGGCGCACTTGGAAGTGTCGCTGGGGCATGGGCCGGAAGCGCAGCCGGTGGCAAAAAGATTGCCGACTGGCTGTCTGACAAAGAAGAGAAAACCGACATCAAGCCCAAAACCGATGAGGAAGCGCTGGAGGCCGTCGAAAAGACGCCGGTGTCAGAGTGGACCTACAAGGACGGCAAAGGCGATGGCGGCACCCACACTGGCCCCATGGCGCAGGACGTGCAGAAAAACATGGGCGATGGTGTCGCCCCGGGTGGCAAGAAGATCGACCCAATCACCATGAACGGCGTAACCATGGCCAGTGTGGCCGCGCTGTCTCGCAAAGTGGACAAATTGTCCAAGCAAATCAAAGGGGCAAAAGCATGAGCATGCGTATGGCGTCATTTTTGGCCGGGTTTGGCGGCGGCTATTTGAAGGCGGACCGGCAAAAAACCGAGGACGAGCGACAGGCCAAGATGGACAAGATCGTTTTGGACCGGGCGCAGCGCGAGACGGACGAGTGGGAGAAGAAGCAAAACTACGAAAAAGGCCTGGCCGCAGCGGGTGCGCCCATCAAGGCCGAGCTGGCTAATGACGTGCTGATGGACGATGACGGCAACGCCATGCCAGCAGTCCCGGCATTTCGCACCAGTGATGGCAAGCGGTTTGAAACCATGGCAGATGCGACAGCCGCCGCCGAAAAGGCAAATACGCCCGAGGCCATCAACGCCCGGCAGGCCGCATTCATGCAGGCCAATGGCAAGCCGCTTGAAGCCCTCCAGATGAACAACGCCGTGATGGACTCCAAGATCAAGAAATTGGGGCTGTCTAGGGATGAGGCCAAGTTTGCAGACGAAGAATTCAACAGAAAGCTGATGAAGGACTTGGACGCGAACCCTGACTGGACCGTGGGGGCCGCGAAGATCCTGACCGATACCCAAGTGGGTGGACTCAATGGCCTGACCGTGAGCGCACGCCCAAGCAAAGACGGCAAAACCGTGGATTTTGTGGGTGTTGGCCAAGACGGCACAGAAAAGGTGCTGAAGTCTTTCAAGAACGGCGCGGAAGGCAAGGCCGAGTTTTTGCAGACGGCAGGGCGCACCAGCTTTGAAAACAAGTTGAATTTTGTGGTGGAAAAGGCCAAGGCCGATCAGGCTCAATCCAACTGGCAGCAGACATTCGACTTCAACAAAAAGAAGGAAGAAAGCGACCAGCAGTACAAAAACCGTTTGCTGGGCTTTCAAGCGAACCAAGATGCGCGGGCAGCGGAAACGCACAGGGTCGCAATGGCTGACGCGAAAATACCACCGGCCGTGAAGACCCTGGCGTCAAGCTATCAGGAGCAAGTTAAGAGCGCCAGCGCCGCGCTGAACAAAGCCATGGCTGAAGGCCAATTTGACCCGAAGAACCCCGGCACTCAGCAGCTGCTCAAAGACCAAAAAGAGGCCATGCAAAGCTTGGCCGACACGCTTGCGCCTTACACCAAGAAGGTCGAAGGAGGGGCGCCGACAGCAGACCCGCTTGAGCGACGTGCGCCAGCTTCAGGCCAGACGCCCGCAGCCAAGCCGGGGCAGACCGCACCAACAGCCCCAGCACAGGCAGAGCCAGTAGTGTCCATGCAGCAGGTTGCGCCAGTGGCGACACCAAAACCGGCTCCGACCGTTATGGATGCACTGAACCCGGGTGGAAACCAATCACTGGCTGCGACATTGCAGCCCAAGGCTCAGGCCATTGAAACACTGGCCGCGCAACTCAAGCAGGCGCAGGCGGCCATGGCTCAAGCAGCACAGGGCAACCCGCAAGGGGCCATCGCTCAGGCGCAAAGCGTGCAGGCCATTCGCAGCGCGATCAACAAGCAGCTGGAAGGCATGAACCAGCAGCAGGCAGCCATGGTCATTCAGGCCGCAGGACTCTAATTTTTAGGAATAAACCCATGGACATCAACGAAGCCCGCAAACGCCTGCCCATTTTGGCCAGCCTGGATGATCAATCCTTTGTGGACGTTGTTCACAAGAAGTATTACGCCGACATGGACAAGGCGGAGTTTTCCAAGTGGCTTGGCGTCAAGCCGACCGAGGCTCCAGCGCCAGAGCGCAGCACCATGCGCGCCGTGGGAGACTTGGCCACGCAGTTTGGTGGCGGCGTGGTGTCTGGCGTGCGGATGATGACCGATATGTTCGGTGCGGACAATCGGGTGTCGCAAGGGTTGCGCAGTGCCGAGGAAGCCTTGCAGAGCCTGCAAAGCGCAGCCGCCCAGCAGGACCAGCAGAAGGTGGCCGCCATCATGCAGGAGGCCGAGGGCAAAGGCTGGGGCGAACAGATTGCATTGGGCTTGAAGGCTGCCATGGTGGCCCCCGGCGCGATGATGGCGCAGAGCTTGGGCACTGCGGTGCCCACCCTGGCCACCGCCCTGATCCCGGGGGTCGGGCCTGCTGCAGTAGCCGCACGGACAGCCGCAGGCGCTGCCGTGGGTGCTGCCCAGGGCGCAGGCAACATCAAAGGCGTGATCTATGAGGATGTGAAACGTGAGTTGGCCAAGGCCAACCCGGGCATGTCTCCCCAAGAAATCGAGGCCCGAGCAGTTGAAGCTCAGTCGTTCGCTGGAGAGAACGCCGGACAGATTGCATTGGGTGGCGCGCTGGGCGTGGCCGCTGGCACCACGGGTATGGAGCGGGCGCTGTCTGGTTTGCGCAATGGCGTGACCAAGGCCCCAGCAGGCGTGATGACCCGCGCATTGGCCGGTGGCACTGCCGAAGCCGTGCCCGAGTTTGCCCAGGGTGGGCAAGAGAAATACGCCAGCAACGTGGCCCAGGCAGGCCAGGGCCTGAATGTTGACCCTTGGAGCGGCGTGGTGGCCCAGGGCACCATGGAAGCAGCTGCAGGCTTTGCGCCGGGTGCGATTTCTGGAATCCCCGCGCCCAAGGTGACCACCCCGGGCAAGGAGGTCGGCGACACGATCCGCGCCCAGAACCTGGTGCCGGAGTCTGGCCCGCTGGGCCGAGCCGTCAACGCTGGCACCGAAGCCCGCGCACAGCAGGCCGAGGCGGAAATCGACGCCACCGTGCAAAACACCCGGCTGACTGGCACCAGCATGGCAGACATGATGGCAGGCCAGGCCGATCCGCTGCAGGGTGCGATGCGCCAGGCCGATCCAGCTGTCAACGAATCCTTGACGGCTGCCGCGCCCACCGCCGACCAATTGCCTGACGCCACGAAAATGGTCCCGCCCGGTGTTGACCCGGAGACTGGAGAAGTCGTCCAGCCAGCGCCGCAGGCGGAGCCACTGGACTTCACCGGCAAGACGGACGAAGAACTCAAGCAGGCCCGCAAGAATGCCCAAGACCCGACGCTGCGCAAAGCCATTGCCAAGGAATTGCAGACCCGCCGCGCTGCAGTTTCTCCCGCCGCGCCAGAAGTGCAGGCAGAGGCTGAGGCCGCAAAGGAAAAGCCCACCACCTTGCCCAGCAATCTGGCTGGGGCCAAGGAGCGATACAACTTTGGCAAAAAGGGCTTCGACCTGGCCTTTGACGACGACATTGACCGCGCCGCCTACATCACCGCCCTGACCAGGGCGGACGGGAAGCGCAGTGCCAAGGATGCCGATTACCTGAAGTTCGTCATGGATGCCACGGGCATGACCGAGGCAGAAGTCCGGGCGCACGGCCAGAAGGTGCGCGACTCGATCAATGGTTTGGCCAAGGGTGCCGAGCCCGGCGCGCTCAAGGTGCCGAAGGTGGAATACGCCAAGGCCGCGCAGGCAGTTCCCGCAGGGAATGCAGGGAGTGCCGCCAAACCCCGCAACGATGCCGAAATCATTGCAAACGCCGTGGCCTATGCCGATGGTCTTGGTCTGACAGACAAGAACGAGCGCAAGGACGCCATTTTGGGCGACTTGTCAAACGCATGGGGCATGACGAAAGACGAGGTGGAGAACGATCCAGCCGTAAAGGCCGCGCTCAAACAAAAGCCAAGTCTTGCAGCAAAAGAGAAAAACGCAGGCCGTGTTGTCGATCAGGTCAAAAAGCAGGCACTCGATGCCAGCAAAAAGATGCAAGACGAGATCGACGCCGAGGACGCACCAGTTACGCAGCCTGCCACCTCGGGGGTTCCCGAGGTGGGGGCCGGGGGTTCCCAGCCGCCGCAGGCTGCACCCGCACCCACTGAGGCCGAAAGCCAGTGGACCCGCGCCACAACTGCCGACCGAATTGCCATTGCCCGAGCTGGCGGTATTTTGCTGAAGGCTGCCGAGAACGTGGCCCGCAAAGGCTGGGCTGATCAACCATCCGTGGTGCAGGAAAAGCTGACCCGGGGCATTGCGAAACAGGTGGCGACACCTGCACCCCAGACAACCGGCGACGACAAGATCGACGCGAAACTTGCAGCCGAAAGCGCTGCAAGAACAGGTAAGGCCGAAAAGGTCACGGCCAAGTTGGATGAACTCTTGGAAAAAGGCAGCACCGCAAAGACGCCAGAGGATGTGCTGGCCGCGATTGATGAAATGTCGGCGGTTGATATTTTCGACCTGGATGACGATTCCAAGGCCCAGGCGGGAGCCAAGCGGGTTGATGCGGAAGAAAAGCTGTATGCGCTGCACGACAAGCTGAAAGCAGAAAACTCCGCAGCTGATCCCGCAAATGTCGAAGCCGCCGACACGACCGCAAAACGTGTCGATGAAACGCCGGAAAACGAACAGGGGGCGCAGTCAGCACCGGCGGGGCAAGAAGAAACTTCCGGTAAACCCAAGAAGAAGTCTCAGACCGCAAAGCAAAAGCGCGAAGCACTGGAAAATCATTTCCGACCTGGCAACGTGATCCAGAGTGACTATTGGAAGGAATTTGACCGGGTAGTGGAATTTGACTGGAATGACGGAAACTGGAGCGTGACGGTCGAAAAGGTACTGAAGGAAGGTGAAGGATGGAAGGCCACCGCAGGCAAGCGCAAGCATTCAACAACACCAGACGCCCGCGACAAGGTGGTGTTTGAAGCGCCAGCACCGGCCGAGCCAGTAGCACCCAGCCTGGACGCCAAGCCCGCCAGCAAGACCCCTGCCAAGATCGAGGACAGTGGCGAGGTGCTGGAAGGTGCCCGCAAGCTGTACGCCAAGAGCTACGCCGCCAAGTTGGACGAGGGCAAGGGCATGGACCTTGCAGTGGTTCCGTTGTCCAAGTCGTGGCCAGAGCCGGATTACCAGCGCCTGATTGACGAGGGGGCCGACCCGTGGGCCGTGGCATTGGCGCGTGCCGTGCGTGACGAGATTCCCAACAAGCCCATGAAGGGCTGGAAGCTCAAAGGGTGGGTGCAAAAGGTGGAGGGTTTGCGCGACATGGCAGCGAAGGCCATGAGCGGCGAAATCACCAAAGACAAGTTCACGACCGAGGCTGGCAAGTTCAAGCTGGACAACTGGCTCAACAAAATCGACTTGTACGAGGCAGTTGGGCACGCCAATTCGCTCAAAACCTTGCGATTCAGTGAGGGCGAATACGGCATGTATGGCGGCCAAGTGTTCAAGCCCGCCAAGAAGCTGTGGACGATCAATATGCCCAGCACTTCGGCATCCGCCACTTGGAGCAATGGCAATTGGGGCAATGATCTGGTGGCGGCCGACACCAAGGCAGAGGCCATCGAGAAGTTCAAGGCATGGGCTGCCGAGCAAGATGGCAAAGAACAGGACAAGCCCGCAAGCAAGCGCACCGAGTTTGATGTGTACCGCTACCGCAACAACCCCAAGGCGTTCATTGTGGGAAAGCGGATCAGCTCGCTCAAGTCGATTGACCTGAAGGAGTTTGCGTCCGAAAAAGAGGCTCGGCAGTTCATTGCGGACAACCAGGCCGAACTGGAGAAGATGCTCGCTGATGCCAAGACGGAGCAGCCCGAGCGCCGCGAGGAAAACGCGCCCCGGGTAGGCGACGATCACCGCAATGGTGCGGATGTGACCACCGAGCAGTTCCGCGAAACCTTTGGGTTCCGAGGCGAGCAGTTTGGCGCATCCATGCCCCAATCCGAGCGGCAGGCCAACATGAACCAAGCCTATGACGCTCTGATGGACTTGGCGGGGGTGATCGGCATCCCGCCCAAGGCGCTTTCGCTCAATGGCGAGTTGGGTCTGGCATTTGGAGCGAGGGGTCGGGGTGGAAAGAACCCGGCCATGGCCCACTATGAGCCGGACACCACGGGCGCGGTGACACCCAACCGGGTGGTGATCAACCTGACCCGTAAGAACGGCGCGGGCAGTTTGGCCCATGAGTGGTTCCATGCTGTGGACAACTACTTTGCCCGGATGCGCGGCGAGAAGGCCGGGATGCTGACCGAAAGTTATCCAGCCAAGCGCGAGGGTGTGCGGCCCGAAATGGTGGATGCATTTAAGAGGGTGATGATGGCCATCCAATCGACTGGCGTGCGCGAACGGTCCAAGAACATGGACAAGAAGCGGACCAAGGATTATTGGAGTACCGGACTGGAAATGGCTGCAAGGGCATTCGAGAGCTACATCATCGCCAAGCTGCAAGACAAGAGTGGGTCAAACGACTATCTGGCCAACATCCTGCCTGAATCCTTGTGGCTGCAGCAGGAGAGCTACCCCTATCCGACCATGGGGGAGTTGCCCGCCATTCGCACAGCCTTTGACAACTTCTTTGCCACGGTGCAGACGAAGGAGACAGACAAGGGCGTGGCGATGTTCAGCCGCCGCACGGCATCCGGAAATGCGCTGCCCGACTCCATCATTGGGCACCGGCTGGGTGCATTGAACGAGCACAAAGACAATGCGGCCGCCAAGGCTGGCGATGAAGTTGCCGCCCTGCGACTGGCCAAGGAGTTGGTAGACGCGCAAATGGTCAAGGCGGTCAAGGATGCCGCGGGCGATGCGCCTATTTTTGTGCCGGTGGTGTCCGTTGAGGCAACTGGGAAAAACAAGATCCCATTGGCCGTGTCCGAGGTTTTTGCCTCAAAACTTGGGGCATCGACCACCACCGAGATAGTTCAGGTGGACTCGCCAAAAAGAACGGCCATGGACGGCTTGGACCGGTTGCTCACGCCACCAGAGTTTGACGGTGAAGTGATCCCCGGGGCCTCTTATGTTTTGGTGGATGACACCATCACTCAGGGCGGCACCTTTGCGGCATTGGCAAGCCACATTTTGGACAATGGCGGGAAAATTTCTGCCGTGGTTGCATTGACAGGCAAGCAGTACAGCGCCAAAATTCAGCCTTCAACTGAATTACTGAATCAAGTCCGTGAGCAATATGGTGACATCGAAAGCGATTTCCGAGCCGCAACAGGCTACGGGTTCGATGCACTCACTCAATCCGAAGCCAGGTACTTGGCAAAGCACAACAATGCTGAGTCAGTCCGAAATCGAATCATTGAGGCAGGACGCAAAACAGGCCAGCAGCCGAATGAAGGCAATGCTGGCTTTGCAAGAAATCCACTAACCCAATTCCGTGGCATCGAGGTGGAAGCCGCGCAAGGCGTGGTGGACGGCATCGCCAGCCGCTGGACCAATGCCCCCGAGATTGTGGTGGTGGCTGACTTGCAGGATGCCAAGGTGCCCGAGCGCGTGCGCCTGTATGACGCCGAGCAACGAAGCCAAGGCGCAAGCGGTGAGGCGGAGGGCTTTTGGTACGGCGGCAAAGCCTACATCGTGGCCGCTGCGATCAACACACCCCAGGATGTGGCCCGGGTCTTGTTCCATGAAACGCTGGGCCACTACGGCCTGCGCGGCACGTTCGGGGAGGGCTTGACGCCGATCCTGAAACAGTTGGCCGCAATGCGCCGCCCTCTGGTGGCAGCCAAGGCCGAGCAGTACGGCCTGGACATGGGCAAAGAATCCGACCGCCTGCAAGCCGCCGAGGAAGTGCTGGCGGAAATGGCGCAGTCCAAGCCAGAGATGGGTTACGTGAAGCGCGCCATCGCCGCGATCCGGGCTTTCCTGAGAAAGAATGTGCCCGGGTTCCAAAAGATGGCCCTGACCGATGCGGACATCATCGCCAACTTCATCATTCCTGCGCGGGCGTTTGTGGAGCGTGGCCGCAAGGGCCAGGGCCAGAGTGCCGAGCAGTTCAGCCGGACAGAGGCCGCACGCAGTTTGGCGCTGAGTGACACTGCCATGAGCCGGGGCACAGACCAGACCCATGCATTCAAGCGCTGGTTTGGCGACAGCAAGGTGGTGGACGCCGATGGCAAGCCGCTGGTGGTGTATCACGGGACACCTAACGACTTTGCAGAGTTCGACAAGAATTTGGCGCGTGAGGATGGCTTTTATTTCACCGCTGACCCAGAACATGCAGAGCAGTATGCGGGGGCAAATGGCGTAACTATGCCGATTTACCTGGCCTTGCAAAACCCAATGCGAGTGCATGGCTCTCAATTGCCATCACGGGCAAGCAAGAAGACCATGAACCGCATGATCGAGGACGCAAAGGCTGCGGGACACGATGGAGTGATCATTGAGGCTTTCAAAGATCACATCTGGGGGAAGTCCAACACTTTCATCGCCTTCCGCCCCGAGCAAATCAAATCCGCCACCGGCAACAACGGCGACTTCGATCCTGCAAACCCCGACATTCGTTTCAGCCGCGCCGTGGGTGCCACCGAGTTGGCGGGCCAGGTGCGCGACAAGCTGTTTGACGTGTCCGGCGCGACTGGCAACACGTTGGCCCACTACCGGGGCATGGCCTTGCAGACGCTGGGCCGCCGCCAGTTGGTGGACCTGTATGGCGACATGCTGCCGCAACTCAAGAAGTACGACGAGTTGGTGCAGCGCATGGATGCCGAGAAAAACGACTCTGCCGCTGAGGCAGATGCCATTGCCAACGAGTGGGGCAAGCTGGACGAAAAGCCCCTCATTGGCCCCGCCAAGAACCCCGGCATGGAGCGCAAGCTGGCCGAGTTGATGCATGACGCCACGCTGGCTCAAATGGACCCGGACAAGCCACTGCAAGACGGCGACAACCCGGTGCAGCATGCCGAACTGAAAGCCAAGTTTGACGCCCTGACGCCACAAGCGCAGTCGGTGTACCGCCGCGCCCGCAATATGTACGAGGGCCATTACGCCAAGGTGCGCGAGGCCATCCAAGAGCGCATCATGCGCAGCGAGTTGGGCGCAAGTGAGAAAAAAGCCATGATCGCCCGGATGGATGCCGACTTCTTCCAGAAGACCAAAGGGGTGTATTTCCCGCTGGCCCGCTTCGGTAAGTACGTGATGGTGGTCAAGGATGCAGACGGCAAGGTGGTGAACGTGAGCCGCGCCGAGACACTGAACGAGGCCGAGACAACCCGCAAGATGCTGTTGCGCGAGTTTGACAAGGCCAAGGGCTTCAATGTGACCAAGGTGATGAAGGAGGCCGAGTTCAACCGCAACCAGGACATGGTGGGTAAGGGCTTTGTGACGGACTTGTTTGCCGTGCTGGACAAACAGGGGGTGGATGCTGAATTGCGGGATTCGGTGAGCCAGCTGTACCTGTCTTCGCTGCCTGACCTGAGCTGGGCCAAGCATGGCATTCACCGCAAGGGCACGCCGGGTTTCAGCCAGGATGCGCGCAGGGCGTTTGCCCAAAACGTGTTCCATGGTGCCCGCTATTTGGCCAAGCTGCGTTACTCGGACCAGATGCAAAACGAGATTACCGCCATGGGTGATCACATCAAGGTCTATGAGAGCGTGGACGAATATGACGGGGTGAAGGCCCAGCAGGTGCTGGACGAGATGGCCAAGCGCCACGACAACCTCATGAGCCCGGACACGAATTCCCTGTCCACTGCTTTGACGAGTGTGGGTTATATGTGGTTCATGGGCTTGTCGCCCGCTGCCGCCATGGTCAACTTGAGCCAGACGGCGCTGGTAGCTTACCCGGTTATGGGGGCCAAATGGGGCTACGACAAGGCAGCTTCGGCTTTGCTGCTGGCATCCAAGCAAACCGTGCAGGCCAAGAACGACATCAGCAAGATTCTGAAGGGCGACGAGTTGGACGCCTACAACCGGGCAGTAGCCGATGGCACGATTGATGTGACCATGGCGCACGACTTGGCCGGGATCTCGCAGGGCGAAGACGCCAAAGTGACTTGGGCGCTGCGCCCGGTGATGAAGGTGGCTTCGTTCATGTTCCACCACGCCGAGCGATTCAACCGTCAGGCGACTTTCATTGCATCGTACCGACTGGCCAAAGAGTCGGGTGCAGGCCTGGAGGCGGCTTTCGAGCAAGCCAAGAAGGCCACCTATGACGGCCACTTTGATTACAGTTCATCGAACCGGCCCCGCATCATGCAGGGCAACGTGGCGCGGGTGGTGTTCCTGTTCAAGCAGTACGGCCAGAACATGGTTTACACCTTGTCGCGCCAAGCCTATTTGGCCACGCAAAGCCTGAACCCAAAGGAGCGCGCCGAGGCGCGCAAGCAATTGGGCGGCATGTTGGCTTTGCACGCTGCGGCTGCCGGTGGCTTGGGCTTGCCATTGGTGGGAGCGCTGTTGTCGGCCGCATCTTTCATTGGCGGTGACGACGACGAGCCATGGGATGCCGAGGTGGCGCTTAAAAATGCAATGGCTGACGCCATGGGGCCAAAGGCTGCCGAGGTAATGGCGCACGGCCTGTCACGCCTGACGCCATGGGACATTTCCGGGCGAGTGGCGTTGAACAAGCTGATCCTGCCTGATGTGCAAGAGGGGCTTGAGGGCCAGCGATGGGCAGAGTCGATGTCTTCGGCCATGCTTGGGCCGGTCTGGGGCATTGTGTCGGGCATGGCCAAGGGGGTGCAGGAAATGGGTGAGGGCCGCTACCAGCGCGGGCTTGAGAACATGCTGCCCGTGGCGCTTCGCAACCCGGTCAAGGCGCTGCGCTACCAAGGCGAGGGCGCAATTGACAAAACCGGCATCGCCATCAAGGACGAGGTGAGCATGGCGGGTGTGTTGGGGCAGGCTTCTGGCTTTTCTCCATCAGAGGTGCGGGCGGCCACAGAGGTGAAGTCGGCCATTTACCAGCACGACAGGGCCAGGATGGACCGCAGGAGTTCGCTCATGTCGCAGTTCGCACAAGCCCAAATGGCAGGGGACACCGAGGGGATGGCGGAGGTTCGCCAGATGATCGCCAAGTTCAACGAGAAGAACCCGCAGCGCCGAATCTTGCCGCGCAGCCTGTACCAGAGTGTGCACAACCGCGAGAAGCGTATCAATGAAGCGGAGCAGGGCGTTTACCTGCCCAAGAACCGGCGCGACTCCCTGGACGCCGTGCGCTTCGGAGAATAAAATAGGCGAACCCACAGAAGACGGCAATCCTCTGTGGGTTCTAACCAATCACTGACTGTTAAGGAGTCGTTATGGCTGTTTGCGATATTACAGCGGATCGTGTGCGCGAGCTTTTGCACTACGACAAAGAAACTGGCGTTTTCACTTGGCGTATCGATGTTGGGCGCTGGGGTCGAACAAAAGCCGGAACCGTTACCGGATCGCCTGATGCGAATGGTCATTTGAGAATTCAGGTTGATGGCGTTCTCTTGTACGCACACAGGATTGCATGGCTTTACATGACTGGTCATTGGCCAACCGGCGATGTAGATCACAGAGACGGCTGCCCTTCAAATAATGTTTGGTCAAACCTGCGTGATGTACTTCACCAAACAAACACGGAAAACCGCCGCCGAGCCACAAAAGACAAGAAATCCGGATTGCCAATTGGTGTTTCAATTGATCGTCGGGATGACACAATTCGTGCGGACATCACTGTCAACGGCAAGACTATCAGCCTGGGAAGGTATTCAACTCCTGAAGCCGCGCATACCGCCTATCTGGACGCCAAAAGGAAGCTGCATGCTGGTTGCACCATCTAACACTGCACCCAAAGCGATGCGGGCGCAGATGCGAGAAGACGCCAAGGAATTGGCAAATCGGTGATTCCGACCCACTGCCTGCAAGTTTTTTGTGGGCATGGGTGTGGGCATCGAGTGGGTATGTGCCTTGAAACCCGCATGGTTGCTTGATATTCGGATTACTCCGTTTCCGCCAAACAGCAAACCCCGCATCAGAGCAATCCGATGCGGGGTTTTGTTTTTGGCAATTTGATCATCAGTTTTGCAGTGCTCATCACCCGCTTTTCAGAGCGAATGGGCAGCAAATGGGTCAAGGTTTCATTTCTTTAAAACTAATTAAGAAACCAGAATCGAAACCTAAGAACATTTAAGACAGTTCTTGTCTGG
>JACCDG010123729.1_pt1 | contig 23626 bp, 29 predicted proteins | sample 7442471 | NCBI WGS metagenome assembly JACCDG01 (sample SAMN15323444, study PRJNA562643) | freshwater metagenome | isolation source: river surface water | place: USA:Blue River Watershed | collected 2017-08-17 | reverse complement strand
TATGTTGCGTAGCCAGTCATCGTGATTTCCCGCAAATATTATTGATAGCCGCGTCAGTTAGTCCGGCACGAATGCCTTCAATTTGGCATTGGCTTTTGCTGTATTCCATAATGCCCAGTGGTGCAAACATTGCGGCCGCAACACCAATGCACAAAATTACCAGCCATTTAGTTTCCATTTAGCTTTCCCTTTACAATACGGAACCCTGCTTCACGTGCCTCATCAGCTTCGTAGTCAGTGTCCACAGAATACAAAAACAAATCTCCGTCCCACACCTGATACATCACTTTACTCCTAACACTTTGCGTTCTTCTGCACTTAGCTTGGCCAGTGCTTCTTTTTTAATTCGGGCCTTACGTTCCTTTTCGATACGCTCGGCGGCGGCGCGGGCATCTGCTTCCTTGTGTTTAGCCCACCATTCGCGCACTTCATCGTCTTCTAACAAGAGCAAATCAGCACGACCGTCTTGTTCCAGTGCCGTCATTGCTTTACAGGCAATTCGTGCAAGACGATCATTTTGCTTTTTTAACTCACGCTCACGGCTATCATTATAGCTGTAAGTATCTTCATAGTCTCTGCAAGGCATAGTAACCTCTCAAATAATTGCTAATAGGAAGATTAGAAAGGCCCAGCCCGGGTAACCAAACAGCAATGCCATCATTGCCAGAATGGTCCCGTAGAAAGCCTTGTCGCTATCCATTATGCGGCCTTCATGCAAGTAGTTTCAGCCATACGCTTCCAGTTCAACGGAAAGCTCTTACGCAGATCCGCAATCTTCAGCGCCATACGCAGACTCATTTCGCGCAGACGATCTTTGTTAGTGTCCATAAAGTCCACAATCTCGTCTTGCGTCACAGGCTCAAAGTCGTAGTCTTGAAACAGAGCACCGTCTTTAGCAATCTGCTTGATACGCAGGACCTTGTCACGCATAGTGTCCAAAGTCAGATCCAAGTAGTGGCAACGACTTTGCAGTGCATCCAAGTGGTCACGCAGTTTTTGTGACTTCATAGTGTCAAACTTCAAGTTAGTGATAAAGATCACACTTCCATTGAAGTTAAATTGATCAGGTATGCCTTCGCGGCGCAGAGTGCTGGACTCAGACAACCAAGAAATCTTACGCTTCTTGCCGCTATCCAACGCACCTTTGAGCAAGTTCAAAGAAACATCATCAAGCAGAATACTGTCGCAGTCATCGAACACCAACACACAGTTAGGGTCTGAATACTTGTACAGAGTCTGATACAAGCCGATAGGAGTAGCAGAACCTTTAACAACTTCTGCGCGAAGCTTCTTGCCTGCAATCTGATCAAACAAACAAGCCTTCTCAACAACTTGCTCAACACCGTAGCTCTTGCCAACACCGGGAGGGCCGCTAACAATCATTGCACGGATGTCGCCGTTAGTTGCGGCCTTGGTCATTTCGTCGAGAATCTCAAAACGCTCGCGAATACGAACCATAACTTCTTCGTCGGTCTCAGGAGTCACTGTTTCGACTTTGCTTTCTTTTGCAGGCTCTGCTGAGCCACTGACAAACTCGTAGTCTGCAACACCCGAAACTTTGATACGGATAGTAGCAGGGCAATCGGGGAAAATGTCGTCATTGCGAACAGTAACATGTCCACCGGTAGCAGTCTTTTTGTACTGCTCAACCAGTTCAAAACGCAAACCGTTAACGTCCTTGTTACGATAAGAACCGTTAAGAATACGAATAATTGCTTTAGACATTTACTAGCTCCTGTTTTTGTTACAATACAAGTATTATAGCAGAATTGCCATTTTCGAGCAATACCCGCCGTTTTGGAGGGGTATTAATTTTGTAATACTAAGGTATTACTTTTGATCGCGGATTTCTTTAATTTTAGCGTCAAATTCCAAGCGGCTCAGTGTGATACTGTACAGAATGTACACACAAAATCCAATAAACCCAATACCCACTAGCATTATCAATTGATCGCTGGTGAGGTTGTTGACAATCACTGCAATCGACAAGAAAATGATGGTGCTAGCTGCCAACATGCCTGCGGTCAAAAGTGCCGCCTTAACTCGAATGTTCATTTGTTTTCCTTCCTATTTACAATACTGTTATTATAGCAAAAACGGGAATTTCGAGCAATACCCCACCAAATTGAAGGGTTAATCTTGGTCTTCTGCCGTGATTTTTTCGCCCAGCTGAGCTTTAAGTGATCGCATCAACTTGCGCTCGGTATCGTAGACAAATTCCTTTGTATCATCCTCTGTATTGATGATGAGGATAAAGCCGTTTGCGGCACGGCGGATTTCGATTGATTCAAACATAGGTAACCTTAAAGTTGATTGAGTCGTAATAATAGCATATTACGCAAATACTGTCAATACCCAATCAACCAATTTTTTTGAATACAGAATGTAGCACTCGACTAGCAGATTCGAAATTTCGTTCCATAATTTCTATGTTAGCCAAACCATATGCTGTGATTCCCATTTCAACATAATAAGTGTCTGATGGCCAACGGCGCTTTTTTAATGGGTAACTGTTGATTAACAAACATTCATCAGCAATGGGCTGATAGTTTTTAGTGCTCAATATTTGAATTGCTATTGGCTCTTCACCAATGTCAGTTCTTAGAAAATTTTTAGCAAATAAATGGACAACGTAGGTTTCTACTTCGTTGTCTAAATATGTGGCGCTTTGGCCTTCGCTTTCTAATATTAGGTCATAAGCGGCACGAACATAGTCTTGCCAATAATTCATACTGTATTTACATTTTGACTATCATTTCTTTTGCTAGTTCCTCGTCGCTAAGGAACGGGGTCATATCGTGTAGTCCCGCTTGCTTGCCATTTTTTAGTGCTTGGGCTGGCACAATTTCTTGATCTTCCAAACATTGGCAATCAATGATAGCAGGACCGATTTGGTTAAGGGCATTGGGAAAGTGCAGTCGCAGGTCTTCTTTGGTCCTAATATCAACGCAGGGCATTCCAAAACTTGATGCAATGTTTTTCATGCTAGGGAACCACAATCCAGTTTCTCCGCTAGTACCGTAGACTCTGCCTTCGTAATATTTGGATTGTGTGTTTTTAATGCTCAGATATCCATTGTTATTCAAAATGATAAATTTGATATCTAAGTTATGCTGACGAACAACTGCTAGTTCCTGGACGTTGCTCATGAAACTACCGTCACCAATAATCGCAATTACAGGCTGTTTACTGGCCATAGCTACACCAATACTTGCTGGCAATGCCCATCCCATGTCTGCTTGTGCAGGACTAAAGATAAACCGTTGTCCTTTCTTTGCATTGAGTGCGACAGGCCCCGCATAGCTAATACTGCCCGCATCGCCCATTAGAATATCTTCGGGACGACTGTGTGCATTAACTGCATCGAGGATGGCATAAATGTTTAGTTTGAAATCATTTTCGGTGGGCCTGTATTCTTCTTGCATTACAGGCCATTTTGCTTTCCATTCGTTGCACTTGGCAACCCATTCTTGTTTTGTCATTTCATCCCCATGAAAAATTGAGTCAGGTCTTGTACTAAAACCTTTTCTTGGATTTTGACTATGTCTTTGTCTAATTCGTTTTGGTCACAGTCAACTGCGATCTTATAACTTGCAGGACTAAACTGCGCAGGATCGTATCCTACTACGCTGGCGTTTAAGCTACTGCCTAGGATCAACAACAAATCTGCATTTTGCATAGCAAAGTTGCCAGCACGTGATCCTTTGATGCCAACTGCACCAATACTCAGCTTGTGGCTATTTTCAGTATAGTCCCTTGCTCCGTATGTACTAACATAAGGAATTTGATATTGTTCGATGAACTCAACAAACAGGTCAACGGAGTTGCTTTGCCTAATACCATAACCCGCAAGTATGATAGGACGCTCTGCTTGTGCAATGGCATTCCTAACAGAATCAAATTTGCTAAACCAGTAGCCAACCGGGGTACTAAATTGTTTAAATTTTTCAGGCATGGGTGCTGTTTGAATATCACTAGGTATATCAATCCACACAGGGCCCGGGCGACCCGAACGTGCAGTATACAATGCCTTTTGTAAGACTTCAGCAACTTCATCGGCGCTTTCCACAAAGTAAGACATCTTAGTAATACTGCGATATGTTTCGATAACGTCATGCTCTTGAACACCGTAATGTCTGAGACTAACATTTTTTGTTTTGTTAATATATCTACTGCATGTATTCTTTCTAACGTTACCGCTAATAAATACCACAGGAACACTGTCTTGCCAAGCATTCAAAACAGATGTAGCACAGTTTGTTCCTGCACACCCGGTTGTGGGATTTACAATTGCGACTTTTCCGGTGAACTTGCTTTCCCCGATGGCAGCATGGCCAGCACCTTGTTCGTGATGATAACAAATGTACTTGATCCCGCCGTGTTTAATAAATCCATCATTGAGTCCACTTGCACCGCCGCCCATCAATCCGTGTACACGGTCGATTCCTTGTTGGTACAAATACTCAGCGATCCAATCACATACTCTCATAGTTTGTCTGCCCATTGTTTAATACGCTTAACTGCCGATATAATACTATCCATATCTGTAGCATAGCAAAGTCTAATATGGCCTGTGCCATGTTCGCCGAAACAGCTACCAGGCACTGTAACCACACCGGCCTTGTCCATTAACTGTTCACAGACTTCCACATCTGTTAGCCCGGTGCCTGTAATGTTAGGAAATACGTAAAATGCGCCGCCTGGGTTTTGACAAGTAAATCCTTTTACTTCATTTAAACCTGCAACAAGAACATTTCTACGCTTCTTGTATTCATCCATCATTTTGTAAACAGCATCTTGCGGCCCACGAATAGCTTCGGTGCCTGCACTTTGAATAAAAGAACTCACGCAACTGCTAGTAGTCTGTAACAATGCACTCATACGTTCCATAACTTCCGAAGGTCCAATTAAGGCTCCTAATCTCCAACCAGTCATAGCAAATGCTTTGCTAAAGCCGTTACTGAGAATAACGTGACTCCGGCATTGGTCGTATTGTGCAGGACTACTGAAGTCATAATCATCGTAGATCATACGACTGTAAATTTCATCGCTGTACAAGTAAATGTCTTTTTCCACACACAAATCGTAAATGGCTTTTAGTTCTTCACGAGTCATAACTGCACCAGTTGGATTGTTGGGACTGTTAAGAATTAGCAAACGTGTCTTGTCTGTAATACGTGCCTTAACATCGTTGGCTTGCATTCTAAATCCGTGTTCTTCCAATAAAGGTACACGTACTGCATTGACACCGCACATTTTGATACTGCTGTAGTATGTGGCAAAGCCCGGATCTGGAACTAGTACTTCTTCTCCTGGATCACACAAGGTAAACACTGCATAGTAAATACCCACGTTAGCACCGGGCACCACTAAGACTTGATTCAAGTCAGGCATAAAGCCACGACTTCTATAAGTTGCTATGCGGATTTCTTCTCTGAATTCCAAATCGCCCCAACTGCTAGTGTAGTGTGTCTTGCCATCGCACAATGCTTTAACCGCAGCCATAGTAATATTAGGTGGTGTCCCGAAGTCGGGGTCGCCGATTTCCATATGGATCATCGAGCGGCCCTCTGCTTCTAACTTACGTGCCCTGTCCAAATACTTGAACATGGGCTGTCCGTCAATGTTACGTGCGGCTGTACTTAATTTTTTCATGCAAATAAGCTCATAAAGCCATCAACTTTTTCGCCGATATAGGCAATTTGTTCCGGAGTGATCACAGGACTTGTGCCATGGAAGTAAGTATGCGTCATGGCATGTGTTGCACAAGGAAAGTTGTCTTTGGCTTTTTGTGGATCCATAATATGGTCATAGGCAGGTTGCAACATAATATTGCCTGCAAAGTAAGGACGAGTTTGGATTAGGTTTTCTTCGAGGTAATCCACAATATCGGCGCGAGTAAAAGGAGCGCCGGCTCGAACAGTGAGAGGAAAAGCAAACCAACTAGGGTCGCTCTTATCTTGAGCTCTCGGGAGGTAAAAGTATTGTTCGTATTTTTCATAGATAGAAAATAGTAATTCATAATTACGTCTACGTAGACGATGAATCTCAGGCAACTTCTTAAGTTGTTCCATTCCCATAGCACATTGTAGTTCAATGGGCTTTAGGTTATAGCCAATTTCGTCATAGACATATTTGTGGTCAAATATTTCTCCTGGTAACTGAGGGATCCACTCTTTAAAGCGATTACCACAAGTTCCACATTTTAATTTGTTTGCTTCGGGCCCGACACAATAGCAACCACGACCCCACTCACGGAAGCTACGAAGGATAACATCTGTGTTATCATCGTTGGTGGCAACATAACCGCCTTCGCCCATGGTCATGTGGTGTGCAGGATAAAAACTACACGATGCCATTAGACCATAACTACCCAAAGGTTTGCCATCATAAGTAGATCCCAACGCATCGCAACAATCTTCTAGTAGGATCAAGTCATGCTTCTTGACAAGTTCCATCAAGCGATCCATGTTAGGCGGATTGCCTAGTACGTGGGCAAATGTAATAACGCGAATAGACGGATCAGATATCAATCGCATTTCAACTTGATCTAGATCCAAGTTCAATGTATCAAGTTCAATGTCTACAAACACAGGAGTGAATCCCACCTGTAGTGTTGGGTTGAGTGTGGTAGGAAAGCCGGCAATGGGCATCAATACTTTAGTGCCTTTGGGTAAGTTGTAGCCTCGCTTACTGGTCAACGCCGACATCATTAACAGATTACTAGAGCTTCCGCTGTTGGTAACAATGCCTTTTGTCTTGCTAAATTGTTTGGGGAACTCACGTTCGAATTTTAGACCTTCATTGCCCATGGCCAACCAGCCGTTGAGCAAACTTTTTACGCCTGCTTCGTATTCGTCTGCGTCGTAGTATGCGCCTGCATAGTTTACAAAGTCTTTTCCTGCTACCCAAGTTTTATTGACTGCTTTTTGTTCTGCGTATTCACGCACTAGTTTTAAGATATGTTCCATATTACCAAATAAAGTTATCCTTGTAGTATTTTACTATAAGTTCTAGCTCTATGTCAAAGTCTGCGTAAGGTTTCCAGCCCAAATTTCTTAATTTGGTATCATCTACACTATATCTAACATCTTGTCCTACTCGAACCATATGTTCAATGTAATCGTCAATAGGCCCTGTTAGTCCCATTAAAGCAACAATCTTTTTAACAACTTCGATATTCTGTGTTTCGTAATTGCCGCTTATATTGAATATTTCGTTCGTAACGCCAGCTTCAATGATGTGGATTACCGCTTTTGCTGTGTCGTTGGCATTTAACCAGGTACGCACAGGTGTTCCATTGTTATGCAAATCAACACAACGGCCCACGCTGAGATACTTTACACTTTTTGGAATTAGTTTTTCAACGTATTGTCCTATGCCGTAATTGTTAGTGGGTCGAACAATAATATAAGGTAAGCCGTAGGTTCTGCCCCAACTGGTCACTAAATGATCTGCGGCGGCTTTGGTTGCACTATAAGGGTTACTGGGCTTAAGCAAATCTTCTTCTGTATGTGATCCTTGTTCAATATCTCCGTAGACTTCGTCGGTACTGAAATGTAAGAATATGGGCTTCTTATACTTCTTCTTGTTGATCATTTTAAGCAAATGATGTACTCCGTCAATGTTACTATGCACAAACGCATCGCTGTCTTCGATGCTATTATCAACGTGTGTTTCGGCTGCTGTGTTAATAAAGTAATCGCAGTCGTAGATTCGTTCTAGATCATTGATATCTGACTTAACAAATTCAAACTGATCTCCGTAACGCATGCTCCAACTATCAAGCCATCCCTCATTACTGGCATAAGTGCATTTATCAACACCCATGACATACCAACCCTTTTTCAAACAGGCTTCTGTTACATGGCTTCCAATAAAGCCCAAGCATCCTGTTACATATACAATCTTTTTATTCATAGTTCTTTAATCCCTCTTCTAGCCCTTTTAATTTAAGATTTAGCTTGGCTAGCTTTTTTCCGCTTCCGGTGTAATAACCCCAGGTCTTGTTAGTAATTGTGAAAGGTATTTCAGTTTTACGGTAGGTGTTTAACATCCTTAGGTAATCACTGATCAAGTACTTCTCATGGTAAACACAGTTAATGTCCTTATACTCGGGTTGTGCTGCCTCACAATAGTATTCAATAATACGTGCAAAATCTTCTGCACTAATATAGTCAAATATCTTGTCCTCAACACCTGAAATCTTTCCTGCTAAGAATCTTTTAAACAATCTAATGCTAGGCTCACTGGAATCAAAACATCCAAATAATCTCAAAGTATAAAAATTATTTCTGTTTAGTACTGCCCTAGCAATTATGTTCTTAGCAAAGCCATAGCTTTCTAACGGACGACTGTGAACAATGTTTTCTTCTTTAACATTGTGTATAACAGTTCTTCTATCAAACTCAGCGCCGCTGCCTATGTTAATGTATCTGGGACACTTAGGATTGTTGTAAAAATTAAAAAAGATGCTTAAGTCTGTTTGTACATCAGTGTAATTGATATCGTTAACTCTTGCGCCGCCGCCGCTAGTTGTAGCATTGATAATAACATCAGGGTGTGCTTCGGTTAGCCACTTGTCCACTTCATTATAGTTGCTTAGGTTTACAGTATCCCTGATGACGGGAATTATATAGTGATTATGCACAAGATGCTCTAGCAAATAGCTACCTAGATAACCATTTGCCCCTAAGATTGCTATTCTCATTTTAGTTCTGTTAAGAGAGGTACACCCAGTGCTTCGTTAACTTGTCGCATACACTCTAGTTTAGTGGGACTGTGGCGACTGCTGTGCCAATGAATAACGTGAGCATCTTCGTACTTACATTGATTCCAAGCGTCTTGTTGTTCAAGTGTTGCCCAGTGTGGAATCCATTGTGCTTGATAAAATAAGTCGGGCCGATGTGCGTCTTTCCATTCCAGTCCTTGACTCCAAAACATAGTGTTATGGATAATTTGTTGGTTGTTATAACTGCTCATTCCGTCACTGTTGTCCCACTCGTTGCGCATGGAACGTTCTAGTTCCCACAATTTTGGATCCATGTTACTGGGATAATATTGCAGGTCGTTATTAAACAGATTATCAAACGTTTTGTTATATTGATTAGGTTCGTACCAACTTTTAGGGTCAGTCCAATTGAACAATCTAAATTCATTAAACTCACCAAATAACTTTGTAGGTTTAACAAACTGTACATCGGGCCCCACCCATAAAATATTACAAGGTTCTCGATGCCATAGTTCGTAAACTCTATCATTGTTTAGCGGCATAGCATCATTGATGCTGTCAATTTCTTCATCAAATAATATGTATTCCCAATCGCCTTCTAAGAAGTGGCGGGCACTGCTTAAACTATGTAAGCACATTTGGCGATAAGTTTCGTAGATATCGCCTTCATCTTTAGTATCTTTCCAAACCCATTTTGTGCTTTTGATACGGCGGTGAGCACACACCACATAGTTTTTTACAGTAGTCATTGATTAAATTGTTTATAATTGTATATATTCGTAGTTAACAGTGTCGGGGTTAACTCTGAATATACTGGCTCCATTTTTTAAATGGAAGCGTCGAGCTAATTCCGTTGGAGGACTTAGTGTAACAAATCTTTTAACATTGGGCAATTCTGTTTGCACCAACTTTAGTCCTTCGCGAATCAATTTTTGGCCGGCGCCGGCTTTATAACTCCAAATGGTATAGAATACCACAGTGTCGGGTTCGTCGGCTTGGTTTTCTAATAGTTCTTGTTCGCTACTAGGAATACCTTTACAAAGTTTGGCGCAGACAACTGCACTGACTGTATTATCTTCAGTTAGTGCAAATACTTGTCTGTTGGCACCAAATCGTTGTTCAGCAGGAATATGCGGGCGGACAGGGTCGTCCTTAATGTAATTAGCTAGAGGGTCTGTAGGGCTTTTTATAGTGTAAATCATGGCAGCAGGTCCGGGATGCAACCGTATTTATAAAAAGGTCTCACTGTCCGTCAATTACTTGGTCCAAAGACCAGCATCAATATTATTCAATCCGCCGTAACGGTTTGATTGCAAGGGATGTGATAGGTTGTAAGGGTTGCTACGTTTAAATGTACTACCTTTAATCCTGTCTAAGATCCTATTAACTTTTTCTAAATCGGCGGTGGGTGCTTCTAAATAGTCCAACATTTCTGCACGGTCCATGTGAGGGTTTTGGCAAAGCTTCATTAGCACTATATCAAATTCAAGATAGCTAAATCCAAACTGTGCTTCGTCCCCGTCACTGATTCCAAGACCATCTGTAGGTTTTGCAAACACTGTGCTTTCTGGTACTCCATAAATTTCTGCTAGTTTCGGAACCTCCCAACTCTTTAGCAAACTTTGAATAGGAGCAACATCTCCTACATCGCCATGTAGAGTCCAAAAGCCTGCGGCTAATTCACTGAAGTTATCTGTACTAGCAACAAGGCCGCGCTCCATACTGGCAATATTGTATACTGTAAGCATGCGACTACGTACACGTAGATTGCCGCGGCGAATAGCATTTTCTGCGGCGTCAATTTTACTATCATAGACACGTACCCTTGCTAACAATTCCTCATACTGTGAAGTTAGGTCCACATGGATATGTTGAATACCCAGTGCTTTACAAGCTTCTACGCCTCGATTAGTTTCATCGGGATTTTGGTGTATGGGCATGGTAACACCAACTACACGCCAACCTGCTCGCCTAAATAGCGCCGCTGTAAGTGCGCTGTCTACTCCACCACTCATACCTAATACTGCGGTGTGAATATTGTATTTTTTGGCGTAGGCAATTAAACCGCTGACTAACTTTTGTCCTGCATCTTCAAGAGCATTTACATCTTGGTAAACACCTTGGTCGATAAGTTCGTCTAGCTTGGCATCAAACCAACTACTCAATGGTGCCATTGTTTCTTGGCGGCTGTAACGTAAAATTTCTTGCTTGAGACTCATAGTATTCCTTGAATTATATATTGTAATTATCTTAGAAAATTTAGTCAAAAAAATAGACCCCGAAGGGTCTATTTACATAGTGGGACCATTCCCGTTCTTAAATCCTATTACACCACCTTCTGCTATGATGCGCTTCTGCACATCTTCAAACAGCATGGGAGCATAATCTGGAATTTGCTCTACACAAACACAATGATATCGAGGATCGTTTTCATCGCTGTACAAGATTTCTCCTGTACGCACATCGAAACCACGCATCTTCTTAACACGGTTTGCGTGAGTGTGTCCGTGAATGTTAACACCAAAACGACCCAGGGATTCAGGATGCACAGGAATGTGCGACAAAATCATTCCATTCATAACGTGATATGCACGTAACTCACGGAAGTATTCGCGGTATTCGTCATCCCTAAAGATATCGTGGTTGCCCCGGATCAAAACCTTGTCGCCGTTTAAACGAGCCAACGTCTTTAAGGCTTTGCGGTTAATAACTACATCACCTAAGTGATAGACCTTGTCATTGGGACGAACACGTTCGTTCCAGGCCTTGACCATTGCTTCGTCCATTTCCTCGGCGCTATCCCATGGACGCAATTTCGTAACTCCATCGTTACGCATAAAGCGGCATACACCCATGTGTCCAAAGTGTGTATCGCTGACTAAAAATACTGCGGGCATATTTCCTCCTTAGGCTATCATCCAACTGTTATTCTCTTTTAGCTCAACTGTTTCGCTCCCGTCATATTCGTTAATGCGAAACAATGTTCCTTTATCAACCCAATAGATTCGAAGATCCTCGATCCCGCCGAGATAAGCATCGGGCCATTTTAACATAGTATAAGCTAATAGCTCTTCTGCTTTTTTGTTTTCAATAAAGTCAACAATAGCAGGATCAAAAAGCATTTCAGGATGTTCTTGGTTCCAAGTGTACCAACCTGCTCCGAATCCGGGACTGTAAACTACGGCTATTTTTCCGTCTCTTTCAACTTTGTTCATATATCGCCTTCACGTTTCTTTGGAAGAACAAAACCCCAATCTGTGGTGACACCGTTTATAGTGTGGGGCTCGTTCTCATCATAAGTCCATCCCAGGACCTTCATCATTTTGTGCTTGACCATTAAGTTAGGGCTACGAAATGCTTCTGCATCGTCAAAGCCCATCATTACACCAACTTCACAGACTGCACCACTGCGGCACACACCTGCATGACAATGAACAACAACGTCCATTCGATTTTCCAATGCCTGTTGCAACAGTTTAACCAATTGCTCAGCTTGGCTATCAGTAATCTTAAATTCTTCGCCCCAAGGGTCGTTTTGCTCAAGATCCAAAAACTCAAATTGATGAACAGACTTAAACTTGTGCAACGGAGTAGGAAACTCCATAGCGGGATCCACAATCTGAATCAGCATACTATTTTCGCCAACGCGAATATGATGCCCTTTTGGGATATCTGCAAGTGCTACGTTTTGAATCCAAGGCATCATGTTCTCCTTAATGCGTTATTATACTATAGTTTTTGGTTTTCGTCAACCAAAAAAATAGCACCCTAAGGTGCTACTTTAGTACTATTTTTGTGTCAGGAGTACCAACCCCCGGGTACACAGCCCATCCCGCATTTCGTGTACCGCGGACGCAGTCTATTCGTCTCTTTAGGAGTTATAGCGGGCCTGCGAAGTTATTTAAACCGCGTAGCGGTCTGACATAACTGTCTTCAACATGATTGCTTCTGGTGTGAAGTCATCCATGCTGCCGCTTAGGATGCTCTTAGCTACAGCTGGGCTGAAACCAGAGACCAAAGCAGTACCGCTAGTGTCGAACTTTACTGGTGCGTTGCCGTATGCGGCGTTCAAGTTCCAGAATACAACCTTTGGAAGTTCGTATCCTGCGGCTTCATACTTACGTGCAATCATTTCGATTGCACTGTCGTCGTGCTTGACACAAGCGTCAAACTGCATGTCACTGAAGATAACAAGAGTTTCAGGCATTTCTGCTTGTGGAACCTTGTTTTCAAGTGCCACCGACAAGATCTTATCAAATGCCGCATGAAGGTTGGTGTTAGCAACTTCTCCAGTGTTCATTTGATCAATCTTTTGATTGATTGTACCCTTAAGGTTAATCAATTGTGGACGGTTAGAGAAGGTCAAGAACGTGTCCTTGAACTTACCCTTGTTCTTGTCTGCGAAGTACAATCCCAGAGAGATTGCAACTTCCAAACAAGACAAGCCACTCTTGCTGTTGTAACCACCTGCGGCGCAGGTCATCGAACCGCTAGAGTCAACTAGTGGCAACACGTTAGCGTCACCGATGTAGTTAGGCAATGCGTCCCATTGTGCTTGAATTGCATCAAGCTCAGTCTTGCTCATTGAGCGAGCACCGTAACCGATACGGCCCTTTAGGACATCGTATGGGTATACTGCACCTGCATTGATCTTGACTGTAGTGTCACCCTTGACCAACTTTTGCACGTATTCAGCATAGGTTGTACCATGACGACCGAATGCCTTCTTGTAACGTGCATGAGCCAACGATGGAACGTGGCTGTAGTTGATGCTATCCCAATCTTGAGAACACATTTGTGTTTCAACAACATTGGTTAGAGCAACTAGGCTCTTACGGTATTGCTTTGGGGTCATACCGTAAAATTCACGGATTTCGCGAGCCAACTCACCCTTGCGAGGAGTCCACTTTGCGGCTAGGCCGTTACGAGCACGAAGTGCATCACCTAGCAACGTGAATGCCTTGTCCTTTAGTGGCTTGGTCTTGAATACGAACAAGTCGTCCCAACGACCAACTTCAGGAACCTTTGCAAGCAAAAGTTCCGCATCTTCTGGATGCTTAAGTTCAAGGTGAGTCAAGATTTGCTTGAACAATTCTCGTTCACCAGAACCACCACGGACATCACGAGCCCACAATGCGATACGCAATGCGAGATCACGATTCTCAACATAAGCCGCAGTAAATGCGGGAATTATGTTCTTACCTCGGCTTGCACCGATGTTGAAGAACAAGTCGACACAGGCGTTTGCTGTGGACTTGCGAGCCTTCATACCGTTAGCGGTACGAGCGGATTGATTCTTAACTGCTTCTGCGAATTGCATAGTGTTCTCCTTTCATTGATTTTATGCAACAGGATGCGTTTTTTACTTTATACCAAAAAGTTGAAAATTGCTGAATGCATCCTAAAAATTAACTGGATGGGCGGAACCGTAATTTATTTTCTGCTTGCCTAGTCCCCAGTACCTCGGTTCAGTTCCGCAAGCCTATCGCTAATCGTTAGCGCCCGATCCTAGTATCTCGACTAGACACAAAGCCCAATTACGCCAGGACGGGCCCTTCGGGTTACCCCAAAGCTTCAAGTATTGTTTAAATTGCTGTATCCATCCAAGAATTCAAAACAGGTTAGTTGTTGACTGCTTTTTTAAACAGGGCCATCACTCCTGTTGCGATAGGTATGTTTCAGTAATTACCTTCAAAGTCCGTAGACTCCAATAATTTACCACATAGCCCACCAGATCATAAAAATGATTATGTTGCTGTACCTAACCTTTTAAACTTTCAATACATCTATTGTAGCAAAAATTCGATTTATTGTCTACAATTATTTTAGTTTATTTTACCAAAAATCTTCGGCTCAGAAAAGTCGATGCCGGCAAGTCGAATATCAAACTCTTTTGCTTTTTCTAAAATAAATTCTTTCCATTCAAGAGCTGAATTGATGTCAATAAACATACGTTCAACATTAAAAAATTTAGTGTTATATCGATATAGTTTTTTGATCATTTTATCTTGGGCAACCATTGAATTTATTTTTTCCACAAGTGCTTGGTGGAAATCAGGATCGGTGTCTGACGTTGGTTGTCGATCGATATAGTGGATAACCGCGGCTATCAAGATTTTTAAATGTCAGAAATGGTAATAGGATCTACTGGTACATTGTAATCGGCCGCGGCCTGTTCAACGTAGGATTTCCATTCATTTGCCGCGGCTAAGTCAACCCATTTTCTAACAACTTCAAAAGTTCCTAGAAGTACTTCGGGAATATTATCTGTTTTATCTTCATTGGACATGGCCGTTGCTTTTGCAACTAGTGCATTGTGCAAATCTGAATCTAGCTCCGATGACGGAATCCCATTGACCCATGGTACTAATGTTTCTTTTGTTAATAAACTTGTATCTAACGCCATTTTAAAATCCTTTAATATATTTATTTATTAAAATGGTACGGATGGTGGGATTCGAACCCACACTTGACAGAGTTTAAGACTGTTGCCTGCTACCAATTGGGCTACATCCGCTCTTATGCTGTTACGTCTATGTTCACACCTATGTGTGGGCCATTATAACTTTGTGCTTTAATATTGTAAACTGCCCAATTAATTACTTTCTGGGTAGTTGTATTAGGGTCCGTTGGATCCGCTTTTTTCGATTCGGTATGTACGTTTTCATTAATCTTGTATGCACTTTCTTTAAGACTTCGCTCAAATCGAGTTCTACCTAGGCGAGCGTATTGTTCTAATTGTTGTACATCTGTTACAGGATTAATCATATTGTATATTTATGGCACCCCGTGATGGACTCGAACCACCGAATGTCGGAATCAAAATCCGATGCCTTACCAACTTGGCGAACGAGGTATTTGGTAGTCGGTACTGGGATCGAACCAGTGACCTCCACAGTGTCAATGTGGCGTTCATACCGCTGAACTAACCGACTATAAACTGGCCCGGCGTAGAGGAATCGAACCTCTATTAATAGCTTAGAAGGCTACTGTTCTGTCCATTGAACTAACGCCAGAATTAACTGGTCTCGTCAGTAGGAATCGAACCTACATTTAATTCTTAGGAGGAATCCGTTCTATCCATTGAACTATAACGAGCTGGTGCTCCCAACTGGATTCGAACCAGTGACCTCACCCTTACCAAGGGTGCGCTCTACCACTAGAGCTATGAGAGCTTAACGTGTCTTCAATGGTATTAAACTATCTTTGCGCATAAGAACCATTCGATAGCTTTCAGGCTTATGCACTGTAAGATAACTAACACCATCGATAACTTTTATTTTCTTTGCATCATCGCAAATCCATTGTTCTCCATTAACGGAGTTTTTAAGTATAACAGGTTTTGTCTGCATAGTCAATCTCCTTTTAACTGGCGCCGCCGGAGGGATTCGAACCCCCATCTCTTCCTTGACATGGAAAAAATATATGCTGAACGTACTCTTAACAGAGTCACCTTTATAGTGTCCTACCATTAGACGACAGCGGCTTATTTGGCACGCCCGAAAGGATTCGAACCTCCGACCCCAACGTTCGTAGCGTTGTGCTCTAGTCCAGCTGAGCTACGGGCGCATTTATTTTGGTGCCACGAACTGGATTCGAACCAGTAACACAAGAATTTTCAGTCCTCTGCTCTACCATTGGAGCTACCGTGGCATTAAAACTACTTAGGGGTGACCAACGGGGCTCGAACCCGTACTACCAGAGTCACAGTCTAGGTTGCTACCATTACAACATGGTCACACCTAAATAGTCTATAAAGTTATTATACTATATTTCGGATTTATTGTCTATGGTGCCCTATGACAGAATCGAACTGCCGATTACTGATTACGAAACAGTAGTTATACCATTTAACTAATAGGGCTATTCTAAATCTTTGTATGCTGTTGCTTGTTGATTGCTTATATCAGTTTCGGGAACCCACTTACCGTGAGGGCACCCAACATAGGCGAATTTAACTTTAACAGGCATAAAACAGTTACAGAGTTTACAAGTTTTTATACTCGAAAATTCTTTACAACTTTTACAAATATCGTAACGTGCTTGTGCAATATCTTGTCGTGCAATTTTTGGAATCATCAGTATTTAAAAAATAAAAGTCTGTAATACCAACCGAGATTAAACCATTTAGTAAAATCTGTGCCGTACAAATCATTTAACCATTTGTCATGATGTTGGACATGTAACCCACCCCCACCATACATGGCAAATAAAACTAAGTTATCTTTACCTTGAATACTTCCATGGAAGTAATAGTCATGAAATCTTGACATTACCAACAATAGCCATGGCACGTAAATTCTAAGTATCACAAACCATTTAAATGGTAATGCGATTAAAGGCACTATAATGAAAAACCAATAAATCTTTTTAATGTGCCGATCACAGAACTGCACAAACTTAGATTCAGATAATTTGCTCTTATCTACATTCGGTATTTGTAACGCAATTGGCCTATGCAAAGCAAATACATATCTAAACAAAGATTTATTTGCTACTAGTTGCATAGTAGGATCCACTTCAGGATTCGTTTTATACATTCTATGATGATAAGAATGATAGTTACGTTTTGTGCTTACAGTTTCCCCTCGGATATAAAAGAGTATAAGTAGTAGAGTTCTTACTAACAAATTTCTAGGCTCTATGTATTCATGAGAAATATAATTATGTGATATTACTTGAGACAAAGGATTGAATAACACATATATTACAAGAGCCGATAAAAACCAATTTATATCAAAAATAAGTAGTCCCACTAATGTAAAAATGTGCAATAGCCACATTCTAAAATAATAGGTTCCGAATGTTTGATAAAATTTATGCAGTTGATCTTTCATGAAAATATTTATAACTGGCAGGGGGTGTGAGAATTGAACTCACTCACCTACGGTCAAAGCGTAGTATCTGCTCCAATCGATTTACCCCCAACAAAAACTTGGCATCCCGCCAGGGACTCGAACCCCGACCAACAGTTTTGGAGACTGGTATGCTGCCGTTACACTAGCGAGATATAAAATAACAGGATGCATTTTTACGGTTTTGATTAGAAGTCAAATGTATAAAAATTGCTGTTAGCATCCTAAAACTGGTACCCTCGGACAGATTCGAACTGTCACTGAACTCCTTTTGAGAGAGCGGCCTCTACCAATTGGGCTACGAGGGCATTGGTGGGTCCTGAGGGATTCGAACCCCCAACCTACGATTTCGAAGACCGGAACTCTATCCAGTTGAGCTAAGGACCCATAAAGTTCGGGAACCACTAGGTGGCGTGTCTCGAACGGGCAAGTTTAACTACCGCACTAGTCATCTGCTGTTTTCACATACTCCGCAGTATGCTAGACTAGTAGGGACTCAAACCCGTCGTCTATCCCATTAACTTGGTGGAAGTGGTCGGACTCGAACCGACGATAATCTCCGTATGAAGGAGGCACATTAGCCGCTATGCTACACTTCCAATATTGGCAGAGGCGCTTGGAATCGAACCAAGGATAACAAGTTCAAAGCCTGTTGTGTTACCATTACACCACGCCCCAACAAAATAACAGGATCGTTTTTTACGGTTTAGATTAAAAGTCTAATGTAATATGTTTGCTGAACCGATCCTAAAACTGGCTGTCCGTTGAGGAATCGAACCCCACTCATTCTTCGTTAACAGCGAAGCGCCTACACCTTGCTTGCTCACGGACAAAAACTGGTCTGGGTAGCAGGATTCGAACCTGCGGCCTCTCACTTCCAAGGCGAGCCGTCTGACCTGACTGACAATATACCCAGATAAAATTGAATTTGTAAGTAGTTGCATCCCTCTCATTGCAACCATTTTCCCTTGATATAAAGCCGGCAGGGTCAGGATTCGTCATTACAGTTACTTGCCCAACGTGTCTATTTTGTGCTAGGGTTTTGCGCCCCCCGTTGTTTACCTAATCTTTGGCTGGCCAGCTACTCGAGTTGGTGACTTTCACTTACTAACACTTACAAAACTTGGCATCCTGTACGGGATTTGAACCCGTGATCTCCGACTTGAAAGGCCGGCGTTCTTGGCCACTAAACTAACAGGATAAAAACTTGGTGGACCAGCAGGGACTCGAACCCTGATTAACGACGTGCAAAGCCGCTGTAATTCCCTCTATACTACAAGCCCATAAAAACTTGGTACCCAGGAAAGGAATCGAACCTTAGGTCTTTCGATTATCAGTCGAATGCTCTACCATTGAGCTACCTGGGTAAAAAAATACCATATAGAAACACACTGACGGGAGCTACCCTTAAAGCAGGCTTCGCTACCCTGCTAATACAATATGTTTTCATATGGTAGGACTGCCCGGACTCGAACCGGGAATTGACGGATTAAAAGTCCGCTGTGATTACCATTTCACCACAATCCCATATTGGTCCCTACCGTCAGATTCGAACTGACACCTCATTGATTAAGAGTCAAGTGCGCTACCATTAACGCTAGATAGGGTTGGTTTGTATTAAAAGTTTCTTTAACGTCTTAATGCTTGTTAAAGAGTTCTTTAATGTGCCAACCCTAGACCAATACGGGATCTAAAGTTGACACTAACGTTTAGCACGTTTCATGTCAATTTCTCCATTGAGTTAAATTTTTGATTCTCCTGCTTACGCAGGGCCTTGTTGGGTTTGCGATGCTCACCCGCTTTACGAAACAACGCCGCGGCTACAAATTGATTGCGCTCACGCGGCAACTTTTGCATACGCTTCATTGCTTACGCTCCTAACTAAAAACATATTATAGCAAATAGTTGAATATTTGTCAATGTCCAACATGTTTGCTTGGTTATTGGTACCCCCACCAGGACTCGAACCTGGAACATCCGCTAATCTGGCGGCATAGCTGAGGTATAAGCTCAGAGTTTTACCATTAAACTATAGGGGCAAAATTTGGCGGAAGTGGACGGATTCGAACCCTCTAACCCATTTCTGAATCAAACAGTTTTCAAGACTGTGCCGCTCTCCCAGACGGTAGCACTTCCAAAGAAAAAGAGAACCACAGCATAGAACAATGTTCCAGTGGCTGTGGCCGTGTTATGTTGGAGCGGGTGATGGGTCTCGAACCCACGACATCTACCTTGGCAAGGTAGTGCTCTACCAACTGAGCTACGCCCGCATTAAATGGTGCTGGATATCGGATTCGAACTGATGACCTTCTGGTTACAAAGCAGATGCTCTACCAACTGAGCTAATCCAGCAAAATACTTAAATACTTATATGACCTACCAAGACTCATTAAAATTAATAGAAGAATTTCTATCTATACACAATAACAAATTTTCATCTTCCGCTGAGCACTTGGCCTACGAAAGGGGAGTCTTGACAGCGGCGCTTGCGAGCCTTGTCTACAATGATACTTATGCACGAAACGCAGTAGTTAAAAAAATACAGCGACATCGCAACAAAAGTAGGTAATTGGCGGAACGACTGAGACTCGAACTCAGAAACCGACTTTCGCCGATCGACGGATTAGCAATCCGCTCCAATACCATTATGGGACCGTTCCATTAACTTATTTAACATATAGAAACACACTGGTTGGGATACAGATCCAACTACTGACGCTTTCGCTAATCGTCAATGTGTTTTTATATGGAGCAGGGCGAGGGATTCGAACCCTGCCTTCCTAGACACTTACTGCACAACTACTTTCAATTACGGTTTCGTTGCCGCTTGTGTAAAGTCCAACATTTTCGCATTCTCCTCCGGGCGATCAACCCCTTTGGACACACCATGTGAGACCCCGCATAAAATTGGTGTAGCGTTTGCGAATCGAACGCAAACAATCTCGGATTTCTCGCCGGGCAACGTTACCTCCCGGCACCGCAATCATTAGAAGGTTAATTAGACCCATAATTTCCATGCGCCAGAAATCGTGTAAGTCCATTACACGCCACGAAACTTTGGTATCGCGTACGGGAATCGAACCCGTCTCATTAGCTTGAAGGGCTAAGGATCTACCCAGAAATCCAACGCGATATAAACTGGCGACCTATGCGGGGATCGAACCCGCCTGATATCCACAGTGACAGTGTGGTGACCACAACCAAGCAGTCCCATAGGCCATTAAATTTCTGAGTCGCATTTCTTACACGGCTAATACGCCCGTCCGTGATGATACGGTTGCAAACTTACCTGCAGGACGCGAATGCAACTATCTTACATTCTTAAATTAGATCGAGAATACACGGCGTTCAGTACAAGCTACGTAGTACCCAACTTCTGTCTCGTTACAGCTCTTTCCGCTAACAATACTTTTCCTTACCCTACTGGACCGACTTCTCTTCCGTTTCGTCAACAATACAGCGGGCGGGCCCGCATCGTTTCGCCTTTGTTTCGTATTATCGAAGACCAGTCCTTTGCGTCTCTGGCTCGGTTTCCGTCTACTCTAGTACTAAGTATTGCCTTAGTATATGGTGGATGAGGTTGGACTTGAACCAACAATGCCTTTCGGGCGGAAGATTTACAGTCTCCTGGGGTTACCAATTTTCCTACACATCCATAATGGTGGAGACCGCCTATGTACAGGCATGACCCATACACCGTCCACGTTATCCGCTTATCTTTGTTACCTTACTTTTCAGGGAGGATTTACACAAGTGATAAGTTTCTGTCTCCATTAAACAATCGAAACGTATTAGCGATCTACTGTACGCTGTGATTGAACACTAGGACTTAGTATAAGTCGTCCACGACTCCGCATCTTTTTAACACAAGTCCTGCGGTTGCTTGTGAGCTAATACATTTCAAAACTGGAGGTCGGGGTAGGATTTTAACCTACGAATCAACCGGGTTGCAACCGGAGCCATTAAACACTCTGGTACCCGACCATAAACTTTGGAAGAGCTACGGGGAGTCGAACCCCGCTTCTCAGGATGAAAACCTGATGTCCTAACCGATAGACGATAGCTCCATTATAAGTAAACGACCTACTCATGTAAGTTGTAATAAACTTTATACGAATATCTCTAGGACTAGTCAGTGCGTTACGCTGAATTTTCCTTACAATATCGCAAGTCGTTTGCTTATAATTTTTATTGAAATGCTCTACTGCATGCTAAGGCCACTATCACTTACCGCGGAGTTGTGCGCCGGTCTGCTCCTTCAAAGCACTTCAATAAACACTATATGAAAACACACTAAAAGGGATCTATACCGCCATCCGACTTATTGCCTGTTCAGTATAAAAAGGATCTAGTGCGTTTACATATAGTGACCGCTTCACAGCGGTATATATGTGGATTAAATTTTTAAAGAACTTGTTCGTCAGTTATTGCTAACTGTCTAAGTATCTATTATAGCAAACAATTGAATTATTGTCTACCGCTATCTGCAATGTTGTTTAGGCTGACGTCTTGTTAAACTCTATTCGGGATTGAACCTCAACCTCCGACTTCCACAGCCGGTGTGCTACCCATTACACTATCAGAGACTCCTTGCGGTGCGCTCGGCAAAGCGGTACGCAGGGGACAAGATTCAGACTGCTGGCAAATTGCCGTTCATCAGCCTAAACAACACTGCAAATTTTTAAAGAACAAAATGATAAATGTTGCTAATGCCCTGAACTTCAAGGACCTTACATCTCTGTTGTGGGGAATTGCTTCCAACAACATCTATCAAAACAGTTAATTTCTTAACATGTATCTATTATAGCAAAAAACCGAATTATTGTCAAAGACCCTATACAGTGTATGGTTTTTGTAATACTTCGGTTTTAAATTTGGAGCACACGGCAAGATTTGAACTTGCGGTTTTACGGGTTTGCAATCCGTTGCATTGGGCCACTCTGCCACGTGTGCATTATAAAACAGGATACGTTTCTTGACGAATGCTCTACCTATGAGCTAATCTGGCATGAAGCCAAATACTGGAATCGAACCAGTAACCTATCGTTTGGATAGAATTTGCTGTATGTATCCTAAAACTTGGTGGACCGAGGGAGAATCGAACTCCCAATTGAGGCTTGCAAAGCCACCGTTATCCCATTTAACTACCAGCCCATTGTTTTTGCCATTCCGCTATAAACGGAATAACTTCTTCTTTCCATTTACTGTGAACCATCTCGTGATGATTTGGACACAGAGGTATTAAATTTGACGGATTATTGTTTTGCTTGTTTTCATCTATATGATGAATTGCAACAATCTTATCAAACCCGCATACAACACACTTTTCGTCGTTATGTTGAAATGCTATAGTCCTATAATGAGTAGCATTGCTATTCCACCATTGTTGCCTGTTATTAGCGCAACTCCTGGAGCAAAACTTTGCATCTTCGTATTTTTTGGTTTTTAACCTGCCTTTGAATACAAACTCTTTGTTGCAACATTGACAAATTTTTTTATGTTCCACTACAGGACCATATAATCTATCAATTTTTGCATCTTGCTTTTGTTTATATTCCGGGGTATAGTATTTTCCGTTATTCATGGAGTTCTCCGCTATTGCATTTATTTATGCAATTTGCAAGTTCTCCACGCTCTCCCAGCTGAGCTACACCCCCAATAAATGGTCGGAGTGGCAAGATTCGAACTCGCGACATCTTGGTCCCAAACCAAGCGGTCTACCAGGCTGACCTACACTCCGAATTTTGGTACCTCGTGACGGGATCGAACCGCCGACCTTCTCCGTGTAAAGGAGCTACTCGTACCGCTGAGTTAACGAGGCAAAATTTGGTTGCGGTGGAAGGATTCGAACCTTCTAGGTAAAGCTTATGAGACTCCCCTCTCTCCTGACTCACCGCGTCAATTTTAAAAGTATACAACCTTTCACAAACAGAGCCTGTCTTATCAGCAGGGTGCGTTATACACTTATAAAATTGTTCAGCTACTTGCACCACACAAGCCCTAAACCGGGTTGTTGCCCCGTCCACGTTCTTTTCTATTT
>JACCDG010249681.1_pt1 | contig 23633 bp, 27 predicted proteins | sample 7442471 | NCBI WGS metagenome assembly JACCDG01 (sample SAMN15323444, study PRJNA562643) | freshwater metagenome | isolation source: river surface water | place: USA:Blue River Watershed | collected 2017-08-17 | reverse complement strand
CCAGCGACAATTGATCGGTGGGCTGTCGCAAGACAGTCAACCTGTGTAGGGGAGTCGCCAAGTTGGTTAAGGCACCGGATTTTGATTCCGGCATGCGAGGGTTCGAGTCCTTCCTCCCCTGCCAAATTCTGCAACCGCTCAGTCAAGTTCTCTGATCGCTGGAATCCCATGCAGCCGACCTCCTCCTCCAAGCCCGATTTCATGCTTTTCACAGGCAATGCCAACCCGGCATTGGCGGCCGAGATTGCCCGCAACCTGGGCACCGATCTGGGCGCGGCAGACGTGGGTCGCTTCTCTGACGGCGAAGTCACCGTAGAACTCAAGCAGAACGTGCGTGCCCGCGAAGTTTTCGTGATCCAGTCGACCTGCGCGCCGACCAACGAAAACCTGATGGAACTGCTCATCATGGTCGACGCCCTCAAGCGCGCCTCGGCCGAGCGCATCACTGCCGTCATCCCCTACTTCGGTTATGCCCGCCAGGACCGCCGTCCGCGCTCCACCCGCGTGCCGATTTCGGCCAAGGTGGTGGCCAACATGCTGCAGGCCGTGGGCGTGGGCCGTGTGCTCACCATGGACCTGCACGCCGACCAGATCCAGGGTTTCTTCGACATCCCGGTCGACAACATCTACGCCTCGCCCGTGCTGCTGGGCGACCTGCGCCAGAAAAACTACGAAGACCTGATCGTGGTCTCCCCCGATGTGGGTGGCGTGGTGCGCGCCCGTGCGCTGGCCAAGCAGCTCGGCTGCGACCTGGCCATCATCGACAAGCGTCGCCCCAAGGCCAACGTGTCCGAAGTGATGCACGTGATCGGTGACATCGACGGCCGCAACTGCGTGATCATGGACGACATGATCGACACGGCCGGCACGCTGGTCAAAGCGGCCGAGGTGCTCAAGGACCGCGGTGCCAAGAACGTCTACGCCTATTGCACGCACCCGATCTTTTCGGGCCCGGCCATCGACCGCATCGCCCAGGGCTCGGCTCTGGACGAAGTGGTAGTGACCAACACCATTCCGCTGTCGGCCAATGCGGCCGCCTGCCAGAAAATTCGCCAACTCTCCGTAGGTCCGCTGGTCGCCGAAACGATCCAGCGTATCGCCAAGGGTGAGTCGGTGATGAGCCTGTTCTCGGATCAAGCCTGATCCGGGAGCGGCACACTGCGGCCTGCCGGCAACGGCAGGCTTTTTGTTGAACAGGGACTGCACTGGTCGCGGTCGGTCCCATCAGGAGAACGATATGAAATTCACCGCTTTCGAGCGTTCCATGCAGGGTACGGGTGCGAGCCGCCGTCTGCGCAATTCGGGCAAGACCCCCGGCATCGTCTATGGTGGCTCCGGCGAGCCCAAGCTGATCGAGCTGGACCACAACGCCCTGTGGCACGCCCTCAAGAAAGAAGCTTTCCACGCCAGCATTCTGGACATGGAACTGAACGGCCAGACCAGCAAGGTCCTGCTGCGCGACTACCAGATGCACCCCTTCAAGCAACTGGTGCTGCACATCGACTTTCAGCGCGTGGAAGCCAACACCATGCTGCACATGAAGGTGCCACTGCACTTCTCCGGCGAAGAGAACTCTCCTGCCGTCAAGAACGACAAGTGCCTGATCAACCACGTCGTCAACGAACTCGAAGTCAACTGCCTGCCCGCAGACCTGCCCGAGTTCATCGCCGTGGACCTGTCCAAACTGGAAAGCGGTAAGTCCCTGCACCTGGACGACATCCAGCTGCCCAAGGGCGTCAAGGCCGTGACCCATGGCAAGCCGAACCCCGTGCTGGTCTCCGTGACCGTGCCGGTCGAGGAAGTGATCGCGGCACCTGCTGCCGCACCTGCAGAGGCCCCCGCCAAAGGCAAGAGCAAGAAGTAATTCCTGCACTGTTGTCCCGAGGCCCGCGGTGTCGTCAGACCTGCGGGCCTTTTTCATGCACGTCCGATAATCCGATTCCATGATCAAACTGCTTGTCGGCCTGGGCAACCCGGGCCCGGAATACGAGGACACGCGGCACAACGCCGGCTTCTGGTTCATCGACGCGGTGGCGCGCGAGCTCAAGGTGCATCTGGCGCCCGAGCGCAGCTACCACGGGCTGGTGGCGCGCACGAGCGTGAACGGCCAGAACGTCTGGTTGCTGGAGCCGCAGACCTTCATGAACGTGTCGGGCAAGTCGGTGGCCGCACTCGCGCGCTTTTTCAAGATCCAGCCCGACGAAATCCTGGTGGCCCACGACGAGATGGACATCGTGCCGGGTGAGGCCAAACTGAAAAAGGGTGGGTCGCACGCCGGTCACAACGGCCTGCGCGACATCCATGCCCAGCTGGGCACGGCCGACTACTGGCGGCTGCGCATCGGTGTGGGCCATCCAGGCAACAAGGCCGAGGTGGTGAGCTGGGTGCTCAAGAAGCCGATGGCCGAGCACCGGGAGGCGATCCACGCCAGCATTGACCGTTCAGTGCTTGCCTTACCCTTGCTGCTGGCCGGCGAGATGGAGAAGGCGATGGTGAAGATCCACACCAGCAAGCCGCCGCGTCCGAAACCGCCTCGACCTGCCGCTCCTCCCGCTCAAAACGCCTGATCTTCGCTGGTGATTTCCGGCAGGGCTTGGCTCGCAAACACTGCAATCAGCCGTTGTTCGTCCAGCCTATGGCGTTGATGGGCAGAGGGCCGGGTGACGATTTACGGTACCCCGTCATGAGGAACCCGGCCCTCTGCCCATCACCGCCTGCAACGCCCAAAACAAGCGGCAACCTCAAGCCGATTGCAGCCGCCGATACTTAGCCCAGAGCGACTCTTTCGATTCGACGTGCTGAGGATTGACCGGAATGCAGGCCACAGGACACACCTGCACACACTGCGGCTCGTCAAAGTGCCCCACGCACTCGGTGCACTTGTCCGGGTTGATCTCGTAAATCTCCGGCCCGAGGTAAATGGCCTGGTTCGGGCACTCGGGCTCGCAAACATCGCAGTTGATGCACTCGTCGGTGATCATCAAAGCCATGACGCCACCCCGGACAAAAGACGCTGGAAAGTCATGCCCGGATTATCCCCGAGCCCCGAGAACCCTCAGACCCTGGAGGCTGTTGCCGCCGGGTACACCGCAGACGGCGGCAAGCCTTCAAGGTGGTCGGTCTGGGCCCACTGCACGATCTCGAAGCGCTCACCGTCGGTGCGCACATGGTTGAGTCCGGCGTTGGGGATCGGACATTCGCGAGGGCCGCCCAGGCTCTGACCCGTGGCGCTGCGGTAAATCATGTCGAGCACGCCGCCGTGCGAGACCACCACCGGCGCCTGCCAGCCCTCCTGGAGGCAGCGTTCGACCAGGGCCTGCACCGCCTGCATGACACGGGCGTGGAACTGCCGGCGCGACTCGCCACCTTCGGGCGCAAAGTCGGGGTCATGGCGCTGCCAGCCTCGCACAATGTCCGGGTGCTGCGTGCGGATCTCATCCAGGGTCAGGCCCTCGATCACGCCGAAGGACTGCTCGCGCCAGAGGCGGTCGGGCAAAGCCTGCGTCTGCCATTGACCGGCCAGCGGCTCGGCGGTCTGGCGGGTGCGCAGCAGATCGCTGGCCAGCAACGGGCGTGGCTGCTGCGCGGCCAGGTGCACCCCGAGGCGATGTGCCTGCTGCAAGCCCAGGTCGTTGAGCGGGGCGTCCAGATGCCCCTGGAAACGCAGTTCGCGGTTCCAGTCGGTTTCGCCATGTCGCACCAGCCAGAGATCAATCATGAGGCCATTATGCGTTTGGGGCGTGAAGCGACCGTGTCACGTTTTAGAATGGCCTGGTGAACCCCATGCTCAACGCCGACCTGCACTGCCACTCCACCGTCTCCGACGGCACCCTGACCCCGGAGGCACTGGCCGCGCGCGCCAAAGCCAATGGTGTGGAACTCTGGGCGCTGACCGACCACGACGAAATCGGCGGCCAGCAGCGCGCCCTCGAAGCCGCTCGTGCACAGGGCATGAAATACCTCACCGGCACCGAAATCTCGGTAACGTTTGCTGGTCAGACGGTGCACATCGTGGGCCTGGGTTTTGACCATCGGAACACTGCGCTCGTCGAGGGCCTGCGCCGCACCCGTGGCGGCCGCGGCGAACGTGCCCAGGAAATGTCCGACGGACTGGCCAAGGTCGGCGTCAAAGGCGCCTACGAGGGCGCACTCAAATACGTGGGTAACCCCGAACTGATTTCGCGCACGCACTTTGCGCGCTATCTGGTCGAGGCCGGTGTCTGCAAGGACACACCCGAGGTTTTCCGCAAATACCTGACCGAAGGCAAGCCTGGTTTTGTGCCCCACCGTTGGGCCCGCCTGCAGGACGCAGTGCAGTGGATCTCCGATGCGGGCGGTATCGCGGTGATTGCCCACCCGGCCCGCTACAGCTTCACGCCCAACGAGGAATACGCCCTGTTCACCGAGTTCAAGGCGCACGGCGGTCGCGGCGTAGAGGTGGTGACCGGCAGCCACTCTGCGCAGGAAGCAGTGCGCTATGCCGAGACCGCGCTCGAGTTCGGCCTGGCCGCCTCGCGCGGCAGCGACTTTCACAGCCCTGACGAAAGCCACACGGACCTGGGCGCCCTGCCCTTTTTGCCCGGGCAACTCACCCCTGTCTGGGAATGGCTGGCTGACCGCATCCAGTGAGCCCGTCCCCGCAGCACCGCGTTTTAAGCGGCATCGGTTTTGCGGTGCTGGCCTCGGCCTGTTTTGCCACTCTCGATACCACCACCAAGCACATCAGCGCCAGCGTGTCCCTGCTGGTCGCCTTGTGGTTCCGCTATGCCTTCCAGGCGATGGTCACCACTGCGATCGTTTGGAAAGGTCGGGGGCGCAAACTTTTTTTCACGCGGCATCCGCGCTTTCAGCTGGCGCGAGGTCTGCTGCTGTTTGTCAGCAGCCTGCTGGCCTTTTTCAGCCTCAAGTACATGCCGGTGGGCGAATTCACCTCCATCGTGCTGATGGCACCTCTGGTCATCACGCTGCTGGCCGCCTGGACGCTCAAGGAACGCGTCAGCCCAATGCGCTGGGCACTGGTACTCGGTGGCTTTCTGGGTACGCTGGTCATCATCCGCCCTGACAGCCAGCACTTCGACTGGGCAGTGGTGCTGCCGCTGGTCCTGGTGGTGACCAATTCGGGCTTTCAGGTGCTGACCGGTCGGCTGGCCCAGGAGCAGGAAGACCCGATCACCACGCACGTGCTCACGGGCTGGACTGGCACCTTGCTGGCCTCGGTCATGCTGCCTTTTGTATGGATCACTCCGCCGGACTGGATGAGCTGGGCGCAGCTGTGTCTGATGGGCCTGATGGCCACGCTCGGTCACTTTCTGCTGATCCTGGCTTATGGCCGCGCACCTGCAGCCACACTGACGCCCTACATGTACGCGCAGATCGGCTTTGCCATGCTGGGAGGTTGGATCGTCTTTGACCACATGCCCGACCAGTGGACGCTGATCGGCATGGGACTGGTGGCGCTGTGCGGCGCCTTGGGGGCCTGGCTCACATTGCGCGAGAGCCGCCTCAGGGTCGAGCTGCCAGAATCCTGATCCATGGCACAGTTTTTCTCCGTACACCCCGACAACCCGCAGGCTCGCCTGCTCAAGCAGGCAGTGCAGCTGCTGAACCAGGGTCAGGTCCTGGCCGTACCTACCGATTCGAGTTACGCACTGGTCTGCCATGTGGACGACAAGGCGGCCGTCGACCAGCTGCGGCGCATCCGGGGCGTGGACGAGAAACACCACCTGACCCTGCTGTGCCGCGACCTGAGCGAACTGGCCAACTACGCGCGTGTGGACAACCGGCAGTTCCGGCTGATCAAGCAGGCCACGCCCGGCCCCTTCACCTTCATCCTCGAAGCCACCAAGGAAGTGCCGCGCCGCCTGAGCCACCCCCAGCGCAAGACCATTGGCCTGCGCGTGCCCGACCACCAGGTGCTGCAGGACCTGCTGGAACTGCACGGCGCGCCGCTGATCGCCGCCACCCTCATCCTGCCCGGAGAAGACGACCCGCTCAACGATGCCCAGGACATCCGCGAGCGGCTGGAGCACCAGATCGGCGCGGTGATCGATGCGGGCGCCTGCGCACTGGCGCCCACCACGGTGGTCGACATGAGCGGTGACGCGCCCGAGCTGCTGCGACGCGGTCAGGGCGATCCGGCACTGCTCGGCCTCTGAGCGTCCGCCCCCTGGACAACGCTGCGGTCTGAGACAATCCGAGGGTGGAAACCACTCAACTCATCCAGACCGTCCTGATCTATGCCCTGCCGGTGATCTTCGCGATCACGTTGCACGAGGCCGCCCACGGCTACGCCGCCCAGCGCTTGGGTGATCCAACCGCCGCCATGATGGGCCGGGTCACGCTCAACCCGCTGCCGCACATTGACCCGATCGGGACCATCCTGCTGCCGCTGCTGCTGTACTTCAGCACCAGCGGCGCCTTCCTTTTTGGCTATGCCAAGCCTGTGCCGGTGCGCTTTGACCGCCTGCGTCACCCCAAGCGCGACATGGTCTGGGTGGCGCTGGCCGGCCCGGGTGCCAACCTGCTGCAGGCACTGCTGTGGGGTGTGCTGTTGTATGTGCTGGCCGGTTCTGGCGTAACCGAACGGTTTTTCATCGAGATGTGCAAGGCCGGCATGCTCACCAATGTGGTGATGTTCGTCTTCAACCTCTTTCCGCTGCCGCCCCTCGACGGTGGTCGCATCCTGGTCGGTCTGCTGCCCTGGCGGCAAGCCGTCATGGTCTCGCGTATCGAGCCCTGGGGTTTTTTCATCGTGATGGCGCTGGTGATCACCGGTGTCATCAGCTCGGTGTGGATGCGCCCGCTGATGGACATGACCTTTGATCTGCTCAAGCTCTCGCTGAGCCCGCTCGCCTTCCTGCTTCGCTGAACGCCTTATGACTTCCGACAACCGCACCCGTGTCCTGACGGGCATCACCACCACCGGCACGCCCCACCTGGGCAACTATGTGGGCGCCATCCGCCCGACGGTACAGGCCAGCCGTGACCCGAAGACCGACGGGTTTTACTTTCTGGCCGACTACCATGCCCTGATCAAATGCGATGATCCGGCGCGCATCCAGCGCTCGACCATGGAGATTGCCGCCAGCTGGATTGCGGCTGGCCTCGATCCGGAGAAAGTCACTTTCTACCGCCAGTCCGATATCCCAGAAATTCCCGAGCTGACCTGGTTCTTGACCTGCGTCACGGGCAAAGGGCTGCTGAACCGCGCGCACGCTTACAAGGCGGCGATGGACAAGAACCATGCAGCCGGCAACGACACCGATGCCGATGTCACGGCGGGCCTGTTCATGTACCCGGTTCTGATGGGCGCCGACATCCTGATGTTCAAGGCGCACAAGGTGCCGGTCGGGCGCGACCAGATCCAGCACATCGAAATGGCGCGCGACATGGCCTCGAGTTTCAACCACCTCTATGGCGAGCACTTTGTGCTGCCCGAGGCCGTGATCGAGGAATCGGTGGCGCTGCTGCCCGGTCTGGACGGCCGCAAGATGAGCAAGAGCTACGACAACACGATCCCGCTGTTTGCGCACAGCGCGCATCTGCGCAAGCTCATCATGGGCATCGTGACCGACTCGAAAGCCCCTGGTGAACCCAAGAGCACCGATGGCTCGGCCTTGTTCCAGATTTACCAAGCCTTCGCCTTGCCCGAAGAAACCGCTGCGCTGGCCCAGGCCTACGCCGATGGCATTGCCTGGGGCGATGCCAAACAAATACTCTTTGAACGCATTGAGCGGGAAGTTGCACCCATGCGCGAGACATATGAAGCACTGATCGCCGATCCGGTCAGACTCGACCGGCTGTTGTTGGCTGGCGCCGAAAAAGCCCGCCACCTGGCCACGCCCTTCATGCGTGAGTTGCGCCATGCGGTTGGCCTGCGACCGCTGTCCATGCCCACTGCCGAAAAACCCGAGACCCAAGACACAGCACCTTTGCTGTCAAGCTTCAAGCAATACCGCGAGAAGGATGGCCTGTTTTATTTCAAGCTGGTCAGCCCCCAGGGTCAAGTTCTGTTGCAAAGCACAGGCTTCACGGCACCTCGCGATGCTGGACAAATGATTGGAAGGTTGCAACAGGAGGGCGCCAGGGTCTTGTCCGAGATCCGTCCGTACTTGCTTGCACTGTCCGGTGAAGATGAGAAAAGAGCCTCTGAAGAACTCTCGAAAATCATTAAATTCAGCAAATAAACATCAATACCCCCTAATTGGGGAAAATTTCATTTGCGAACCCACTTAAAAAGTGGTATTGTTGTACTTTCAAACTAACAAAACCACTTGAATCATGACTGTCTATGTCATTGAAGACCATCCACTGATGAGGGATGCGCTGACCATGCTGATCCATCGGGTGCGCCCGGGTCTCAAAGTGGTGCCCGTTCCAAAAATGAACGTGCTTGAAACGGCTGTCGAGAAAAACGGTCCCGCTGAACTGTTTTGCCTGGATCTTCAACTGCCTGATACGCTGGGGCTGTCGGGCATTCACACCATCAAGGCGAAATACCCCGATGTTTCCCTGGCCGTGGTGACCAGCTCTGACGCGACCGAATACGAAGAAAGATGCTTGCAGGCGGGTGCTGACAGCTTCATCGAAAAGAGCAACAACCCCAATCAGATCATCGAGTCGCTCAAGGCATTGCTGCTGCCCGAGGACGAGCAGGCGGCAAACAATGGGGCTGCAGCACATGTCCCGACCAAGCTGTCCAAGCGACAAAAGCAACTGATCCTGATGTTGGACCAGGGCTTGTCCAACCGTGACATTGCCGAGAAGCTCAACATCAGCGAGCACACTGTCAAGGTGCATTTCTGGCGCCTGTTCCGCCGCCTGGGGGTCAACAGCCGCACGCAGGCCCTGCACTTTGCCCGAACCAACGGCTGGCTGGGTATCTGAGGAACTGCTGGTGAACAAGGGGGGCCTTGCGAGGCCCCTTTTCTTTTTCAGTCTTTCTTTTTGTTAACGATGTCCGGAGTGACTGCATCGAGCACGTTAACGGTGGTCTTGACGCCGTAGACCACGGCTGAGCCCGCTGCGTCAGCGATCGCGAGCAAAGTGCACCCCTGCAGGAAAACGGAAACCATCAAGGCGATCAGAATCTTCATGTCAGACCACTTGCCCTTGTTTGGGCAGATACAAAAAAGCCCCGGAGACCGGGGCCGTTTGGCGGAGTAGGAGGGATTCGAACCCTCGGTACAGGAGAACCTGTACGCCGGATTTCGAATCCGGTGCATTCGACCACTCTGCCACCACTCCGCAGCGTCGAAGCGTCGATTCTAACAGAGGTGAGTCAGGGCTTTCGCGGCGCCATCACGGCAGCATTGCGAGGCGCCATGGTCAAGTGGACCTCCGGAGAGCCGATCATCGGATCAGAGATCTCGATGGTGAGTGTCCGTTCCTGTCGCGTCATGACCAGCAGGCTTTGGCGGCCGCGCACGGCCGCCACCACCGCCCAGCCCTGTGCAGGCAGGTTGTCGAGAAAGAAGCGGTAAGCGGCATCGGCGTCTCGACCGGCATTCAGTGCGGCCCGACCCACCCAGTTGTCACCGGCCCCGATGATCAGCGATTGGTCGGCCCGGATCGAGCTGCCCGGAGGCAGTGCCAGCCCACCCAGCCACTGGCCAGGTGCCACGGAGGGAGACTGGTCGTTGGCAGTTGGCGCAACACCTGCACCGGCAGAGGCCGAAACGGCGGGGGCTGCGGCGCTACTGGCACCAGTCAGGGAGGTGCTGGCGCAGCCGGAAAGCAGCGACAGGGACAAAGGAAGCAAGGTCAGCAGTCGCATCGGTTTCTCCTGGACAAGAATCAGGCGCACAGGGTTTGAGCCCCGCCCATGTAGGGGCGCAGCACCTCAGGCACAGTCACCGAGCCGTCGGCGTTCTGGTTGTTTTCCAGCACGGCCACCAAGGCACGGCCCACGGCCAGACCGGAACCGTTGAGGGTATGGACCAACTCATTCTTGCCCTGGGCGTTCTTGAAGCGGGCCTGCAGGCGGCGGGCCTGGAAGGCCTCGCAGTTGGAAACCGAGCTGATCTCGCGGTAGACGCCCTGTGCGGGCACCCAGACCTCCAGGTCGTAGGTCTTGGTGGCACCAAAGCCCATGTCGCCGGTGCACAGGCTCATCACGCGATAGGGCAGGCCCAGCTTCTGCAGGATGGCCTCGGCATGGCCCGTCATCTCTTCGAGTGCCTCGTAGCTCTTGTCGGGATGGACGATCTGCACCATCTCGACCTTGTCAAACTGGTGCTGGCGGATCATGCCGCGGGTGTCACGGCCGGCGCTGCCGGCCTCCGAGCGAAAGCAGGGGGTGTGCGCCGTGAGCTTGATCGGCAGATCGGCTTCGGCCAGGATTTCATCACGCACCACATTGGTCAGTGTGACTTCGGAGGTGGGGATCAGATAAAGCGACTGGTTATCGTCACCGCCTTCCTGCCCACCCTTGTTGGCAGCAAACAGATCGGCCTCGAACTTGGGCAGCTGGCCGGTGCCGCGCAAGGTGTCGGCGTTCACGATGTAGGGTGTGTAGCACTCGGTGTAGCCGTGCTCGCGGGTTTGCGTGTCCAGCATGAACTGGGCCAGTGCCCGGTGCAGCTGCGCAATCGGGCCACGCATGAAGGTAAAGCGTGCGCCCGAGAGCTTGATGCCGGTGTCAAAGTCCAAGCCCAGCTTCTCACCGATTTCCACATGGTCCTTGACCGCAAAGTCAAAGGTCTTGGGCGTGCCCCAGCTGCGTACCACCACATTGCCTTCTTCGCCCGCGCCCACCGGCACGCTCTCGTGCGGCAGGTTGGGCACGGCCAGCAGCAGGGTCTGCAGTTCGGTCTGGATCACCTCCAGACGGGCAGCCGAGGTGTCGAGTTCGTTCTTGATGGCGCCAACTTGCGCCATGACGGCGTCGGCCTCGGCATGCTGGCCCTTGCCCTTGAGCATGCCGATCTGCTTGGACAGGCTGTTGCGCTGGGCCTGCAGCTCTTCGGTCCGGGTCTGCAGGGTTTTGCGCTCGTTTTCGAGGGCTCGAAAAGCGTCTACATCGAGGAAAGCTTGCGGGTTCTTGCGGGTCTGCAGACGCGCAATCACGGCGTCCAGGTCTTTGCGGAGAAGAAGGATATCGAGCATGACAGGGATTGTAGGGTTCAGGGCTGACCGGTCTGCGGCTCAGACTTGAGGCCTTTGGGCAAAGGGAATTTCATGGTTTCCTGCACTCCCTGCAGGCTGCGCACCGAGGTCGCGCCCAGGTCGCGCAGACGGGCAATCACCGCCTGCACCAGCACGTCAGGTGCCGAGGCCCCTGCCGTGAGACCCACACGCGAACGGCCTTCGAACCAGATGGGCTGCAGGTCATCGGCCGAATCCACCATGTAGGCCTGCGTGCCCATCCGGTCGGCCAGTTCACGCAAGCGATTGCTGTTGGAACTGGTGGGGCTGCCCACGACGATCACCACATCGACCTGCGGGCTCAGCAGCTTGACAGCATCCTGCCGGTTCTGGGTGGCATAGCAGATGTCCTGCTGCTTGGGCTCACGCACCTTCGGAAAGCGCGCCTTCACGGCGGCCAGAATTTCGGCAGCATCGTCCACACTGAGCGTGGTCTGCGTGACCACGGCGATCCGTTCGGTCTGGGCTGGCTGGACACGCCCCACATCGGCGACGTCTTCGACCAGATGGATGCCGCTGTCGAGCTGTCCCATCGTGCCTTCAACTTCAGGGTGCCCCTTGTGGCCAATCATGATGAACTCGTAGCCTTCCTTGTGCAGCTTGGCCAGCTCCACATGCACCTTGGTCACCAGCGGGCAGGTGGCATCGAAAATCCGGAAGCCGCGTCGCCCCGCTTCCTCCTGCACCGCACGGCTGACACCGTGTGCGCTGAAGATCAGTGTGGCACCGGGCGGCACCTCGGCGAGGTCTTCGATGAAGATGGCACCCTTGTCCTTGAGGTCGTTGACCACATAGGTGTTGTGCACGATTTCATGGCGCACATAGATGGGCCGGCCGAACTTGGCCAGGGCATGTTCGACGATGTCGATGGCTCGGTCCACGCCGGCGCAAAAGCCGCGCGGTTCGGCCAAGAGGATTTCTTCTGGCATCACAGCACCCCGATCAGATGGACTTCGAGCGTCACCGGCTGGCCCGCCAGCGGATGGTTGAAGTCAAACAGGACCGCACCATCGTCGGCCACCTGCAGCACGGTCCCGGCATAGCTGCCCAGACCATCTGGCGTGGGAAATTGCACCACATCGCCTGCCGCGTACTTTTCCATGGGGTCGCCCAGTTCGTTGAGCAGCTTGCGGGCCACCCACTGCTGCATGTCGGGGTTGCGCTCGCCAAAGGCCTCGCCCGCCGGGATCTCGAGCGTGGTGCGTGTGCCCTCTTCCAGGCCCAGCAGACGCTCTTCCACGGCAGGGGTCAGTTCGCCCGAACCCAGCGAGAGCGTGGCCGGCTTGTCGCCAAAGGTGTTGATGATGTCCCCCTGCGGACCGGCCAGGCGGTAGTGCAAGGTGAGAAAGGAGCCGGGCTGAACGATGGGCATAGGGTTTTCCGGGTTGCCCTGCCAAAGAGGCAGGCGCATAACAAAGTCACTATTGTAAAAAGCCGGCTAAAGACCCTCCAGAGCCCGCAACGGGCGAACCAGAGGGCGAACACCGCGACGTTCCAGGGAGGAACACTGCATGCAGATGCACGACTTGCCCGCGCAGGCTCGCCCGCGCGAAAAACTGCTCGAACGCGGCCCGCAGGCGCTCAGCGATGTGGAACTGCTGGCCATCCTGCTGCGCACCGGCATGGCAGGCAAGAACGTGTTTGCATTGGCCGAAGAACTGCTGGCCCCCGGTGGGGTATCTGGCCTGCTGCATGCCAGCCGTCAGCAACTGCAGGCTTTCAAGGGCCTGGGGCCAGCCAAGCAGGCCGAGCTGCTGGCGGTAGCCGAGCTGGCGCGCCGCTCCATCGGGCAGCAGCTGCGCGAGCGCGAGGCCTTTCACACGCCGGGCGCGGTCAAGCAATACCTGCAGCTGCATCTGGCCCACAAGACGCACGAGGTGTTTGCGGTGTTGTTCCTCGACAGCCAGAACCGCATGATCGCGCTCGAAGAACTGTTTCGCGGCACCCTCACACAAACCAGCGTTTACCCGCGCGAAGTGGTACTGCGCGCACTGCACCACAACAGCAGCGCCGTGGTGCTGACCCACAACCACCCCAGCGGCTCGGTGCAGCCCAGCCGCGCCGACGAGGCGCTCACGCAGAACCTCAAGGCCTCGCTCGCGCTGGTGGATGTGCGGGTGCTCGACCACATCATCGTCGGTCACGGTCAGACCCTTTCGATGGCCGAACAGGGTCTGCTGTAGGAGCGGCCACTGGCCGCGATGAACCGCCAACCCGTAGCAGATGCCCTGCTTGGACCGTCAGCCGCCCGGCGTGAGCAGCACCACCAGCGCCCCTGCACCGCCCTCGGCCGGTTTGGCCTGAACAAAGGCCATGACCTGGTTTTTCTGCACCAGCCAGCTGTGCACCTTGTTCTTGAGCACCGGCGTCTTGCCCGGTGAACCCAGGCCCTTGCCATGCACCACGCGCACGCAGCGCAGGCCCTGGCGGTGGGCCTGGCGAATGAATTCGGCCAGCATCACACGGGCTTCGTCGCTGCGCAGTCCATGCAAATCCATCTCGCGCTGAATGGCCCAGTCGCCGCGGCGCAGCTTGCGGGTCACGTCCGGCCCAATGCCGGGACGGCGAAAACTCAGGGCTTCATCGGTGTCGAGCAGCGTGCTGACATCAAAGCCATCGGAGAGCGAGTCGCGCAAGGCGGCGGCCTCATCCTGCTGGAACTGGCGCGCGACCGGCTCGACCGGCGCCTTGGGCAGGCGGGCGTGTTTGCGGTCAGGCAAGGCCTTCACCGGCCCCACCGCACGGGCAAACAGGTTGCGCTCGGCCTCGCGTTTTTTCTCTTCGGCGGCACGCGCTGCGGCCTCGGCCTGCGCGCGCTCGTGCGCCGCCTTCAGTTCCTTCTGGATTTTTTTGAGGTCCTGCAAGGAGTTGAGCTTCATGCACCCGCCCGGTTGCGCATCCAGTCGGCCGTCTGGAAAAAGCTCTGCTTCAGTCGCTCATGCAGCACCGGGTCGATCCCGGTCTCGGTCATGGCCTGGTCCATGCAGGCGAGCCACTGGTCGCGCTCGGCAATGCCGATGGAAAACGGCATGTGGCGCATGCGCAGACGCGGGTGGCCAAAGCGTTCCTGGTAGTGCTGCGGGCCACCGAGCCAGCCGCACAGGAACCAGAACAGCTTGTCACGCGCGTCCTGCAGTGTGCTGCCGTGGCTGGCGCGCAGCTGCGCATAGGCGGGCTCCAGATCCATCAGGTCGTAAAAACGGTCAACCAGGGCGCGCACCCTGGCCTCGCCCCCGATCCACTCGAACGGGGTCTCAAATGGCGGTTTGTCTTCGATCTGCATGACAGCGATTGTCCACCCGGTTCATTCGGTGGCCTGGCGCAGCGTCTGCACCACCGGCTGGCGCAGCACACCCGCTAGGCTCAGGCTCCCCGCCATCCAGGCCAGCAGGGCCCCGAGCATCCCGCCGGCCAAGGGTGCCCACCACAGCGGCGCCCAGGCAAAGTCAAAGGCGTAACGCGCCAGCGCCCAGCCCACCGCCAGCGCCATGCCACTGGCCATGGAACCGGCCAGAAAACCCAGCCCCAGCAACTCGGCGCGCTGCACCTGGGCCAGCAAGGCCCGCCCGGCCCCCAGCGCTCGCATGATCGCGTATTCGCGTTCGCGCGCCTGCCGTCCTGCCCCGATGGCCGCCAGCAGCACCGTCACGCCCGCAGCCAGGGTAAAAGCAAACAGGAATTCCACCGCCTGTATCACCTGGTCGAGCACCCGCTGCACCTGTGCGAGCGAAGCGCGCATGTCCACACTCGTCACGTTGGGGAACTTCTGCACCAGGACGCGCTCGAACTGGCGATCGCCCTCGGGCGTGCGGAAAGCGGCCAGCCAGGTGGTGGGCAATTCGGGCATCTCGGCCAAAGGAAAGAGCATGAAGAAATTGGCCCGCATGGAAGACCAGTCCACCTTGCGCAGGGACGTGACGCGCGCCTCGTGCACGACGCCGCCCATGTCAAAGCGCAGCCGGTCCCCCATCTTCAGGCCCAGCGTGTCGGCAATCCCCTGCTCCACGCTCACGCCATCGCTTTCGCCTGGCACCCATGCGCCGGCCAGCAAGGGGTTGTGGGCCGGCAGCCTGTCGGTGTAGGACAGGTTGAATTCACGGTCCACTAGGCGGCGGGCACGCTCGCTGGCGTAGTCGGTGGTGCGGACTTCGCGGTCGTTGATCGCCACGAGCCGGCCGCGCACCATCGGGTACCAGTCGGGCGAGCGCACGCCAGCCGCATGCAAGTGCGCCAGAAAGGCCTGCGCCTGATCGGGCTGCACATTGATGACAAAGCGGTCAGGGGCGTCCTTGGGCGTGGCCTGGCGCCAGCTGGCGATCAGGTCGGTGCGCAGCAGCACCAGCAGCGCCAGCGCCAGCAGCCCCACCGACAGGCTGCTGACCTGCACCACCGCAAACACTGGCCGCACCGCCACCTGCCTTGTGGCCAGACGCAACCAGCGCGGTGCCTGCTCGCCCGGCACGAGTCGGCGCAGGACCCACAGGGCCAGCGCGGACAAGCCCGCAAACAGCAGCAGTGCCAGGGCAAAGCCGGCGACCGTGATCAGGCCGAGCTTGAGATCGCGGCTGACCATCAGCAAGGCCAGGGCGAAACCGGCCAGCCCCATGGCCAGGACCAGGCCCGAGCGCAGCTGCAGGGCGCCGAGGTCACGCCTCAGCACGCGCAGCGCTGGCACCTTTGCCAGCTGCAGCACGGGCGGCAGGCCAAAGGCTACCAGCAGCGTCAGGCCCATGCCCAGGCCCAGCCAGGCTGGCTGCAGCGTGGCGGACGGCAACTGGGCTTCGACCAGGCCCTGGAGCAGGTGCACAAAGCCCAAATGCACGCCATAACCTGCAGCCACCCCCAGCGCGCTGGCCAGCAGGCCCGCGCCCAGGAATTCGGTCGCATACGACCAGGTCAGGGTGCGCTGACTCTGGCCCAGCACCCGCAGCAGGGCGCAGGCATCGAGCTGGCGCTCGGCAAAGCTGCGGGCCGCCAGCGCCACCGCCACCGCGCACAGCAAGGCGGCCAGCAGCGCCACCAGGTTAAGGAACTGGCTGGCCCGGTCGAGGGTCTGGCGCATCTCGGGGCGACCGCTCTCCAGCGACTCCACCTGCACACCGCGCAGGTTGTCCGATTCAGACTGCTCTCTCGCCCAGGCGGCATAGCGGCTGGCCACATCCTCAGGCCCGGCCACAGCCATGCGCCAGGTGACGCGGCTGGCCGGCTGCACCAGAGCGGTGGAAGCCAGGTCGGCGGCGTTCATCATCACCCGTGGCGCAAAGTTCATGAAGCCCGCCCCGCGGTCAGGTTCGCGCTCGATCACCGCGCCGATGCGCAGCTCGCGATCGCCCAGCGCAAGCAACTGGCCGGGCGCCAGGTCCAGTGCTTCGAGCAGCGCCTCGTCCACCCAAACCTGGCCCAGCGGCGGGATGCTGTCCTGCGCTGCGCCAGGCCCGCGTCTGACCTGCAGCACGCCGCGCAAGGGGTAGCCCGGCGCCACCGCCTTGAGCGCCACCAGACGGCTGGCGCCATCGGCCACCGGCACCCGGGCCATGGTCGGAAAACTCACGTTGGTGTTGGTCACCAAGCCGCGCTTGACCGCCTCCTGCACCAGGGCCTCGGGGGTGGGGCGGTCGCTGACCACGACCGCATCGCCCCCCAGAAGTTGCCGGGCGTCGCGCCACAGGCCCGACTGGATCCGGTCAGCCAGAAAGCCTACTGCCGTGAGCGCGGCTACGGCCAGCGCCACCGACAGCATCAACAGGCGCAATTCGCCCGCGCGCAAGTCGCGCCACAGCTGCCGGCCTCCGAGCCGAAAACCACTTGTCCGTCCTGAGGTATTCATGGCCTGACCTTACTCCACTTGCCTCAAACTGCGCGGGGCAGGGTCAAATCCCGAGGCAAAAATCTGCAGAAAACGTCAGGGCTGGGCCAGTTCAGGCTGCGCCAGCAGCCGTTCGTACGCACTGAAGCAAAGGAAACGCTTGTTGGTGGCGCGGCCAATCGCGCACAAGCCCACGCGTTGCGCCACATCCAGCCCCATCTGGGTGATGCCGCTGCGCGAGACCACCACCGGAATGCCCATCTGGGCCGACTTGATGACCATCTCGCTGGTCAGGCGACCCGTGGTGTAGAACACCTTGTCGCGGCCGTCAATGCCGTGCATCCACATCCAGCCTGCGATCGTATCTACGGCATTGTGGCGGCCGACGTCCTCCACGAACAGCAGCATCTCCTCGCCCTGAAAGAGCGCGCAGCCATGCACCGAGCCGGACGATTTGTAGGTCGTCTCCTGCAAGCGGATGGTGTTGACGATGCCGTAGAGCTGGGCCTGAGTGATCTGCGCTTCAGGCAGTTCGATCTCGTCGATATGGGCCATCAGGTCGCCGAACACACTGCCCTGCCCGCAACCCGTGGTCACCACACGCTCGGCACTGCGTTCGACCTGCACGTTGGCTCCCTCGCGCGTGCGCACAGCGGCCACGCCCGGCTCGCCCACCTCGCCCTCGCCAATGCTCCAGTCCACCGTGATCGACTCGATCTGCTCGACCGAGTCGATCAGGCGCTGGTTACGCAAAAAACCCAGCACCAGCAGCTCGGGCTCGCCGCCCAGCGTCATCAGCGTCACCAGCTCGCGTTTGTCCAGGTACACCGTGAGTGCACGCTCGGCAGGGATGGCTGTTTCGGACACCTCGCCGAATTCGTTGCGCACTGTCACGCGCCGTGTCAGAGGCGCCTGGGCACGGGTGAGTCGCGGTTTGCGCAGAACAGTTTCGGACAGGACAGCAGACATGGGTAAAGCCTAACGTAAAAAATCCCCCGCCGAAGACGACGGGGGATTTTCTGCAACAGCAAGTCAGAAAGCTCAGCCCTTGCCAGCAGGCTTGACTGCAGCGGGAGCGGCCGCGGGTGCTGCAGGTGCAGCCGCCTGATCGGCCGGCTTGTAGGGGCCAGGGTCGGTGCAGGCGGGAGTGGCCTCTTTGGAAACAGGCTTGCCTTTGCCGGTGGTCTTGTAATAGTGCGCTGCCACTTTCTCGCGGGACTTGCACAGCTGGTAGTCGGCGACCTTGTTGCCGTGCGCCGTCTTGGCGGCGGCCTCGGCAGCCTTGGCCTTGGCTTCATCGCTCAGGGGCGGCAGCTTGGCGAACGCCGCACCACTCAGGGCCAGGGCGGACATCAGCAGGATTGTTTTTTTCATGGTGTTCTCCGTGTTCAGGCAGTGGCTGCGGGCTTGGCAGCAGCTGCAGCAGGCTGCGAACGCTGCGCAGGGATCTTGCCGGCCTGGATGTCGTTGTACCAAAGCTCGTGGTGCTCCTTGGCCCAGGTTTCATCCACATAGCCATCGCGCATGGCGCTGTAGGCACCGCGCATGCCGATCGTGCCCATGTAGATGTGGCCGACGAACATGGCCATCATCAGACAGGTGGCCGCAGCGTGGATCATGTGACTGATCTGCATGGTGCTGCGCTCGTAGATCAAGCCCGGGATCAGCTTGTCAAGCACCAGGCCCGAGGCCACCACGATCAAGCCCAGGAAGAACACGCCACCCCAGAACAGCACCTTCTCACCCGCATTGAAGCGGTGCGACGGGACCTCGGTGCCCGAGAACAGGCCACCGCCCTTGAGTAGCCAGGTGATGTCGTCCTTGCTGGGCAGGTTGTCGCGCACAAAAGTCACGATCACGATCACCAGCGACACGGCAAACAGCGGGCCGGCGAAATTGTGGATGTTCTTGAGCGCGTAGCTCAACCAGCCGAACAGGGCGTTACCGATGACGGGCTGGATGAAGAACTTGCCGAAGGCCATCACGATGCCCGAGACAGCCAGCGCCACGAAAGCGATGGCGTTGGCCCAATGGGCCGAGCGCTCAAACGGGGTAAAACGTTCGATTTTGCGGCCGGTCTCTGCGCCATGCAGCTCGATCGTGCCCTTGCGCCAGTAAAACAGCGCCACCGCGCCCAGCGCGATCAGCAACAGAGAGCCGCCATAGGGGATCAGCCAATTGTTGCGTACCTGCCGCCAGGCTTCGCCGGCATTGGTGAGGCGCGAGCCCGGGTACTGCACAAATGGCTGGATCAGGTTACCGGCTTCAGGCGCCTGGCTTTTGGGCAGGCTGTTGTAGCCGGTCACGCCCTGGCCGACCTGCCCCCACATCGGCGCATTGTTGCCAGGCTGAACTTTGGCACGCTCTGCGTTGGTCTGGGCCTTGTACTTTGGGTCGCTGTCGGCATCCGGCGCGATCTGGAAGATGTTGGCGCTCTTGACGCCACCAGCCGTGGCATCGGCAGGCGGCGCATTCTGCGCCCAGGCGGCGGCCGAGCCCAGGAGCCAGGCGCCGATCAGGATGATGCGATGCATGAGCGTCTCCTCACTTGGGCGCGCGCTGGTGGTCGTTCATGCCGTAGCTGGCACGGGCCTTGAGATGATTGGACCAGCTGGCCTTGTCACCAGCGGTCCAGCCCTTGTCGGTGAACGCCGCCACGCCAGTACCGACCTGCGCGGCCTTGTCGCTGCGGATGCCTGCCTTGTCCTGAGGTTTCTCGCCGCAGGCCGACAGGAGTACGAAGCCACTCAGGGCCGAAAGGATCCAGGTTTTGCGCATGATCAGGCTCCTTGCTTGGCGGCGCTGCCGTAGGCGGTGCCCCAACCCCAGACTTCGGCACCCTTGCCGCGCTGCACAACGCGCTGACGCAGGATGTCGGCAACCACATCGCCGTCACCGGCGAGGAGGGCCTTGGTCGAGCACATCTCGGCGCAGGCCGGCAGCTTGCCTTCGGCCAGGCGGTTGCGGCCGTATTTCTCGAATTCGGCCTGGCTGCCGTGCTCTTCCGGGCCGCCGGCGCAGAAAGTGCACTTGTCCATCTTGCCGCGCACCCCGAAGGTACCGGCACCCGGGAACTGAGGCGCACCAAAGGGGCAGGCATACGAGCAATAGCCGCAGCCGATGCACACATCCTTGTCGTGCAGCACCACGCCTTCTTCGGTCTTGTAGAAGCAGTTGACGGGGCAGACCGCCATGCAGGGCGCATCCGAGCAATGCATGCAGGCCACCGAGATGGATTTTTCGCCAGGCACGCCGTCATTGAGGGTGACCACGCGACGGCGGTTGACGCCCCAGGGGACTTCGTGTTCGTTCTTGCAGGCGGTGACGCAGCCGTTGCACTCGATGCAGCGCTCGGCGTCACAGATGAATTTCATTCGTGCCATGTCTTGACTCCTTATGCGCGCTCGATGTTGCAGACCGTGGTCTTGGTTTCCTGCATCATGGTCACGCTGTCATAACCGTAGGTGGTGGCCGTGTTGACGGCCTCGCCGCGCACCACAGGGGCTGCGCCCTTGGGGTAGTAAGCCAGCATGTCGGCACCCTGCCAGCGGCCGGAGAAGTGGAAAGGCATCCAGACCGTGTCCTTGTCCACCCGCTCGGTGACCATGGCCTGCACATTGAGCTTGGCACCGGTGGGGCTGTTGAGCCAGACACGATCGCCGTTGCGGATGCCGCGGTCAGCTGCCGTCTTGGGGTTGATCTCGACGTAGGCTTCCTGCTGCAACTCGGCCAGCCACGGGTTGGAGCGGGTTTCCTCGCCACCGCCTTCGTATTCGACCAGTCGGCCCGAGGTCAGGATCAGCGGGAACTTCTCGTGCACCTTGTCGGCGATGTTCTTGTCCTGCACCGTCTTGTAGAGGGTGGGCAGACGCCAGAAAGCCTTGCGGTCGTCGTGGGTCGGGTACTTGGCCATGAGGTCCGGACGCGTGCCGTACAAGGGCTCGCGGTGCTGCGGAATCGGGTCCGGGAAGTTCCAGACCACCGCACGCGCCTTGGCGTTGCCGAAGGGGTGGCAGCCATGGTTCTTCATGAACACACGGATCATGCCGCCCGAGCTGTCGGTCTTCCAGTTCTTGCCCTCGGCGGCTTTCTTCTCGTCATCGGTGAGTTCTTCCCACCAGCCGAGCTTCTTGAGCAGGATGTGGTCGAGTTCGGGGTAACCGGTGGTGATGTCGGCGCCCAGCGAGTGCGAACCGTCTTCGGCCAGCAGGCTCTTGCCCTCACGCTCCACGCCAAAGTTGGCGCGGAAGTTGCCACCGCCGTCCATGACGTGCTTGGAGGTGTCATACAGGTTGGGCGAGCCGGGGTGCTTGAGCTCGGGTGTGCCGTAGCAGGGCCAGGGCAGGCCGAAATAGTCGCCGCTCAGGTCGTAGCCGGTTTCCTTGTCCTTGCCGCCCTTGGCCCTGAGGGTCTTCACGTCGAACACGTGCATGTTCTTCATGTGGGCCTTCAGGCGCTCGGGGCTCTGGCCGGTGTAGCCAATAGTCCAGACACACTTGTTGATCTCGCGCAGGATGTCTTCCGGCACGGGCTCGTCCATGCCCTTGACCTTCTGCATCTTGTAGTTCTTGACAAGCTCCTTGTCGAAGCCCAGCTTCTGCGCCAGCTGGTACATGATCATGTGGTCGCTGCGGCTCTCCCACAGCGGATCGATCACTTTCTCGCGCCACTGGATCGAGCGGTTGGAGGCGGTGCATGAACCGCTGGTCTCGAACTGTGTCGCGGCCGGCAGCAGGTACACGGCGCGGTTGGGGTTGAGGTCTTCGGGCTTGCCGGGCATCGCGGCCATGGCGGCCGTGGCGCTGGGGTAAGGGTCCACCACCACCAGCAGGTCGAGCTTGTCCATCGCGCGCTTCATCTCCAGACCACGCGTCTGGGAGTTGGGCGCGTGGCCCCAATAGAAGACGCCGCGCAGGTTGCTGTCCTGGTCGATCAGTTCGTTCTTTTCGAGCACGCCGTCGATCCAGCGCGAGACGGTGATGCCGTTCTTGCCCATCATGGCGGGCGATGCAAACTGGGACTTGATCCAGTCGAACTCCACGCCCCAGGTCTTGGCGAAGTGCTTCCAGGAGCCTTCGGCCAGGCCGTAGTAACCGGGCAGCGAGTCGGGGTTGGGGCCGACGTCGGTCGCGCCTTGGACGTTGTCGTGGCCACGGAAGATGTTGGTGCCGCCGCCGGTCTTGCCCACATTGCCCAGGGCCAGCTGCAGGATGCAGGAGGCGCGCACCATGGCGTTGCCAATGGTGTGCTGCGTCTGGCCCATGCACCACACGATGGTGCCCGGGCGGCTGTCGGCCAGCATCTTGGCCACCTTGAACATCTGCTCTTCCTTGACGCCGCAAGCCTCTTCCACAGCGGCCGGCGTCCACTTCTTCATCACCTCGTCCTTGACGGCTTCCATGCCGTAGACGCGGTCGTGGATGTACTTCTTGTCTTCCCAGCCGTTCTTGAAGATGTGGTAGACCAGACCGAACAGGAAGGGGATGTCAGAGCCCGAGCGGATGCGCACGAATTCGTCGGCCTTGGCCGCGGTGCGGGTGAAGCGCGGGTCGACCACGATCATCTTGCAGCCGTTTTCCTTGGCGTGCAGCATGTGCAGCAGGCTGACCGGGTGGGCTTCGGCCGCGTTGGAGCCGATGTACAGGGCGACCTTGCTGTTTTGCATGTCGTTGTACGAGTTGGTCATGGCGCCATAACCCCAGGTGTTGGCCACGCCGGCCACGGTGGTGGAGTGGCAGATGCGCGCCTGGTGGTCGCAATTGTTGGTGCCCCAGAAGCTCACGAACTTGCGCAGCAGGTAGGCCTGTTCGTTGTTGTATTTGGAAGAACCAATGAAGTAGATGCTGTCAGGGCCGCTGGCCTTGCGCAGCTCCAGCATCTTGGCGCTGATCTCGGTCAGGGCCGTGTCCCAGCTGATGCGCTCGTACTTGCCGTTGACCAGCTTCATCGGGTAGCGCAGGCGGTACTCACCGTGGCCGTGCTCGCGCAGGGCAGCGCCCTTGGCGCAGTGGGCACCCAGGTTGATCGGAGAATCAAACACGGCCTCCTGTCGCACCCAGACGCCGTTTTCGACCACGGCATCCACGGCGCAGCCCACCGAGCAGTGGGTGCAGACGGTGCGCTTGACTTCGACCTTGCCGGCGCCCATGCCCTGGGCAGCGGTTCCGCCCGCGGCCTGGGCCTTTTGCACCAGGCTCAGCTGGCTGGCGGCCAGACCCACGCCGACACCCAGACCCGAGCGGCGCAGGAAGCTGCGGCGATCCAGCGTGGGCAAAGCATTCGACAGACCGCGGCGCAGACTGTGCACAAACGAAGAGGAGGCAGCGCCCGCAGACGCGCCCTGTTTTTTGGTCAGCAACATGGAGGACTCCAGTTGGATGAAGGGAAAAAGGGAAGGATCAGACCCGGGTGGTCTGGTAATAACGCTTGACGTGTTCGCTCAGGGTGTAACCGCCGCCGCGTTCGGGCTTGGGCAGGGCGGGGGCCGCCTGGGGCGCCACGCCCTGAATGGCCGTGGGCAGCACGCTGGTGGCTGCTGCCACAGCGCCCACAGTGGCCGCACCGGCAAACAGACTCCGGCGGGACAGGGCAGGTTTCTTTTCTTGCATGGACTTCTCCTCGTGATGGCCAGGACAAACCTAGGCAAACCTTTTCATAGCGGGCGATATTAGACACCCGTTTT
>JACCDG010185350.1_pt1 | contig 23638 bp, 24 predicted proteins | sample 7442471 | NCBI WGS metagenome assembly JACCDG01 (sample SAMN15323444, study PRJNA562643) | freshwater metagenome | isolation source: river surface water | place: USA:Blue River Watershed | collected 2017-08-17 | reverse complement strand
TGAGGAAGTGGAGTGCGCGCGCCTTGATGGCAGCCGATTCTGGGCACGCCTGCAGGTCACGCCGTTGCACTGGGAGGCGCCCGAGGGCGAGGCGATGTGGGTCGTCGAGGATGTGACTGCTGCACGCGCCGAGCGTCTGCAGCCCACCTGGACGGCCAAGCATGACAGCCTGACCGAGCTGGTCAACCGCCGCGAGTTCGAGCGCCGCCTGAGCGAGCACGTTGGCAGCCGACGCGGCGAGCCGGTGTCCGTGCTGGCCGTCGATGTCGACAATTTCTCCGAGGTCGTGAAGGGCATGGGCGCCGAGGTGGGCGATCATTTCCTATACGGCTTGGGGCAGTTGCTTCAGGCCAAGGTGCGGGCATCTGACCTGGTGGCCCGCCTGGAGGAAGACCATTTCGCCGTGCTGCTGCCGGACTGTGACTCCCACTACGCCGAGATCGTGGCCGAGAAGGTTCGGTCGGCCATTGCAGGCTTCCGCCTGCATTGGGGCCTGCACCGGGCCCGCGTCAAGGCGAGCGTCGGGGTCGTCCAGGTGCAGCCCACGCTCGACACGCCGCAAGGGGTGATCGGCGCCGCCACCATGGCTTGCGCCGAGGCCAAGGCGGCCGGTGGCGACAGCGTCCGTGTCTTCGTCTCGCACGGCGCTTTTGACCAGTTGGCCGGTTGATCTCGCTGGTTTGATCCCCGGAACTGCGCCGGAATTGGCGCTTTTCTAAGCGCTTCGGGATCCCGGACTGGTGTTATCCCGGGCGGCGGCAGACAATGCGGCCATGAACGTCGCCCTGTCCACCGCGCTGTCCGGCATCTCCGCCGCGAACGAGCGCCTGCGCGCCGCTGCTTCCAACATTGCCAACCTGGCGGCTTCCAGCCAGGCGCGCAGCAGCGCCGAGCCCACCAATGTGGACAAGCGGCCGGAGGTTGAAATCAATCCGGCCAACGAGATCGTTGAGCAGCAGTCGGCGTCGTACGCCTATGTGGCCAATCTCAAGGTGCTGACCACCCAGCTCAACACCACCGGTGCGTTGCTCGACATCAAAACCTGAGATTTCGACACCCACAAGCAAAACGGCCGACGCAAGTCGGCCGTTTGCATTTGTCGCCGACTCTCGGCGGCGGTCTTCCTAGCGGAAGCGGTAGTTCACGCTGGCGTACATGTAGCGGCCGCGCGTGTCGGTGTAGCTGGGGTCGTAGCCGGACAGGAAGAAGTAGGCCTGCTGAGAGAACGGTGGCGACTTGTCGAGCAGGTTTTGCACGCCGACGCGCAGCGTGAGCGACTTGGTGGCCTCCCAGCCGGCGGACAGGTTCCACAGCGAGTAGGCCGGGACGTCGCGGTCGGCCTTGCCCACGATGTGCTGGTCCTTGTAGCCCGAAAGGTGGCTGTTGGACAGCATGGCCGAGACGGGCCCGTGCTCCCAATCCACGCTCAAGGTATGGCGCCAGCGCTGCACGACACCGTCGTTGAGGAAGCGGCCCAGGTTGCTGACGAAGGGGTCGCCGTCGCCAGTTTGTTGCTCAGCCTTCAGCGTCAAGGTGCCGTTCAGGCGCGCGCCAAAGACGCCCAGCCCCGTCTTGATCTGCGACAGCGACACCCCCAGGTCCAGCCCTGCAATGCGCTGGCCACCTCGGTTGCGCTTGATGAGGTCGATGTGGTCAATGGCCTGGTCCTCATCGCGCAGCACCAGCGACCCGTACTTGCTCAGGTCAGACAGGATCACGTCCACACCCAGGGTGCTGATCAGGGGTGATATTGGTTTGCATGCCAAAACTGGCGCTCTCAGATACGGGGCAACCCTGATCTGATCTGATGTTCGGGCCGCGACGCCGTCTCCGAAGCATCGCTGAGTTGGACCGCCAAGCGGTTGGACTCTGTCACAAGCCGTGGACTGAGAACGCCAGTTTCTGCACATCGAACCATCGACTCAGCAAGCCTCGGCGTCCATAACTTATTGTTTTGATTGGACGGCTCTTTCAAGACCGTCACTTTCTGCACCAGGAACTAGGCGCCTTAGCTGGCAGAGGCACAGGGACTTCTTGAGGCCTAGCGCCAGGACTACAACAAGAGTCAACGGCCGCACCGCCCGCCCGCCGACTCACTACCGCAGTTGCGAATCACCATCGGCGATTCGGTTTGGCCGCGCGTCTCAATGACCGTTGCGCCACGGCAGTGAACAGTTGTCGATGTTGACCCGGTAGGTTTGGCGCTCCCCCACCGGTGCCACATTGCGAGGCACGGCCAGTACAGCCTGAAGATGCTGCCTGCCCTGACTGCGGAAGCCCACCAGCGCGAACTGCTGCCCTGCTGAAGCAACGTCCCCGCCGTCTACACGGCAGTCCCTGCGCAAGGATTTGTAGCGCTTGTTTCCGACATCTGGCTCCAGCACATAGGCGTCACGCCAGCCCGCCTTGTACTCGGCGCGGGCGTCCCAGAAGGATGCGCAGCCTTGGAGGGCCAGCATCGGTGCCAACAGGGCTTGCAGGAGCAGCCTGCGCCCAAGTTGCCCTGTTTGCGCATTGCAGTGAGATTTGGCGATGTCGGTCACGTAGACCCCAGCCGCCGTCGTCTGCCCCGTACGGGCCGCAGTGCACCAAGTGCCAATCGCTTGCATTGGAAATCGCATCGAATCCTCCAGTCAGGAATGAACCAAGAACGGGGGATCCGGCGAAAGCGCGGTCGCTAAAAGCTCAGCAGGCGGTCTGCTGAGAGGAAGCCGAAGGAAATGCCAGCGCCCGCCGGATCAGGCGGCGAGCGACCAGTTGGGGCGGTCTGGCGTGTCGGCGATCGCCGAGCTGTCCGGCGTCGGCTCGAGTAGCGGGGTGGCGAAATGCGGGGCCAGCGACTCGACCTCAAAGTCCGCCGGAGGTGGGCTGGGTGCGCTGGTATGGCAAGTCGAGCAGTCGTCGTCAGGCACGGTGATGCTTCCGACCTTCTTCTGCATGTCCGGCGTCTTTGCACCATCGTGCTCATGGGCGTGGTGACCCACATGCTTGGCCGCGACGCCCGACTCGTGCCCGCAATAGCTAGCCACCGAACTCCAGGCAAACTGGATCGGCATCAGCACGAGCAGGAAGACGAGCAGCACGCGGCGCATGGTCGTCTGGAGTATAGGCACCTGCACCAAAAGTGGAACGACGACATAGGCCGAGAGAACCTGAGCCAGTCGGTCGAGGACGCAGCCACGGCCGCTGGCAAGTAGCGAAGCCGCGATGACAGGTCACGGCCACTTCGCCTTGCGCCGGGCATGCCGCTGCAGGGACTTGCCTCGCATCTTCATGTCGGCCTTGAGCTCGAGCCGCGCGCGAAACGACAGGCGTTGGGTGGCCGGCCTCCAGAACTGCTCGACGCCGACGGCCGGCATGCGCTCCCAGGCCAGATCCTCCAGACGTTGGTCTACCGCGTCGACCCAGGCCTGAAACGGCCCGAGCCTGACGGCGCACGCGGTGCCGACGTGTTCCAGCAGCGCACCAAGCAACATCAGGCGCTGCTCGTCGTCGAGGCACAGCTTGCCGCCCGCCATCTCCAGCCGCCCGGGCAGCTCGTCGTGACGCAACATCTCATCTGCCGACCAGCTCCTGGCCAGCAGGCGTATGTCGAGGTCTTCCATTGGACGCGCTCTCCAGTGTGGTGTTGAAGTCGCAACTGAACAAGTAGCTACTGCGTGCGCGAGCAGCTACTTCAGTCATTACGCATCAGAGCCCAGGCCTCGTCGCTGACGTCCATGGCGTCCGCAGTCCCGAGCATGCTGGCGGCGGCCGCCTACAAGGCCCGGCATTCCAGCTCGGCCACCTCGGGCGACACCCTGACGACGTAGCGGAGCCCCGAAGAGGTCGTGAAGACCCGCGCTTGATGACCAATCCACGCAATCGGCGACATGACCCGCGCGGTGCCGCCATCCCAGAGGGTGACCAGGTTGTCCGTCCCACCAGGCGACCGCACAAGACGCCAGCAATGCACCTCCTTGCACGGCTGATCGTTCGGCGATTCGTTGCGCTCGTTGGCCAGGGCAAGGCTCATACTCTCGTACCGCTCACGAGTTCTTCTTCCCGTGGCAGGCGGCTCGGCGCGCCCGGCGGTTGGGGCCCCGGCCGGCAGGCTTCGGGTCGACGCGCAGCAGCAGCTCCATCTCAATGTCGCCAACGTGCTCCGGGATCAGGCCGCAATCGAACTTCTCGCCGGCGATGTCGGCAAGCAGGACGCTGTGTCCGGCTGCGGACCTACAGCGCCATACCTCGCGGATCTCGCGCGAGGTCCATTGACCGGAAGGCGACTGCCAAGCCGGCATCATGCAGACGATGCCCTTGACCCGTCTAGGCTCGAGCGTGCCGAGCAGTTCCGCCAGATCGGAATCCCAAGCGATGCACAAAGTGCGGACCATGGTGCAGTCAGGCTGCTCGGGATCGACGATCTCCACTGACACCAAGAACCAGGACGCGTGAAGGGTCAGTTCGACAATCCGCCAATGCTGACAGCCCGGCTGATCCAGGTCGGGAGGGAAAGGGAACTCGTACTCTGGGTGCGAAACGAACATGTGCAGCTGTCGCAGGCGGGCGATCCGCCGGCTGAGTTTTGGAAGCCGCAGATTCTTTGAGCCAGCCTGCGATATGCAAATTCTTGATATGGCGACGGCTGGGATACGGTGCGAGGCTGAGAGAAATCCATGTCCAAATCCCTGTACAGCCGCCACAACGAAGCCTTTCTGAAGAAGCTCAAGGGTCTGCGCGAGTCACGCCAACTGCGCCAGGCCGACCTGGGCGACCTGCTGGGCCGCAGCCAGGGCTGGGTCAGCTATGTCGAGAGCGGGGCCACCACCCTCAATGTCATCGAGCTGCGCGAGTGGATCGAAGCGCTGGACTACAACTTCATGGAGTTCCTGCGGGAACTGGACGATGAATTGCGCTGGCTCGGGAGCGTCAGGCTGAGCACGCGACCGCGCAAACGGGCAACAGGAGGGGCAACAGGAGGGGCAACCGGCCGGCGGGCCTCGGGCGAGCAGTGACGCGGCCGGCGGCCGCTCAGTGGCAGGTCAGGCTCGCGTCCGGCGCCAGGCGCCGATCCATGCGCTCGACGAAAGTATCGAGCGAGGATCCACAGGCCTTGCACCAGTGAAACAGTTCGACCACGTGGACTCGGCGGTGTCCGGACTCACTGCGGTCCACGTCACTAGGTGGGATGCCAACCTGCGCGGCGAGCGCGTACCGGCTCAATCCTGCATGCAGCCGGAGCTGCGTCAGCTCTGCGGAGAAGGCGGCCTCGGCCGCAGCAGACGTGTCGTTCACGTGACCCGGCGGTGCTTGTCGCGCGTGCCCAGCCGCAAGTTCTCGAACGAAGCGATCTCTTCGCCGACGGCGGCAAGCAGCTTGTCGACCTCCGCAGCGCTGCCCTTGCTGCAGAACGACAGTGTCAGCAGGGTCAAGGGGTGAACGTCCATCGTCTGCGCCAACTGGACGACCTTGCTGAGCGACGGGCTGGCGCCCTGGTTCTCCAGCCGGCTGAGGTGAGTACGCCCCGAAACCTCGTAGAAGTCTTCCTGCGACAGCCCGCGTTCGAGCCGCACGGCGCGAAGCGCCTGGCCGAAGTTTGGGGTTGCTGTCTTGAGACTCATCGCGGGTCGATTCCGACCCGCATTGGCTCATTACGAACCTTAAAGGACTACACCGTATAAGGTGCGTTTGTATGGAAGCCGTGCCCAACCAAGCCCGTGTGAACCGTATCGGTGGACGCCCATGGCAGCCACTGCCAACCTGGGTAGCTACAGATCAGGGTCAGGCCGTGCTGGCTCTACTCCAGCGCCCCGAGGTTGCTGACCAGCGTCACAGCCTGCCGCGTCGGATAGCTCGCGCGGCTGCTGGCCATGGCTTCCGCGGGGCAACGATTTCGACGTCCGGCCTCCCCAGAGCGATCGTCGGCCGCAGCACAAGCAGTCGGTCGACGTCGTCCAGGCTTGCGGCAAGCTGGCGCTGCCAAGGCTGTGTACGGGCAAGCCCGTTGAGGATCAGCTGCAACAGATCGTCAAGGTCATGGATGGTCTTGGCCACCGTCACCAATTTCGGTTCGGCGGGGCTCTCCGTCGCCTCGCTCAAGTGCTGCTGGCGCCTGCTTTCCGGCGGCTCGTGCGGGGTGAAGAGGCAGCTGCTTCTGATGGGCGCGGTGTCAGCCTCTCCACCAGTGCTTGCAAGGTCTGGGCCTCGGCCCGGTGGCGCGAAACGGCCTGCTGGCTGTCGGCGAGCTGCTGCTGAAGCTCCTCCACTTGGCGGCTGAGCTCGTCGCGGGCTTTGACTGCCGCGTCCAGCGCAAGTTTGGCCTGGTTGGCGTCGATCTCCAGGCGCGTGGCCTTGGCCGCGTGCTGCACTGCCTGTTCCCGCGCGGCGGCTTCGACGTCGGCCAGCTTCTGGCGTGCCGCCTCGGCCGTGGTGTCGGCCCGCGCACGCGCCTGGCGCTCCTGTTCGATTTCCTTGAGCGCACGGCGTTCGGCGCCGGCGGCGCGTTCGTTGGCGGCCTCGACCGCCTCGCGGGATCTGGCCAGCTCGGCCGCAAACCCCTCCTGCAGCGCCTGCTGCTGCCGGCCAGCCTCTTCGAGCTGACTTTGCATCTGCTGGCCCCTGGCCTGGGTCCCGGCGTGGGCACGGCGCTCGGCCTCCAGTTCTTCGCGCGTGGCCTGGCTCTCGGCCTGAACCCGCTCCATGTCAGCGCGCTGCTGCTCCGCGGCCGCGTGCATGCGTGCGACCGCCTGTTCCGCGGTGTTCCGACTGGCCCGGGCCTGTTCAGCTTCCTGCTGGAACTCCAGCCGGGCTGCGGCCAACTCCCCCCGGGCCGCTTCCGTCGCCTGGCTCCAAAGCGCTGCGATGGCCTCGGCGGCCACGGCCTTGATCGGATCAGGCAGGTCCGGATGCTGGATGTCGACGCGTGCCCGGTGCCTTAGGTCGTCCCAGAACTTGCCCACTTCTTCGGTCGGCACGTTCATCGAGCCGCGGCGGACGTACTGGTAAAGCTTGTTGGCGGTCGGTGTAACCCCGAACCTGAAGAACAGAAGACCACAGACCTCGCGGTACAAGGCCCGTGTGTCGGTGAGTTTGGCCCTCAAGGCTTCGACTTCGGACAGGATTTCGGTTTCCATGCTCATGCATTGATATTACGCCGTAATACGTTGGATTTCAAATTCATGATTGAACAGTTTTGACATTAACCGTATAGTGTCAAAATTGTCCAAAGAGGCGGCTAGCGAAACGATGGAGACCCCAGAACCCGCCGAAACCGCCTCCTTGGCGTCCACTGGTCTCGCGCCCGTCGGCGAAATCGTCGTCATCGACGCCCTGTCCGGCCGGGACGGCTTGAACCGTTCGCGCGTCGGCAATCAGCAGCTCGACGCCGACACGGACCAGCAGGCGGTGCTGGCCTGGCTGGCCCGCTTCGCCGACAGCCCTAACACGCTGGCCAACGCCCGCCGCGAGGCCGAGCGCCTGCTGTTGTGGGCGCTGGTCGAGCGGAACAAGCCGCTGTCGTCGCTGGCCCACGAAGACCTGCTGATCTATCGCCGCTTCCTGGCCAACCCTCAGCCCGCCGACCGGTGGGTGATGGCGCCGGGCCGCAAGGCCGGCCGCCGGGATCCGCGCTGGCGGCCCTTTGCCGGTCCACTGTCTGAGGCCAGCATCCGCCAGGCCATGGTGGTGCTGAACTCCATGATGTCGTGGCTGGTCGAGGCTGGCTACCTAGCCGGCAACCCCCTGTCGCTCAGCCGAACCCGACGCAAGGCACCTCCGCCGCGGGTAGTGCGCTTCCTTGAGGGCGACCTGTGGGAGGCCGTCCGGCGCGCCATTCTGGCCCTGCCCCAGGACACGCCGCGGCAGCGCGCGGTCTATGCAAGAGCCCGCTGGTTGTTCAGTCTGATGTTCCTGGGCGGCCTGCGCATCTCTGAGGTTGTGGGCAACGGCATGGGTGACTTTTTCATGCGCTCTGACCCCAAGAGCGGAGATCAGCGCTGGTGGTTGCAGGCGACCGGCAAGGGCGACAAGGACCGTTTGATCCCGGCCACGGCAGAACTGATGGTCGAGTTGATGAGCTATAGGCGCTCGCTGGAACTCAGCGACCTGCCACAGGCCTCAGAGCCCTCGCCACTCATCTTTCCCGTCGCCTGGCGACGATCCAGCCATCCGGCACCGGCTTGGCCGGAGCCGCTGACTCGCAGCGCCATCCACGGCATCCTCAAGGAGATCTTCGCGCTCGCCGCCCAGCAGTGGCGGCGCGACGGCCGTGGCGACGCCCAGGCTGCAAAGCTTGAGGCGGCGTCGGCCCACTGGCTGCGTCACACCGCAGGCTCGAGCATGTCCAACCAGATCGATCTCAAGCATGTGCGCGACACCCTCGGGCACGTCTCGATCGCCACCACCAGCATCTACGTGCACGGCGAAGACGACGCACGCCATGATGCGATCAGCGGTGCGCACCGCATGGCCTGGGATACCGTCAGCGGGACCGTCAACGAGCCAATAGACTGATCGTGTTGACGATGCGGGAACGACCGCGTATCGAGCTACCCCCCCGGAACCTGAATCGAGAAAGTGGGGCGACGTTTCTCACGGCCATAGATTGCCGCGAAGCCAGGTTGTCGCTCATGATCATGGCCGCCGATAGGCCAAAAGCTCACGGGCCTGCGACGGCGCGCACAGACGGTTTTCCAGCATAGGCCTCCGTGCAGTGCCCCGGCCGCCAGGGCATATCAAGAATCCTGATGAAGCCTTGCTGTCACACGAGGGCGGGGGCTAAGGGAGCGCGATATCGATGGCGCATGCCGATTCGACTTACAGCCAACGACGGGTCTGCGCCAAGTAGCTTGTGTATGCCTGTCCGAAGGTGGACATCAGAACCCGCTCTTCGGGCACGATCTGGAACCGCGCGATGTAGGCGATGAACCCAACGGGGCCGAGCAGCCCCCAAGGCGCACCCAATGCAGCGGCCCAGCCCAGCGTGACGAAGAACAGGCCGACATACATCGGATTGCGGGTATAGCGATAGACGCCGCCTGTAACGAGCGCCGACGCCGCCTCTGGCTTCATAGGATTCAACGTGGTCTTCGCGTGTCGGAAGGCGGTGATGCCTGCCGCGCTGAAGGCGCCGCCGATGGCGGCCAGCACCATGCCGGCTACGACGCGCGGCAGGAGACCCACATCGACCGTTGGCGTGAAACGCGAGATGACCCACATCCCCAGAGCGAGCACCAAAGCGACGACTGGCGGCGGCACTTTCAGTTCGAGGGCGTTCATGGGTTCCTCCGAGCGTAGCGACCGCACAGCCTAGATCAACGAGCTGGGTTCAGTCTAGGGTGCGTTTCCTCACCCCAGCGGAAGAGCACGGCACCGGAGACGGCCATGGCCAGTGCGACCAACCAGAAGGCAGCCTCCAATTGCCCCCCAATGGCCGCCGCTGCCCCAAGGGCAAGCCCCCCAATGCCATAGCCCAGGTCGCGCCAAAACCGATAGATGCCGATGGCCGAGGCGCGCCACGCGGGGTGCGCGATGTCGGCAACGGCGGCGCTCAGGTTCGGGTACAGCATCGCCATGCCAAGGCCGGTGATTGCAGCCGACAGGCTCCACCACGCAGCGCCGTCACCCAGCGGCATCAATGCGACGCCGGCGCCGCATATCCAAATGCCCCACCCGTTCAACGGATGACGGCCCAGGCGGTCTGACAGACGACCGGTGAAGAACTGCGCACTCCCCCAGGTGAAGCCATAGACACCGACGATCCATCCGATGCCGGCGAGGCTGACGCCCTTCTGATGCAAGTACACAGGCCAGAAGACCCACACGAGCGCGTCCACGAACTTCTCGACGAGGCCCGCTTGACACAGGGCAGCCATGCGCCGGTCGCGCCAGCTCATCAGCAGAAACATCTCGGCGGTGGACGGCAGCGCGCTGACGCCCGAGGGATAGCGCGGGCGCAAGGTCTGCGCTGTAGCGTCAGCCTGCCGCTTCACCTCGTCGCGCGCCCAGGGCAGCGTCTCGGCCACGGCAAGCCAAGCCAGCATGGTGGCGCACCCGACGACCACGAAACCGAACCACAGCAGCGCTGTGCGGGCGCCGAGCATGGAGGCCAGATAGCCTGTGGCAACGCCAGCAAAGGCAACACCGACGTAGCCCGCGAACTCATTGAGCCCGATGACCAGTCCTCGTTGGTCTGCTCGGGTGAAGTCCAGCTTGGCCGTCTGTGTCATGGACCAGGTCAGTCCCTGGTTGATGCCAAGCAGCACCGTCGCGCCTACAACCCAGGCCCAGCTCGTCGCGAAGTAGACGAGCGCGGGAATCGGCAGCGCCACCAGCCAGCCCAACAGCAGCACGCGCTTGCGACCCAGTCGCTCGGCCAGTCGGCCGGCCACGAAGTTCAGCGTGCCCTTCACGAAGCCGAAGGCCACGACGAAGGCCGCCAGAAGCATGAAGGAACCGCGCGGGACGCCGAACTCAGTCTCGGCCAACGCAGGGACGACGTTGCGCATCATGCCGAGGGTCAAGCCCACGAGCAGCACCTGCAGGAGTTGGTGCAGGAACTGGCCTCGGTTGGCCCGAATTCCAAACTTCTTGGTGTTCACGCCGGTACGGCGTGCGGCGCAAGGCCGCGCAGGTTCGCCGCGACGATGCGCTCCATGTCGTCAGGTTGGGGCGGGATCACCGCCGTCAGCGCGTCGATGAACTCGGTCTTCTCCAGCGACAGCATCGGGTTGAAGCGTCGCTCGAAGCCCAGGGTGGACGCAGGCTTGCCAGAGAGGCCGGCGCCGCAGGCGCTGCCCGCTTGGTGGCCGGGATAGATTTCCAGCTCGGGCGGCAAAGTGAACAGCTTGCCATGCAGGCTGTCATGTAGAAGAGCTGCCATCTCGCGCTCGCGCCCCGCCAGGTCCGGGCGACCGACGGCGCCGACGAACAGCGTGTCGCCAGTGATGACAAACCACGGCTCATTGCTGCGACGCAGGTCTCGCACCAGCAGGCAGACGCTGTCGGGCGTGTGACCGGGGGTGTGGATGACATCCACGAGGACGTTGCCCGATTCCAGCCGCTGACCGTCGTGCAAGGGTGAGAACTCGAAGCCGACGCGCCCAGCATTGCTCTCGTGCAGGTAGTAGGCCGCGCCGGTCCGCTGAGCCAGCGCGAGCCCACCGGACAGATGGTCGGCATGGACGTGGGTGTCGATGACATGGGCGATGCGAACGCCGGCCTTGTCGGCCTCTGCGATGAACCAATCCTCATCACCGGCAACAACATCGACCGCAACGGCCTTCTGCAGGCCGGCGCAGCCGAAGAAGTAGGACAGCGTGGCCCCGGCAGCAGGGCGTTGGCGAAAGAACATGGCGGCCTCCTCAGGCTTCAGTCAACGGAAGACCGCGTGCGCGCCATTCGGCCACACCGTCAGTCAAGTGAAAGGCTTGGTAGCCCTTGGCGCGCAACAGCTCCACGGCGGTCTTGGCCATCAAGCAGAACGGGCCGCGGCAGTAGGCGACGATGGGCGCATCGGCGGGCAGCTCGGCAATGCGCTTCTTGAGCTCGTCCAGTGGAAGGGAGCGGGCATGCGGCAGGTGGGCGGCCCTGAACTCCGCCTTTGGTCGCACATCCAGCACGAGAACTTCACCGGCCGCAGCCCGCCGCAGGATGTCGGCACGCTCGACGCCCTGAAGCTCGTCGCCATGCTCGACCATGGACGCAACGGCCATCTGCAGCTCCACCAGGCGCTCCTCGGCCTCAGCGCGGAGATGGACCCACAGGTCTGCCACGCTGGTGCTAGCCAAGCGATAGACCACGTACTTGCCGTCTTTACGCGTGTCCACCAGGCGCGCCAGCCGCAACTCCTTCAGATGGGCGCTGGCGAGCTTGACGCTGATGTCAGCCTGCGCAGCCAGCGTCTCGACGGTCTTCTCGCCCTGACACAGCAGCTCAATCAGCTCCAGCCGCTTGGGGCTGGCGACGGCCTTCCCGATGCGGGCGACGTGCTCATAGAGGTGGTTCTTCAGCTCTCTCATGCAAACATTCTATGATTTATTGGAATGTTTGCGGAGCGCATAGCAGGACCGCGCAACCAGTGCGAACTAGCTCTAGCTGTGAAGCTTCACACCTAGACTGCCCTAGCGCCGCCTGAAAGACCCATTGCATGAAGATCGCTCAAGCCATCGCTGTCTTGCTGTCATCGGCCTTCGCACTGTTAGAAGCACGCGCGGCTGACGCACAGACTGTCGTCGATCCCTTGGTGCCCGTTACCCGGCTTCTTGGTGACTGGACGGGCAGGGCCAGTGGCCAAGCAGGCGATGGGGACGTGACGCGCAGCTATAGCTTCGTCCTGAACAAGCGCTTCATCCAGGAGAGCAATGTCTCGCGCTACCCGGTGCAGGAGAAGAACAAAAAGGGCGAAGTCCACGAGCACATGGGCATGTTGAGCTACGACAAGGCACGCAAGCAGATCGTGCTGAGGCAGTTCCATGTTGAGAGCTTCGTCACCACCTACCGCATGCAGCCGCCCGTAGAAGGGGCGACGACGCTGGTGTTCGAGAGCGAGAGCTTTGAGAACTTCAGTAACACCTGGCGTGGGCGCGAGACCTACGAGTTCACCTCAGATGACGAGTTCACCGAGACCTTTGAGCTGGCGCCGCCGGACAAGCCGTTCCAGGTCTATAGCCAGACGCGGTTCACGCGGGTGAAGCGCTGAGTCTGTCCGCCGCCGGCGGCGAGGCGCTCTCGTCGTTGCGATCGATCGTCCACGCAGTCCTAGTGTCCTAGTGGCCGTGCGTATGGTGGATGTCGGGCGTATGCGCGTGGCTGTGACGCGCGGCCCCATGTCGATGCCAATGGCTATGCGGACCGGCCGGCATGGGGTCATGGACGTGATCGTGGTGATCATCGTCGTGCCGATGCGCGTGCTCATGTTCCATATCGGTGTGCTCATGCTCATGGGCATGGTCTTCAGCCAGGTGCAGGATCACGCCGGCCAGCATCAGCAAGCCGCCCAGCGCCAAGCCCCAGCCCGCTGAGCGGTCTCCAAGCGCAAACGCCAGGGCTGCGCCGATAAAGGGCGCAAAGGCGAACACCGAGCCCGTCCGGGCCGCGCCGAACGCACGCTGCGCCAGCAAATAGAAGCGCAAGCTCAGACCATACCCAGTAGCGCCGACTGCCAGCAAGCCAACGATGGCCGTCGACGTCGGCCAAGGTTCCGACAGCGCCCATGCCAAGGACATCGTGATGCAGGCGCCGAAGATCGCCTTGAGTAACACCACCTGCCCAGGGTCACGATCCGCCAGTGCTCGAGACAGTGTGTTGTCCATGCCCCATGCAGCTGTGGCAACCAGCACCGCCAGCAGGCCCAGAAGCTGGCTGCTGCCTTTGAACCCCTGGTCGATCACGAGCAGCACGCCGCCAGTCAGCAAGATCAGCATGGCCAGCCAGATGCGCCGATCCATGGTCTCGCCATGCAAGCGCCAGGCGAGGATGGCCGTGAAGAGCGCCTCCATCGTCAGCATCAGCGAAGCTCCAGTACCGCTGGTTCGCTGCAAGCCCCAGGCGAGCGCGACCGGCCCCAGGGCCGCCCCGAAGACGGCGACCACCGCCAGGCGACGCAAGTCACTGCGCTTGATAGCAGCTTCTCGGTCCACAGGCTGCCTGAGCAGACCGCCCACGATGGCCGCGCCTGCGTACAACAGCGTGGCGGTCGTGAGTGGGCCGAGGCCTTGACCCCAGTGCTGGACCAGCGGTGTGCTGGCGCCGAACAGGGCCGCAGCCAGCAAAGCCAGCAAGCCGCCTTTCAAGGCGGGATGGTTCATCGTGTCGTGGCCTTCATGTGCTTTGAGTCTGAACGTCGGGCGAGGTTGTCGAGGCAGGCCTCTGATCTGCCCTGTCCTGGTGATTCAGCGAGTGGGCCCATCGGTAGAGCACGGGCAGTACCAGCAAGGTCAGCGCCGTGGACGACAGGATGCCACCGATGACGACCGTGGCCAGAGGCCGCTGAACCTCGGCGCCGGTGCCCGTTGCCAAGGCCATGGGCACGAAACCCAGTGATGCCACCAGCGCCGTCATCAGCACCGGGCGCAGCCGGGTCAGCGCACCTTCGCGCACGGCGACGTCCAGCAGCATGCCGTTCTCCCGCAATGAGCGGATGAAGGCAATCATCACGAGGCCGTTCAGCACCGCGACCCCGGACAGTGCGATGAAACCCACGCCTGCCGAGATCGACAGGGGAATGTCGCGCAGCCACAGCGCCACGATGCCGCCGGTCAACGCAAACGGCACGCCGGTGAACACCAGCAGGCCGTCCTTCACGTTGTTGAACATCGCAAACAGCAGCACGAAGACCAGCAGCAAGGCCACGGGCACGACGATCTGCAGGCGCTCGCTGGCCGACTGCAGTTGCTCGAAGGTGCCTCCCCAGCTCGTCCAGTAGCCGCTGGGCACCTTGACCTTGTCTTGCAACTGTGCCTGAGCATCGGCCACGAAGGAGCCAATGTCACGGCCCCGCACATTGGCGGTCACGACGACCCGGCGCTTGCCGCTCTCCCGGCTGATCTGGTTGGGACCCGGGGCTATTTCGAAGCTGGCCACATCACCGAGCTGCGCATAGGCCGCCGCGCTCCCTGGCAGCTTGATCGGCAGGCGCTTGAGGGCCTCGATGTCGCTGCGCACCGACTCCGGCAGGCGCACCAGGATGTCAAAACGCCGGTCGCCTTGGAACAGCGCGCCGGCCTCACGCCCGCCGATGGCCGTGGCGGCCGTCTCCTGCACCTCGGCCATGCTGAGGCCCAGCCGTGCCAGCTTGGCCCGGTCGATCTGCACCGTCAGCATGGGCAGGCCGGTCGTCTGTTCCACCTTCACATCGGCGGCTCCGGACACGCCCTGCAGAACCTTCGAGATCTGCTCGGCCGTGGACTCCATGACCGCCATGTCGTCGCCGAACACCTTCACCGCCACGTCGCTGCGGACGCCCGAGATCAGCTCGTTGAAACGCATCTGGATCGGCTGCGTGAACTCGTAGTTGTTGCCAGGAACCTTGCCAACGGCGGCTTGGAGGGCGGCGACTAAGGACTCGATGCTGCGGTTCGGGTCCGGCCACTCAGAGCGCGGTTTGAGCATCAGGAAGTTGTCGGCGACGCTGGGAGGCATGGGGTCCGTCGCGATTTCCGCGGTGCCCATCTTGGCGAACACCCGTTCGACCTCCGGGAACTGCTTGATGGTGCGTTCCAGCTCAAGTTGCATTTCGATGGCCTGGGTCAGGCTGGTGCCTGGGATGCGCAGGGCATGAAGGGCGATGTCGCCCTCGCTGAGGCTGGGGATGAACTCGCTGCCCATGCGCGTGACGAGCAGGCCACTCAGGACCACCGACACAGCCGTGAGCGTCAGCGTCAGTGGCTTGTTCAGCATCGCCCAGTCCAGCAGCGGCGCGTAGCCACGCTTGGCCCAGCCCATCAAGCGGCTCTCCTTTTCGCCAACGTTCTTGCCAATCAACAGTGCAACGGCGGCTGGAATGAAGGTGATGGACAGGATCATCGCGCCCACCAGCGCGGCCACCACCGTGAAGGCCATCGGGTGGAACATCTTTCCTTCGACGCCGGTGAGCGCGAATATCGGCAGGTAGACCACCATGATGATCAACTGCCCGAACAGCAGCGGCCTGCGGGCTTCCTGAGCGGCGGCGAAGACCTCGTGGAAGCGTTCATCCCGCGTCAGCTGTCGGCCGGCGATCGCCTGAGCGTGGGCCAGGCGGCGCACACAGTTCTCGACGATCACGACGGCGCCGTCGATGATGATGCCGAAGTCCAGCGCGCCCAGGCTCATCAGGTTGGCGCTGACCTTGTTGGCGACCATGCCGGTGAACGTGAAGAGCATGGCCAGCGGGATCACCGCCGCCGTGATGACGGCCGCGCGGATGTTGCCCAGGAAGAGGAACAGGATGGCGACGACCAGCAGCGCGCCCTCGACCAGGTTCTTCTTGACCGTCGCAATGGCCTTGTCGATCAGGATGGTGCGGTCATAAACCGTTTGAGCGATGACGCCCTGCGGCAGGCTGCGGTTGATGTCCTGCAGCTTCTTGTCGACGGCCTGCGACACCGTGCGGCTGTTCTCGCCCATCAGCATGAAGACGGTGCCCAGCACCACCTCGCGGCCGTTCTCAGTCGCCGCGCCGGTGCGCAGCTCCTTGCCCAGGACCACCTCGGCCAGGTCGCGCACACGGATGGGCACGCCCTGGGCGTTGCTGACGACGATGTCGGCAATGTCCTCGATACCGGCCAGCTGGCCCGGCGCACGGATCAGGTATTGCTCGCCTCGGCGCTCGATGTAGCCCGCACCCACATTGCCGTTGTTTCGCTCCAGCGCCTGCACGATGTCCGCCAGGCTCAGGCCGTGCGCCACGAGCTTGTCCGGCGACGGCGCGACCTGGTACTCCTTGGCGTAGCCACCGATGGTGTTGATCTCGGTGACACCGGGTACGTTGCGCAATTGCGGCTTGATGATCCAGTCCTGGATTTCGCGCAGATCCGTTGGCGTGTACGGCGTGCCGTCGGTCTTCAGCGCACCGTCCTTGGCTTCGACGGTCCACATGTAGATCTCGCCGAGGCCGGTGGCGATGGGCCCCAGCGTGGGTGTGAGTCCACCGGGCAGCTTGGCCCGGGCCTCTTGGATGCGCTCATTGACCAGTTGCCGCGCGAAGTAGATGTTGGTGCCGTCCTTGAAGACCACCGTCACCTGGGAGAGGCCGTAGCGCGACAGCGACCGGGTCTGCTCCAGGTTCGGCAGGCCGGCCATCGCCGTCTCGATGGGAAAGGTGACACGCTGCTCAGACTCCAGCGGTGAGTAGCCCGGGGCCTCGGTGTTGATCTGGACCTGGACATTGGTGATGTCCGGCACGGCGTCGATGGGCAGGCGCTGGTAGGTGAACACGCCCAGGGCGGCCATGCCCAAGACGGCGAGCAGGACCAGCCAGCGGTGCTCGATGGCGAAGCGAATGATTTTTTCAAACATGGGGATTCCGTTCGCGCTGTGTCAGACGGCGGCGTCGCCGCGTTCGCCGGCGCGGATGTGCATGACGCCCAGGTGGTGCGGCGGGACGATGGCGGTGATCTGCTTCATCGTTGGCACCTCAGTGGTCATGGCTCGCACCGGCCTTGCCGATGTCCGCCTTGATGAGAAAGCTGTTCTTGACGGCATAGCGCTCGCCGGCCGCCAAACCCTTGATCACCTCCACGTAGCGGCCGTCGCTGCGGCCCAGTTCCAGGGGGCGTGCCTCGAACTGCAGTCCGTAGCGCCCGAAGACCACCGACCAGTCGCGCAGGGACTGCACGGCGTCTGCGGCCACGGCCACCGGCACCTCGACCTCGGCCGAGGTCAGCTCCACCGTCACCGGAAGGCCCGGGCGCCAAAGTCCCTTGGGGTTGGGCAGCACCAGCCGTGCGGTGGCATTGCGGCTTTGCTCGCCCACCAGCGCACCGACGTAGGCCAGCCTGGTTTCGGCTTGCGCCTCGAAGGCTGCGGCCTTGACCTTGGCGGCATCACCCACCTTGAGCAGGTTCACGTCCTTGGCAGGCACTGTCAGCTCGATCCAGACGCTGGACAGATCGGCGACCTGGAAGATGGGCACGTCGTCCTTGAGCGCCTCGCCCACACTGATCTTCTTGTCCGTGATGACGCCGTCGATAGGCGAGCGGATCTCATAGCGGGTCAGGCCTTGAGTCGACTCCGCTGTGCCGGCGCCCAGGCTGGCGAGCTTTTGCCGAGCGGCCTCGACGGCGATTTCCGCTTCCTGGAAGGCCTGCCGCGCGGCCAGGTAGTCCTGCTCGGCGGAAATCTTGTCCTCCCACAGCTTCTTTTCACGCTCATGGGTGGTGCGGGCCAGCGCCATGCGTTTCTGCGCGGCGAGGAACTCACTGCGCTGGTCGGCCAGCGCCTGGCTGGTCATGACTGCAAGCACCTGGCCTCGGCGTACCCGGTCACCGGCATTCGCGAGCACGGACTCGACCAGCCCGGTCAGGCGTGGGGTCACGAAGACGCTGCGGTCCTGGTTCAGCTTGACCTCTCCCAGCAGTTGCAGGCTGCTGCGAATACGTGCCGGTCCGGCCGTGCCGATCTCGACCCCGTTTCGCTTGAGCTGCTCGTCGCTGACCTGCACTCGCGCCTCGACTTGCTCGAACTTGAACTCATAGGTCTGGCCGCCGGCCTGCGCCTTGACTGTCGCCGCAAAGGAGTGAGGTTCCTCGACGGTCGCCGAGCCCTTGAGGTAATCCTTCTCAGCGGCAAAGCTGAAGGTCTCGGGAGCGCGCCCCAGGCGGTCCAGCGTCACAACGACCGCCGCCTGGCTGGGCGGGACGGCCTTGCCGTCCCGGTAGAGGTACACGCGGAATTCGGGCTCCACGCCGGATTCGAAGATGCTCAATTCCAGGCCAAAGCTGCCCTGGGTGAACAGCTTGCCGCCATGCGGTCCCTTGGCGGGAGCCGTCGAGGCGTTGCCGGCTTCGTCATGCCCCTTGCCCCCCATGTGGTCGAGGTCGTGGTCGTCCTTGCCGTGAGCGGCTTCGGCGTGGTCATGCCCTTCGCCGGCCGGCTGGGCGCGATCCATGCGCAGGATCGCAATACCCAGCACGAGGCCGACGATCAGCACGGCCGCAATGACCCAGGTCGATTTCTTGTTCTTCATGTCCATGTTCATGGCTTACTCCAGGGAGTGACCGTCGGCGCCGGCGGTGTGGCCCAGCAGGCGGTCGAGTTCAGCGGCCGCGCGATAGGCATCTGCGGTGCTGCGAAGGATTTGCTGTTGCGTCTGGACCAGCGTGCGCTGGGCGTCGAGCACGTCGATGAAGGCGAACTTGCCCAACTCGTAGCCCTTCACCGCCGCCTCGTAGGCGGTCGTCGCGGTAGGCAAGGCCTCCCTGCGCAGCATCTGGGACTGTTCTCGCGACAGGCGCAGCTTCTCCAGTGACTGGCCGACTTCGGCCTGCAGGCGTGAGGTGGCCGCTGCCAGCGCTTCACGCGCCTGGTCCTCTCGCCGCAATGCCTCCAGCAGATTGCCCTGGTTGCGGTCCAGCAAGGGCAGCGGGATGGACAGACCGATCACTGCCTGCGTGCGGCCCATATCGGCGGCACGCTTGGCACCCAAGGTCACCGTCAAGTCCGGCACACGCTTGGCGCGTTCCCCCTCGCTGACGGCTTGACGACGGGCGATGTCCAGTCTGGCCAGGCGGACGGCCGGGGCTTCGGCCATCCATTCGCCCAAGCGCTGCTGGGCCGGCAGTTCCGGCAAAGCTTCGGCATTGCCCTCAGCCTGGGTGAACTCAATAGCGCCCTGACCCCAAAGCGCGCGCAGGCGCTGGCGAGCCAGCGAGAGTTCGCTGTTGGCCTGTGCCAGGTCGGCACGCGCGCCGGCTTCAGCCACCTGGGCCTTGGCCTGTTCCAGCGGCGGCACCTTCCCAGCCTGTAGGCGTCTGGTCGCGACACCCGATGTCTTGCTCGCAAGCTCCAGCGACATCTGGCTCAGCCGCACCTGCTCCTGGGCGCCCAGCAACGCAAAGAAGGCACTGGTGACTGCCGCACGCACCTCGGCCTGCCTGGCGAGCAGCGCCACGCCAGCCTGCTCCCGGGCGCTCGCGGCTGCGGCCAGGCGCGCCGAGCGCTTGCCGCCCAACTCGATGGCTTGAGACCACTGCACGGTGGTCGTGCGCGTGGCGCTGCGGGAGTCCTCGACCAGCACGCCCAACTCGGGATTGGGTCGCGCGCCAGCCTGGGTCTCGGCGCCTTCCAGCGCCTGCACCTCCAGCCGCGCCATCGCAAGCTCAGGGTTGTGGGCCAGGGCGAGGCGCAAGGCCTCGGCCAGCGTCAGGGAGCTGCCGACGGGTACGGCGTCAGCAGGTGGGGCGGTGAAAACGGTGGCTGGCTCGCCACCTGCCGCTCGCACCGGGAACATGGCAATACACAGCACCGCCAATGTCAGCGGCACCAACAAGCCTTGAAAACGGCTTCGCATCGAACTCTCCGGGTTGTTGGAACAACGGGGGGACGGTTCGGCGCAACGTCGGCTCGCCGCGCGAGCACAAAGGGATGGGGGTTAAGACGACGCGCCGAATCAGGCGCGCAGCCAATTGGGGCGGTCCAGCCCTTCGGGGATGAAGGTTTCGACCCGGCAGGCTAAGTCTGAGGAGGGCCCTTCATCGACGGACTCTGCGACCGCCAGCGCGGCTATCGCCGGCAACGCAATCGGGCTGAGGTGGCAATGCCCGTGCTCAAGGTCGGCAGCAAAAAGCAGGCTCTTGGCGCCCGGTTTGTCCGCAGTATCAGACGCTGCATGCGAATGCGCATGGTGACCAAAATGCACACCTTGCTGCTGTGTGACTTCCTCATGCTCGCAATAGTTGGCAGCCGCAGCCCAGGATGCCTGGAGCAGCACCAGCAACGCAAGCAGGAAGGCGACGTAGCGGCGCATAAGAAAAGTATATCGACGGTATCTTGGGATCAGCGGTTGCCGCCGGCGCGCAGCAGCCGCAAGCCATTGAAGACCACCAGCAGGCTAGCCCCCATGTCCGCGAACACCGCCATCCACATGGTGGCGCTACCGAACACCGCCAGGACGAAGAACACCGCCTTGATGCCTAGTGCAAGCGAGATGTTCTGCCAGAGCACGGCGTAGGTCTTCTTGGACAGGCGGATGGTCTCCGGCACCCTGCGCAGGTCGTCGTTCATGATGAGCACGTCCGCCGCTTCCTTCGCCGTGTCGGTGCCGGCGCCACCCATCGAGAAGCCAAGTGCGGCCGCCGCGAGGCTGGGAGAGTCGTTGACGCCATCACCGACCATCCCGACCTCGCCCTCGGTGCCAAGCGCCTCAACCGCCTTCTGCTTGTCCTGCGGCAGCAGGTCGGCACGGACATCGTCGATACCCACCTGCATGGCGATGTTCTGCGCCGTGGACGGGTTGTCTCCCGTCAGCATCACGGTCCGCACGCCCAGCGCCTTCAGTTCGGAGATGGCCTGCCTGCTGGACTCCTTGGTCGTGTCGGCAACGGCGAAGAGAGCCAGCACCTCTTGTGCGTTGGCCAGAACGGTGAGGGTCCGGCCTTGGGCCTCGTGCTCATGCATCAGCGCCTCAAACTCGGCCGAGCATTGGCCACGCTCGTGAATCCAGCGGTGGTTGCCCAGCACATAGTCCTGGCCGTCGACCGAGCCGTGGACGCCACGCCCCAGTTCGGCGCCGAAGTTCTGGACCGTGGACGCCTCGCCCGCCAGGCCGGCGGCGATCGCCTTGGAGACCGGGTGGTCGGACCGTGCGGCGAGGCTGCGTGCAATGCGTACTACCTGATCTTCCGGCAGCGCCTGAGTCCGCATCAGCTGCGCCACGAGCTTGGGCTTGCCCTCGGTCAGCGTGCCGGTCTTGTCGAGCGCTACGATGCTCAGCTTGCGCGCCTGCTCCAGGTAAACCCCGCCCTTGATGAGGATGCCGCGACGCGCCGCAGCTGCGAGGCCGCTGACGACGGTGACCGGCGTGGAGATGACCAAGGCGCAGGGGCAAGCGATTACCAGCAGCACCAGCGCCTTGTAGATCCCGGTCAACCACGGCCAGCCCAAGACCAGCGGGGTTCCCAACGCCACAGCGAGCGCCAGCGCGAAGACAGCCGGCGTGTAGATGGCCGCGAAACGGTCGACAAAGCGCTGGGTGGGAGCGCGCTGCGCCTGTGCAGCTTCGACGGCATGAATGATCCGCGCCAGGACAGTGTCGCTGGCAGGCTTGGTCACCTCGAACTCCAGCGACCCGCTCTGGTTGATCGTCCCGGCGAATACGTCGTCGCCTGGCGTCTTGTCAACCGGGATGCTTTCGCCTGTCACCGGGGACTGATCAACGGCGCTTTGCCCTTCGGTCACCCGGCCATCGAGCGCGAAACGTTCGCCGGGCTTGACCCGCGCGATGGCTCCTACGGCCACGGCCTTGGCTTCGGCGCTGACCCATGAACCGTCGACCTGGCGCACCTCGACTTGTGGCGGCGACAGTTGCAGCAGACCAGTGATCGCGTTTCGCGCGCGCTCGACCGACCTGGCCTCGATGAGTTCGGCCAGCGAATAGAGCGCCATGACCATCGCTGCCTCAGGCCACTGACCGATGGCAAAGGCACCCGCAACGGCAACACTCATCAAGGCGTTGATATTGAGCTGGCCCTGAAACAGTGAGGACAAGCCCTTACGGAACACCGACAGGCCTGACAGCGCAATGGCAACCGCGGCGACTGCCATGCCGAATCCCCGCCACGGCAGGCTGTCGGGCGCCAGGAAGTGGACAAGCTCGGCACCGACGGCCACTGCCAGCGCCGCGATCAGTCGAATCAGCTCGGTGCGCTGAGACTTGGCCGTGTCCTCTGCAGCGGGCGGCGTTGAAAGCGTCTCCGTCTTGAATCCGGCTGCATTGATCGCAGCAGTGACGGACTCCCAGGAGGATGGAGGCGCATCCACTCTCAGCGCCCGTCCAGCAAGATCAAACTGCAGGCGCATCACTTCGGGAAAGCGCTCCAGCGCCTGGCGGATCTGCCCCTCTTCAGTGGGGCAGTCCATCGCCGGGATTCGCAACAACAGGCCGCCAGCGGCCACGGCCGCCACAGGAGCTGACGCAGTGGCGCACGCACCGCCGCCGCACGCGGTCGACCCGCAAGCGCTCACCGAAGCATGGTCGTGGTCATGTCCAGCGTGGTGGTCTTGATCCCCGTGATCGTGGCTGGCGTGGTCGTGATGAGACTGGGGCATTTTGGCTGTGCAATTTTCAGAGTGGCGCCATTTGACAACCTATAGTGACTACAGAGTCAAGTCCCTACACTTTCGGAGATGTTTTGGAGATGCACATGAAGATTGGCGAGCTGTCGGCGGCTTCTTCGACGCCGATCGAGACGATCCGCTATTACGAGCGGGAAGGCCTGTTGCCACGGCCGGCGCGCTCGGGAGGCAACTTTCGCATCTACGAGCTGCCGCATCTGGAGCGCTTGCAATTCATCCGCTATTGCCGCGGCCTGGACATGTCGCTGGAGGAGGTGCGCGTGCTGTTGCGCTTCAAGGACGAGCCTTCCGGCGACTGCAGCGATGTGAACGCCTTGTTGGACGAGCACATCGGGCACGTCTCCAGGCGCGTCAAGGAACTGCGTTCGTTGGAGCGGCAGCTCAAGGAGCTTCGCCTTCGCTGTGGCACGGTACGAACCAGCGAGCATTGCGGCATCCTGGCCGGTCTTGCAGAGGCAGCGCAGGAGCCTGCCGCAGTGAGCCGTATGAGATCCGTTCACGGCCACTAGCCGTCGGGCCCATGCCGTCTTCACCGTCTTGCGCGTGCAGACGGTAGCGGCGATTCATCCACTTGAAGACGACTTTGACCAGCCTGCGCCGCGCAAAAAGAAAACTCGCCGGTCGAACCGGCGAGTTGGAACGGAGAACCGCTGTCATCACGATCCGCCGCCAGCTCAGGGAGGAAAAGCTGGGCGATCGCTCACGCAACCGCAGCTAGATCATATGACGCGCAAGCGCAGCGATCCCCTAGGGTGATCCTTCAGCAGGGGCGACCTTTCACGTCGCAGCCTGAGTGCGTGCCAGGACGGATGGATCTGCCGCCGAACCGGCCGCCCGCAGGCGTCGTCTGTGCAACAGCCACCACGCCGCCGGAATGACGAACATG
>JACCDG011378372.1_pt1 | contig 23660 bp, 17 predicted proteins | sample 7442471 | NCBI WGS metagenome assembly JACCDG01 (sample SAMN15323444, study PRJNA562643) | freshwater metagenome | isolation source: river surface water | place: USA:Blue River Watershed | collected 2017-08-17 | reverse complement strand
TCATAATGAAATTACCGACAACCTTTTCAAATCCCTTGATCAAGAACAGAAAAAGCCACACGAAGGTGTGACTCTTTCTATCCTTGAGACCAGGACGGGATTTGAACCCGTGAATGTCGGTTTTGCAGACCGATGCGTTACCGCTTCGCCACCTGGTCAGGTAGCACTTTCTCAATTACTTACGCACGCTCAATACTACCAAAAAATAGTGATATTCAAAAGGGAAGAGCGGCGTATATAGAGTAAATAAGGGTCTAATCTTGGGTGTCAGGTTCTTCTTGTTTGACCGTTGATTTCTTCTCTATCTCTTGAGCGAGTACATCAATATGCTGTCGGTGTCTTTCACCGTAGTCGATTTCAAAACGAATATGGGGAATATACTTGAGGCGTGCATTCTTCTTCAGGTAGTTACGTAATTCAGTTCCTTTGCGCATCAAAAAAATCTTTGCATTTTCTTCACCACCGTCAGGAATTGTGGTGAAGAACACGGTCACATCTTGGTAGCTTGGTGACACCGTTAAATTACTCACCGTAATGAGTGGATTTGTATTTGCTTCTTCGCGAATGAATTTTGCCACTACTTCCATAAGGAGTGACTTCATTCGATCATGTCGATCAAACTCCATAGTAAAAGGTTATGTTATGACTATTTCGATAGCTTCTATGTAATCTCCGGGTGCAATTTCAATCTTTGCATCAAGTTGCATACCAAACTCTCCGTCTGAGATCTTTTGTACATTAGATTTTTGTTGTTGAAGATTTTTAAGTACTCCGCGTCCGAGTTCAATATCTCGACGCATAATCCGTACTTTTTGTCCGAGTGACAGTGAGCCTTCTTCAATACGCCCTCCGAGCACGTGTGCATTTTTCTGTGTACTAAAATGTTTCAGAATCTTGGCTTTCCCCGTTATGCGCTCTTCTTCTTTTGTTGGGGTACGATCCTTAAGAGCAGTTTCGAGCCATTCCGAAAGTTTGTAGATGATATCGAATGTTTTAATTTCAACACCGAGTCGTTCTGCAAGATCTGTTGCTGTGCGGTCAGGGGACACATTAAATCCGACAATGATAGCTTTTTCTGTTGCGCTTACATTCTGAACATCATTTGAGGAAATAGTTCCTACACCAGTACCAATGATACGTACGTTTACGCGGTCTGACTTCCATTTATCAAGTTCATGGATGATCGCATCTATTGTTCCAAGTACGTCAGCCTTGATGAGGAGGGGGATACTCGGGAGATCTGAGTCAACTTCAACAGGACGAACGATACCTTCTCTGTTTTTGAGGATGATGTCTTCTGCTTCCTTTTTGGAGAGGACGGTACTAAACGATGCACCAATACTAGGAACTTCGTTCCACCCAACTATACCGATTGGTTCACCTGCAAATGCTTCTTTAATATTCTTTCCAGACCAGTCTTCCATAATACGCACGGGTGCAAAGCTTGTTCCCGAAACTACGAACATACCAGATTCGATATGACCTTCTTTGATCATGAGGGTGGCAGTCGTACCACGTTTTTGGTCAAGCTTTCCTTCGATCACTGTGCCGGTGCCGTGAGCAGCTTTGTCAGAGGTAAATTCACCAAGCTCGGCAGTTAGGATAAGGAGATCAAGTAATTCATCGATACCTTTTCCTGTTTTTGCCGATATTGGAACCCATGAGATGTCTCCTCCCATACCTTCGATATAAATTTCATTTTCAATGAGGCTCGATTGCGTGCGAATGAGATCGGCACCTGGTTTATCAATTTTGTTGATTGCGACAATGTAGGGGATACCAGCTTTCTTGATACATGCGAGTGCCTCGAGTGTCTGTGGTTTGACTCCGTCTTCTGCAGATACGATAAGGATAGCTATATCAGCAACATCCGCGCCACGAAAACGCATTTTTTGGAATGCTTCATGTCCAGGAGTATCGAGAAAAGTTATGTGCTGAGTCACTCCATCTTTTGTCGTATGTTCGACACGATATGCAGAAAGGTGTTGGGTAATACCCCCAGCTTCACCTGCGACAACATTAGATTTACGAATATAGTCAAGAAGTGTTGATTTTCCATGGTCAATATGACCCATAATAACAACGATTGGAGGTCGACTCGATATATTCTGTTGTGGAGCTTTTTGTTTTGCCATGAGTGAGGTACGTCACACTATTGAAAAACGCCCCAAGTTAGGCGTATTCGATTGAAGGAGAGTATACCAGACATTTCTGCATTTGTCCCTTATTTAGTACTCTATATCTCCTCGCGGATAGATACACCCCTTCCAAGACTGCTGTCTCTCCCTCATACCCAATCTACACGTATCAGAGTCGTGATGGTGTTTACACTTGGTACACCCTATGACATGATCTGTGTATGAATGAGAGAGATTCTCTCTCATGTGTAGCAATACACAAAATGACGTATGTATTTTAAATTTTTCAATAAAAAGAAACGGAGAATTCATCTTGATTTTGCATCGACGACTCCTGTACGCCCACATATCGTGGAAAGAATGCGTCCGTACTGGAACGACGTATGGGCAAACCCGAGTGCCATATATAAAGAAGGGGTTGCAGCACATCAAATCGTAGAGGATATGCGTACAACGCTTGCACGCACTCTCCGCATTCGACCAAATGAAGTAACCTTTACGAGCGGAGGAACAGAATCAAATAATCTTGCGCTTATTGGCCTTGTAGAAGCGCTTCATGCAGGAGGCAGGGCCTATACTGAGATGGAAATTATTTCTACTCGTATTGAGCATCCTTCAGTACTCGAGACACTCGTGTATCTCGAGCAACGCGGGGTGCGCGTTGTGTATGTTCCTGTAACTGAAGAAGGTCTCATTGACCTCGCACAACTTGAATCAGTACTTACTCCACAGACGGTGCTTGTGACTGTAGCGTATGTAAATTCAGAAGTAGGTGTTGTACAAGATGTAAAAAAAATTACCCGCATCGTGCGTGCATACAATGATGCTCATACGGTACATATCGGTACGCACATTGACGCAAGTCAGGCGCCACTCTGGTTGTCATGCGCACTTGATCAACTCGGCGTCGACATGATGACGCTGGACTCCGGGAAGTGCTACGGTCCTAAAGGTATGGGAGTTCTCGCGCATCGACATACCGTGAAGCTACTCCCCATTGTGTTTGGTGGTGGGCAGGAGAGCGGTCTCCGATCAGGTACTGAAAATGCGGCTTTGATCGTGGGTGGTGTACACGCGCTCGTAGAGGCACAGACAAAATATAAGGAACGGAGCGAAACAGTCGCAAAGCTTCGAGATATGTTTTTTGACCTACTTGATCAACATATTGAACAAGTAGTTATTAATGGAAGTCGAAATGCACGTGTCGCAAATAATGTGAATATTTCAATACCTGGGATGGATACCGAATATGCTGCGATATGGCTTGATGCACAAGGGATTGCAGTTTCCACTAAGAGCGCATGTGGTGCTCATGAAACTACCGGTTCAAGAGTTGTGCGCGAAATGACGCATGACGATGATCGCGCTCGTTCGACACTCAGGTTTACTCTAGGCGAAGAATCAGTCGTAGCTGAATGTCATGAAGCAGTACGTGTACTGAGAGAATTTCAAATTCGCATGACGCAGGTTGTGTAGCTGTATATCGCGCTACACTATTGTTTGACAAGTATAGGGCAAAACGTACTATAGACGCCGGAAAACATGCAATGGTTGCGTGTTAGATCAAAAAAGGAAAAAACATGAGTACAGAAATACTCATCGTGGAAGCCGACCTACGGGTTGCTGCAGAGATGACTACTACCCTTCGGGCAATCGATTCTGCTACCGAGTACGTGGTATCGACTGCGTGCGATTTGAGTGGTGCAATGCTCCACAGTAGTACACGCTTTGCTCGATTCGACATTGTGTCGGTCGGTGGAGTGCCACGAGGTGCGAACAGCACTGTGGTGTACGATTCCACAACACTGATTGCGCATTTGCGTACGTATCACTTCATGGGTCGCGTTATTGCGTACGCTGTAGAACCGGAGTTCTTGAGAGTGCATTCACGTCGCACCATCTCGGGTCGGCTTGTGGAAGTCCTCAAGTACGATGAGAAGTTTCTCCGCAATTGGGCTGAGCATTGTGCAGTGTTTGCACAGCAACGCGTTACCTGAACGCAGGGAAGGCGGTCACATCTCGTGTGACCGCCTTTTCATTACTGTAGAACATTGACATACCCAATATATATTGTATTATAAGGATATTACAAGTAGCAGCATACTGACGACTACTCTATTGTCGGTACTTTGGATTGAGGGATAGTCACGTATAATGAAACGATAATATTTTCATATGCCAAATTTTCATAATTTCACATCACGCGCAAAAGAAGCGATTCGAAAAGCTCATGAGCTTGCTATTGAGCGTGGTCAAAATCATGTGAGTCCAACGCATCTCTTGGCTGCACTCGTGATGCAGGACGAAAATACTGTCATCTCACTCCTCGATCGACTTGATATCGATATCATTATGCTGACTGATCTTCTTATTGAAGCGCTTGAAGTTCCTGGCATGGGACAGACAATGTCACAATCGTATCAGCTCTATCTGACTCCAGATTTAGCACAAGCGCTCGAAGAATCGGGGCGCATTGCCCAAAACCTCAATGATTCCTATGTTGGTGTGGAACATCTCTTTCTTGCACTTCTCGAGCATCCAGGACCGGCTGTTGAGGTTATTGAACGTGCACATATTGATAAAAAGAAAGTGCAGAATGCTCTCAAGGAAGTTCGTGAACATAACGTTGAAGATGCGCAGACTCCCAACAAAAAGTTTCGTGCACTCACCAAGTACGCACGCAACCTGACGAAACTCGCGCACGAGAACAAACTTGATCCAGTGATTGGTCGTGATGCTGAAATACAGCGCGTGATCCAAATTCTTTCACGACGTACGAAGAATAATCCGGTGCTCATTGGTGAAGCTGGTGTGGGGAAGACTGCTATAGCAGAAGGTCTCGCACTTTCTATTGTGCAAGGGAATGTACCTGAGTCTGTAAAAGGAAAAGAAATTCTCTCACTTGACCTTGGACTACTTGTTGCAGGCACTAAATTTCGAGGTGAGTTTGAAGAGCGTCTCAAAGCGGTGATGAAGGAAGTTGAACAGGCACAGGGAGGTGTCATTCTCTTTATTGATGAGCTCCATACAATCGTCGGCGCAGGTCAGGCAGAAGGTTCTATGGATGCCTCAAATATGCTGAAGCCAGCCTTGGCGCGTGGAGAAATGCGCGTTATTGGGGCTACAACACTCAAAGAATATCAGAAGCATATTGAGCGCGACCCTGCACTCACTCGTCGATTCCAACCTGTATATGTCAACGAACCGTCTGTAGAAGATGCAATTGCTATTCTTCGAGGTGTCGCAGAAAAATATGAAATCTTCCATGGTGTCCGTATCACCGATGACGCTATTGTTTCGGCGGTTAATCTCTCGAGCAGGTACATAACGGATCGATTTTTGCCTGACAAGGCAGTTGACCTTATTGATGAAGCTGCATCAGCATTGCGTATTTCTCTTGAAAATAAGCCAGAGGAGTTGGTTGTTGCAGATCGTGCTATTCGTCGATTAGAAATTGAACGAGAAGCGTTGAAGAAGGAAGAACAAGTCTCAGAACACAAATCAAAGATCAAGGCGCGACTCAAGCAAATTGCACATGATATTGGTGAACTCAAACAAAAAACATCCGTACTTGAAACTAAATGGAATAACGAGAAAGATGCAGTAGGTGAGATTCGTGAGATGAAGAAAAAGCTTGAAGAGCTACGTATCGAGGCAGACTCAGCTGAAGCAATGGCAGACCTTACTCGTGCTGCAGAGATACGCTATGCGCGTATTCCAAAGATCGAGAAGGATCTTGATCTCAAGTCTACGAAATTAAAGAAGCTACAGCGTACTCGACGATTACTCAAAGAAGAAGTTACTGAAGAAGACATTGCGGGCGTGGTGTCACGCTGGACTGGTATTCCCGTATCACGCATGCTCGAAGAAGAAGCAAAGAAACTCTCTCGAATGGAAGAGGTACTTGCAGAGCGTGTGGTTGGGCAAACTGAGGCGGTGAAGCGTGTTGGTGACGCTATTAAGCGTTCTCGTGCTGGCATTGCTGACCCTAATCGACCGATAGGCTCATTCCTCTTCCTTGGTCCGACTGGTGTTGGAAAGACAGAGCTTTCACGTGCGCTTGCTGAATTCATGTTTAATGATGAGAGTGCGCTGGTGCGTATTGATATGAGTGAGTATATGGAGAAGCATTCCGTCTCAAAGATCATTGGTTCTCCTCCAGGATATGTTGGTCATGAGGAAGGTGGAGCGATTACTGAGCTTGTGAGACATCGACCATACTCGGTCATTCTTCTTGATGAAATTGAAAAAGCGCATCCTGAGGTATTCAATATTTTACTCCAAGTACTCGACTCAGGGCACCTCACTGATGCTAAAGGACGTAAGGTAAACTTCAAGAATACGGTCATTATTATGACGTCAAATATTGGAGCGGAACATATTGATCGTATGAGCAAGTTTGGCTTCGGGAATCATTCTGATGAGGCTACACAGTACTCACAAGCAAAAGATAAAGTTGTTGAAAGCCTCAAGAATTTCTTCCGTCCCGAATTTCTCAATCGACTCGATGAAATAATTATCTTTGACATTCTCTCAAAGGAAACTATTCGAGATATCGTCGGTATTCAAGTTCAGATCGTTGTTGATCGACTTGCACAGAAAGAAATTCAATTGAGTGTCACGACTGATGTGCTCGACTACATTGCTAAGGAAGGATATGATCCAAAATTCGGAGCACGACCACTGAAGCGGGTGATTCAGTCTAAGATTTTGACTCCTGTAGCTTCAATGATGGTTGGAGAAGGTATGCTTCAGGGCGGTACAGTCTCCGTATCGATGAAAAAGAATGAACTTTTCTTCGATATAAAGAAGCGCGGAAAGAAGTCGCAACGAAAAGAAAAGGCAGAGCAGAGGAAAGAAGTTGTTGTTGCATAATACATTCACACACACAGAAAAAGCACCCTCGGGTGCTTTTTCTGTGTGTCAGAGACAAGCGTGGTATGATGCTGGTGTGGAAAATAAAAAACTCATCGGTAATGCCATTGCTGAATTTGCGCCTATCGTTACGTTTGTCGTTGCTTCAGAACTTGTTGGTTTTATGGAAGCCATTGTATGGTTGATTGGGGTAGCGTTACTCTCGCTGTTACTTGAATGGAGACTCGCTCGTCGGATTCCAAAATTTGGCATTCTTGCGTCGACGACCATTCTTTTTTTTGGACTCCTCTCTATAGTGACTCAGAATGAGTTTTTTATTATTGTGAAGGATACTTTGTATGCACTCTCCTTCGGGATAATACTGTTTATCGGACACCTCTCCAATCGAACATTTCTCAAGTTTCTCTTTGGTGATTTTTTTGCAATGAATGAACGAGGATGGCAAACACTAACGATTCGTTGGACTTTTTTCTTTTTACTCCTCGCGATCGGAAATGAAATTGCCCGATTCCTTTTGACACCACAGTTGTGGGTATACTACAAGTTCCTCACACTCGTTGTGACGTGGTTGTTTGGTTTTTACCAATTTACGCTTGCACGCAAAGAACGACTTCCCGAAGCAAATGCGTGGGGTTTACGGATTCATCCATAAGCTTTTAGACACCTTTTGCGCGGAGGAGTACCAGGATAGTACGTATCAGAATCTTGCAATCAAAATAAAATACTTTGTACCACGGTTGCGTAGTGCAGTAGTCAGCATAGATTTTGTCTGCAATTTCTTGAGTGTGCACAAATCTATTTTTGTTCGCTTGATGATAGCCGGTGAGTCCAGCTTTTACTCTGCTTTTATCGATACTTCCTGCATTGCAGAGTTTTTGGTAGACCATAGGATTTACGGGACGTGGTCCTACGAGACTCATATCGCCTTTTAAAATATTAAACATCTGTGGAAGCTCATCCATATAGATTTGTTTCAGTATCCAGCCCACACAGAGAATTGAGCCATTTCGTTCGAGTTTTTTTGTATATATAAATTCTCCCTGCGCTCGCATGTTGAGAATCACCTCATATTTAAAAATATTGAATTTATAGAGCGTAAATGGTTGTCCTTGTGACATTCTCGTTTCGCTGTAGAGAAGTGGATCAAATGGCCGGAGACGAATACAGTGCTCGAGAAAAATTGCGCAAAAAATGAAAAACAGTATTGGAGAAAAGAAAAATAATATACTTCCTGAAAAAATAATATCAAAAAGACGTTTAGTGGGTTGTATGGTGTATGGTTGTACGGAAGGCATTAAAATGCACTGTAACCCTATTTGTATGGAAAAACAATACAGCCCTGTTGTTTCGATGAGTGGCTCTTAGTGATGATCGTAGTATCCAGCGAGGTATTGCTTCACTTTTGTAACAATTGCTTCGAGACTCGTGTTTGACTTAATAAGGTAGTCGTTACCTTGGAGTTCAAAGCCTTGAGCAATGTTTTTTGCATCTTCAAAATTAGTCAGAAACAATACCGGAACTGTTTTACCCCACACATCTTTACGAATCGCAGCAAGTGCTTCGTGTCCGGTCATTGTCGGCATCATAATATCAAGGAGGATAAGGTCTGGTTTTTCTTTGAGTGCGAGTGTAACACCTGATTTTCCGTCTGCAGCTGTATAGGTTGCAAACCCTGCGTGCGTAAGAGCTGTATCAAGCGCTTCGCGTAAGTCAGTATCATCGTCAACAACTAAAATTTTTTTATGTGTTGTCATAGTATGCCTAGTATATCACGCGGTATAGTGCTCGTTTTGATCAATTTATAATCCGTAATATCTTGGGAACAGCGGCATTGTTCCATCATTTGTTACGCCACTTGAATCAATAGGTAGCTGCGCGGTGGTTCGAGGCCAGGGGAGTGGAAGTGCTCCTGTGTACGGCAGTATACCGAAGAGTGTATCTGCCACACCCGCTCCTTCGCTCCCCGGGAGCCATGCGGCAATGAGCGCATCCCACGATTGCATTTCATCGGTAATAAAAAGTGGTCTACCAGTTACGAGTATTACGACAATCTTTTTACTCGATTTTTGTAGATTGGAAATTGTCTGCAGATCGGCAGCACTCAGACTTGGTTTGTCATTGTCACCCCATCCTTCTGCGTACGGTGATTCGCCAACAATAGCAATACCAATATCAGCTTTTGCGCTGGTTTGAGAGAAGTTTCCGTCCTGGGTATATTCCACAACGGTACCAAGAGGGGCTACGCTACGAATACCATCAAGAATTGAGGTTGCACCCGGTAGCCAGTTGCCATCTACACCTTGCCACTCAACAGTCCATGCTCCTGATTGTATGCCTATATTATGTGCTGCACTTCCTGCTACATAGATACGTGTGTTTGTTGTAGAAATGGGAAGGAGATTGTTGTTATTTTTGAGAAGTACCTGAGATTTTGCTACGGCCTCTCGTGCAAGTGCTCGGTGCTGTTCTGAACCGATACTTGAGAGAGTGTCAACAGGGTTTGAAATAGTGGTATCAAATAGACCAAGTGCAAATTTAGCCATGAGTATTCTGCGTACAGCGTCATCAATGCGTGCTTCTTCAATCTCGCCATTCTCCACTGCTTGAGTCACATTATGAATAAATTCTTTGTATGCAAATGGAAGCATGACCATATCAATGCCTGCATTGATTGCGGTGACTGCTGCTGCGTAGTCTCCACCAGGAATTTCATATACACCATACCAGTCAGAGACGGTAAAACCCGTAAATCCAAGTTTGTCTTTCAGTTCTGTTGTAACTAATTGTTCTGAAGCAGCAAGCTTTGTATTACCCCAACTATTGAGTCCGACCATGATGCTCTGTGCTCCTGCGTCAATCGCATCTTTAAAGGGAGGAAGGTATTGTGTGGCAAGCTTCTCTTCATTAATAGGTGTTGTTCCTTGGTCAATCTTAAAGTTTTCATTACTAGAACTACCCCAGACCATGCTGCCAGCACCAATAAAATGTTTTGGGGTAGCAAGCAGTTTAATGGTTGAAGTCGGCGTACTTCGTTGTTGGAGGCCACGGATATATGCAGCACCAAGTGTACTTACGAGTGCCGGATCATCAGAAAATGTTTCATATACTCGACCCCAACGAATATCCTCTGGCATATCATACGTAGGTGAGTAACTCCAATTTGCGCCAGTCTCCATAATCTCATTACTCGTTGCAGCAGCGACTCGCTCTACTAGTTTTTCGTCACGAGTTGCTCCGAGTGCTATAAAGTGTGGAAAAATGGTTGCGCCCGGGACATTACTATGACCATGTATGGCATCTACGCCATAGAGGAGTGGGATACCAAGACGAGAGGTTTGCGAAGTATCTATAAAACGTCTGATCATCTCTCGCCATCCTAGGGGGGTATTATTCTCGGGTTTTCCACCGAACCCGCTCAGCATCCCTCCAAGCCCATACGTAGCTATATCTTGATCTTTTCGGAGACTATTTTTTTCAACAAGTGCCATTTGTCCAATCTTCTCAGCAAGGGTCATGTATGAAAGTAGGTCGGACACGCGTTCAGAAATTGGAAGTGAAGTGTTACGAAAGCGAGCATCTGATGGAGGCGATGAGGGCTCTCTATGTGTGAAAAATGAAACAAGTTGCATGGCTATTATACCGACGACTACGGCAAGTATGAGCTTCCGAGCAAGGTTCTGTATGGTAAATGGTGACATGCACCTAGTATACCGAATAGGATTCACTTTGTGGTATAGATATTTGCACTACAAGACGCTACTTCATCGTTTAGACAAGACTTGCATATACGGGGAAGCGGGGTAGCATGTACGGTATGGAACCACTCGCGTCACGTATTCGCCCCACTTCACTCGAAGACATTGTGGGTCAAGAGCACCTCATTGGTGCAGGGAAGCCACTTCGTGAAGCAATTCTTAAAAAACATCTCTTTTCTTTTATTCTCTGGGGTCCGCCAGGAGTCGGGAAGACGACACTTGCCCGTATCTATGCGGAAGCACTCGACGTCGCATTTTATGAACTCTCGGCCGTGAGCGCAGGGAAGGCAGATATTAAGAAGATTGTTGATGAGGTGACACAGAAGCCGAAGATTTTATTTCTTGACGAGATACATCGCTTTAATAAAGCACAACAAGATTACCTACTCCCCTTTGTTGAGAGTGGTGTGCTCACACTTATTGGAGCAACAACTGAAAATCCTAGTTTTGAGGTGATATCTGCACTCCTTTCACGGTGTCGCGTTTTCACACTCAAGGAACTAGGAACGGATGACATGGAGCTGATTATTAAACGGAGTGAAGTGCCACTTGATAATGAGGCACAAGAATGGCTTATACGGGTAGCGAATGGTGATGCGCGCCAAGTGCTCACACTTCTCGATGCGACAAAATCACTCTACGACACGGTGACAAAAGAAACGCTTGAAGAAGCGCTTCAAAACTCATTTCTCCGATACGATAAACAAGGTGAAGAACACTACAATACAATCAGCGCGTTTATTAAGAGTATGCGCGCATCTGATCCTGATGCTGCGCTCTATTATCTCGCACGAATGGTAGGAAGTGGGGAAGACCCAAAGTTTATTGCACGTCGCATGGTTATATTTGCGAGTGAAGACATAGGTATGGCGCAGCCGACAGCCCTCGTGGTCGCGAACGAGGTATTCAGGACGGCAGAAACTATTGGCTACCCTGAGTGTGGCATCAATCTCGCACATGGAGTCGTGTATCTCGCGACTGCCAAGAAAGATCGACGTGCATATGATGCATACCGTATGGCACAGCGCGATGTGGAGCAGTATGGAAATTTGCCAATACCACTCGCGCTTCGTAATGCGCCGACAAAACTCATGAAAGATGAAGGATATGGCACAGGCTACGAGATGTACCCAAAGGAAGGCACGTCTTTCCTGCCAGATAAGCTGAAAGGGAAGAAGTATTTTACATAATAAACATGAGCAACATTTTGAACCGTAAGGTATTGAAATATTCAATTTTTATGTTATAATCCTTCACGGATTAGATAACGGATTAGATACGCGCCCGGCGTTACCGGGTTTCTTTTGTAGGAGAGAACAAAATGTTCAAAAAATGGGCAACTCTGGCAATTCTCGTTGTCGGGGTACTGGGTTTGACTGGGTGCGGGGGTGGAGCAGAAGAAAAAACTTCACCTGGAGCTGTGGCTTTTGTTGCTGCTGCACCTGTACCAGCAGCTGGTCCAGTGGTTGCTGATACGGCTGTTGAGGTGGAACCGACAGATGTCGTACTGGAACAAATCGAAACCAGAACGCTCGTCACGCCGGGAAAATCTTCTACCTTCGCTACGTTTCAAGTGTTGTGCAAAGTGTGGGAGCGGTCCAACTATTGCCAAGTCCCGGTTCAGTCTGGGCAGGTGCATGTGTACATGGACTTTGAACCTGAAGACATCAAGCTCCTCTATGGCGGCGAAGAAGTCCAGGGATGGTTTTACCAAGATGAGGACAAGAACGGCAAGACCTTCCATCGCCTGATGGTCCCCAATCTGGTTTTTTATCGGGCGGAAATCCTGGAAGTTGTGGCAACTGTTCCGCCACATCTGAAAACGGGAGACAAATCAGCCGTGTCCATTAAGCTCGCAAGTGCATCGGTGAATGAGTCAATCGCCGTGGTGAGCGCAGAGAGTATTGTGGTGGTGCAAGAAAGGCCCCACATTGCACCAGTCTTTGCGTCCAACGAGTCGTCGTGGAGCGTGGAAGGAAACGGCGGTCTGAGTGAGGTTCGTTTCGATCTGACCTGTCCTTCCAGCGTGCAGTATGGATGCTGGGTTGAAAGTTTCGACCTGCAGGCGGATGGCGCTTACGACAATTCGGAGGTACAGGTGTACATTGACGGCGACTTGCAGGTCGAATCGTCTGTCGACCCTGATTCCGGAGGCTATGTGTACATTGATGTGGATGCTGGTCGCTGGCTCTATCCGGGTGAAATCGTGACGATACAGATCCTGGGGAGGTTCAACGACGGTGGTGTGTGGGTGAGCAACCTGCAGACTACCTCGGGAGGAGAGGGTATCAGACCCCTTCTGTCGAGTGATTGTTCGCTGGTTATCCACATGGAGAATTGCAAGTAGTTGCGTCGGTTCGTACTACTTCGCCTATACGTTGAGGTCCCGGCATGGAAACATGTCGGGCCTTTTTCATTTTTCTGAATGACGAGTGGTTAGCCTTGCAAGGGGGACAAGCAGATTTCTATCATAGAATGCGGTATATAATTACAGTATATTTGTAATTATAATTAGTATATGGATGTTATAGCTTTAATTGCAGTCATCGTACTCTGGGTAGCATTTTCTAATCTTAAAACTCGTGTGGCGAAGTTAGAACAGTTACTTTCTAATCGAACTGCACCAACACCACAAGAGGGAATGCGCACACCGAATATGACTATGCCTCAGGGAGCTCACACTTCAGTACCTGCGTATGCAGCTCCACAGGCTGAGTCATCACCGGTGCCACAATACATACCATCAAACCCCTATGCCGCAAAAGACAGTGAAGCAAATGCGATCATTGAGTGGTTTACTACTGATGTACTCATGAAGGTGGGCGCACTCTTCCTCCTCATGGGAATTGGCTGGTTTGTTGGGTATGCCTTTATTCACGATTGGATTGGTCCTGTAGGACGAGTGCTCCTTGGACTCTGTACCGGTGCAGGAATACTTGCGCTCGGCATATGGCGTATCAAAACACATGAACATCAAGGTGCGATATTTACCGTACTTGGGTCAACAGTAGTGCTTCTCACCGTCTCTGCAGCACGATTTACGTACGATATGTTTACTCCGCTCTCCGCGCTCGGACTCATGTTCGTGTCGATCCTTTTTGTGACGTTCGTGAGTTTACAGTACCGAAGAAACGGACTTGCACTCGCTAGCCTTATCTTGGCCGCCATTGCCCCATACCTCACTGCGACACAGCTTGGTATGTTTGAGAGTTTCACATACCTTCTTCTTATTGTTTTAGGTACGCTCTGGGTGGTATACATCACCGGATGGCGCAATCTCACCTTTGCTGCTCTCGCTATTACGTTTATGTATACCGTCGGATACGCTAATGGTTGGAATCCAGACCGTTATGTAGCACTCTTGTGGGCATTCGGGTTTACCGCAATATTCTTTGTTGCGAACGTGGTGAGCCTCATTCGTCAGCAGGGACAAAAGCTTTCTCAGATACATCTTGCAACAGCGCTTGGAACAGCCTTCTACCTCATGGTATGGATCTTAGAGGTTGTGCCAGAGGAGTCACAAAGCTTACTCTTTGTTGCCTGGATGTTGGTATTTAGCTTTGGTGCATATCTTGCATACCGCAGCACTGGGGCGCAAGCACCATTTTATGTGTACGGTGGTACGAGTATTGCGCTTCTTGGAGCTGCAACTGCAGCAGAACTCGAGGGTGCGGTTTTGACGATCGCGTTTACCTTTGAGGTGGCAGTATTGGTGTATATATCTGCAGCACTTCGCCTTTCACATAAGGTCACAACACTACTCAGTTCGTTATTTGTTATCCCGCTATTGCTTTCACTTGAAAGTATCGATGCTTCTGCGTGGAGGTATGGTGTCCTTCATGAGCATTTCTTTAATCTACTTGTGCTCACTCTCGTTCTCTTAATTATCGGAATCTTTGTCATAGAGCGACAAAAAAATACATCGGAAACGCCATCAAAGACCGGTCCAGTACTCGTGACACTTGGGGTCATCTACAGTTTGATGCTGTTATGGCTCGTGACGCATGCGATCATCCCAGACTCAGATACTGCAACAATGATCACACTTATTCTCTATACGGTGTGTGGTATTACCGCCTACTTTAATGGGCGTAACTCAGGCAATCATGGTATGCGTGTTGGAGGGGGAGTCCTCCTTGGTCTCGTGGTCTGCAGACTGCTTCTTATTGATGTATGGTTGATGGATATTGTGGGCAAGATCGTCACCTTCCTTGCAATTGGGGTTATGCTCCTTTCAACTGCATTTATCCGTAACAAAAACAAGCATAATCAGTAATCATATATGGTTTCATACATACAAGTACTATTGGTCGCTCTCTCGCTACTCTCTACCACGACGGTGTCTGCAGAATCCATTCGTCAGGCACCTTTTGTGGCATTTGCTAAGGTGCAACAGGTGTCACCAGTCGAAGTTATTGTGCCAACAGTTGTTGAGATTCCTTTGAGTGATACAGCTCGCACAGGGTATGCAGAATTTGCAGTCCTCGAAAATGAAACCAAACAGTATATTCCATACTATGTGCTGAATCGGTACATAAAGAATCCAGTATCGGTACGTGCTGAATCAGGTATGACCACTGATTATGCACTTACCGACAAGAACACAAAAACAAGCGTTGATTACTTGTTACAAGAAGAGAGGACAAACACGGTATCAATACAACTTACGAGCGAAGAAAAAATAAAATCTTCAGGGGTGGTACTTGGGCTTGACCAGTATGTAGCACTACCAACTCAGGTGAGTATACAGGCTGTTGTGGAGGGAGTCGGTACAGTACTCGTTCTTGCACCACAGACACCACAGTCAAATCGTATTACATTCCCGCAAACAAACTCAGACACGTGGACGGTGACGCTGACCTATGCGCAACCGCTTCGTATACATGAAATCGAATTGGTACAAGATGATGTCGCAGAGAGTAGCACGAGAAGTATTCGGTTTCTTGCGCAGCCAAATTATTCATACTCAGTTTATGCTGATCCTGATCGGCCACAACAAATTACAACGCTTGAGCAGGGAAATTTGACCGATGATCGAAATGTGAAGGTACTTCCCGGTGGTGCTATGGTAGCAAATGGTGCGTATGTGCAGGCTGACACCGACGCAGATGGTATTCCAGACATGCGTGACAACTGTGTACAGGTCGGGAACACAGATCAGCAAGATGTAGATTTGAATGGACGAGGGGATGCATGTGATGATTTTGATCGAGACGGTGTGATGCAACTCACTGATAATTGTCCGAATCTCACGAATCGAGGACAAGAGGACGTTGATGTGGATGGTATCGGGGATGTCTGTGATGGTGAAGAGAGTCGTTTTACTGAAAAGTATGCATGGGTGCCGTGGGTAGGAATGGGTATGGCTGCGCTCGTGATTGGAATTCTCTTCTTCCTTGTTGCAACTGCTCCGAAGAAGGAAGAGAGTGTAGTTGTAGAAGAGCAAAAGTAGGCTTTATACAGCAGTACAGTCTCGTCTAAATCAAAAAAAAAGAAGCCGTCCGCGAGGAGGCTTCTCCTTTTGGACGGCAGCGCATGTACGGTAGCATGATCTCGCTACAACATTGGGGTCGCATTTTCTGGTAGACGTGTGACGCAGACAAGAAATTCTGGTTGATGACCGACTGCGTGCACATTGAAACCGTAACGCATTGGGTCAATCACCCCAATGAACACCGGAGGGCACATCAGTTTGTATCCTTGCTTGATTCTTGCTTCAAGCCACCTGCCCATGATGCCATCAATGGTAGTGAGACGCTCGCAGACCACCAAAGGAAGTGCCTCTGGAATCACTCCCGGACAAGCTTTTATTTGACGCTTCTTCACAATTTACTCCTGGAACGCATACCGACGTAGGTACGATGTAAGGAAGTAAACAGGTTTTACGCTTTTAAGTCAATCTCAGAGCTAGAGATTGATAATGCTTTCAATGAGAATAAAGGTAATCCACAAAATAATGAGTACAAAAGCCTCTTTTCCAGTAATTGACTTTCCTGAGCGCATGAAGCTAAAGAGTATGAATGCTGCGGCTACCATAAAAACACCAGCTACATAGATAATTGTGGTAGGAAATGCAAAAGGTTTCATAATCGCTAGTATACCGACGACGATAGTTGCGTCAGCGAGTACTGTTCCTAGGATGTCACCCACAGCAAGTGAATCATGGTGGTTTTTAACCGCTTTCAATGAGAAAAATAACTCAGGCATTGTGGTACCAAGTCCCACAATAAGCATACCGATAAGAATAGGATTAATACCAAGGTGAAGTGCAATAGCAGATGCAGACCCAACGGTAAAGTGTGCGCCAAGCAACAGGATAACAACGCTACATACGAGGAAGAGTATATTTTTTAAACGATCAGCCGCAACTACTTTTTCAGATACTTCAGCGTCTGTATGACGTAATGTTAGATAATAAAATATGACACCAGCGACGATAAGTGCAGCACCTTCAGAGCGAGAAAGATAGCCATCAAGTCCTAGAATGATTGGTAATAAAAGGAGAAAAGGGTAGAGGGTGTGATTTTTCAATATTTTACTTTCCACTTTGAGTGGACGTCGAGCCATAAGTGTAATAATTGCAACCACAAGTGTGAGGTCAGCAACATTAGAGCCGATAAGTACCCCAAAACCAAATGAAGGAACTCCTTCGAGGGAAGAAGTAATGGCAATGAATGTCTCGGGTAGGATAGAGATGATTGCAACAATAATAAATCCAACTGTGTATTGAGAGAGTTTGAAATTTCCTGCCATCTTTGCGGCATACTTCGTTGCCAGAGTTGCTCCATGAATCACTAGGTAAAGCGCAATAGCGAGAATAGTGAGTTGTGTAATCATACATTCACTGTACTGCACATTGTTACAAAATTCAAAAAAATTGCACAGCCACCGCAAGACTGCATATCCTGGTTGATGAGTTATGAGCGACGTCCGACGTCGCTCATAAAAAGAAACAACCCGCCGAAACAGGGCGCCGTAAGGGCGGGTGTTTCGTGCGGGTTGACCTCATCCCGTCAGAATATGACAAGGGTGAGGATGATTGTTGCGACTCCGATATTGAACCATTGCTCCCATGGTTTGAGTGGCCACAGAATACCGAAATCAATTCGGTATTCCCACTTGGCAGACATCCATCGTAGAGTGTCAGTGCCAAGGATAATTTTTGCCATGGGTCCGAGAGGATAGAGGAATGTGCAATCCGTATCACGGTACCGCTCCTCAGAATGTGTCGGTATGTCAGGGAGTATGCCCCCGAGGATACCAGCAGTCAGGAACAGTATGAGAACATCTTGCAGCATACCGCCCTTCATCCAGCTTGCAATACAGAGTAGCGAAAGCCATACCGGAAGCGAATGACTGATCTCCTTTGTAGCCATGATCAGCCTTCCTTGTTGCGTCATTGGTTGGCGTCCCTGCAGTTTGTCACGCAAGAACATCGGTACCATGACCATGTCTGGAGCGATTGCCCCAAGGAAGCATATTGTCCAGGTAGCAAAGCGCCCATAATCAGCTGGTGTTCCTACTGCCAGACTGATTTCAGCAACGAGCACACCCATGAGGGCATGCGATGGAAAAGTCTGCATGTTGATCTCCAAAGAGCTCTTAGCACCCGATGTGCCAAGAATGGTGAAACCATATCCTAATTAGTAACACCTGTCTAGACAAAAGAAAAAGCCGTCCGCGAGGAGGCTTCTCCTCGTTGGACGGCGTGTGCCGGGGGTTCACAGGTCGAGCGCGAGGCATTCTTTCGGTGCAAGATGTATGCGCCACCAATCGTTTGCCTCTGGATTGCAATTGCATTCAAGAACAATGAGTGTTCTTCCACTCCATTCGTATTCGTCACCTTGTTTGAGTCCACGTTCCTGGACTTCTTCGAGGGTGAGCGGAAATAGCGGCCAAGACTCGTACATGCGTCTCAGTTCACCCATGGCAACGATTTCAAATGAGATATACGGTACGCCGAGTTCTTCCAGTACTTCGTATTCCTCCGGAAAATCTGCCCCGGTCGTATAGCCCTCCAGATGCCCTCTTTCTGCCGCAAGCGACCGAATGATTGAAAGTGGGAACGGCCCATCACTCTCAGTCTCACTGAAACATTGAGGGAACCCCGCATACAGTCCGATAAAAATCGGATCATTTTTGTCTATCTGCGTTGTTGCGAGTACAAGCATGAGCAGTTGGTCGCGGCTGCCAATGTTGCAAATCTCTCGCCAGTTACGATACAGCGTCATGGAAGACTCCTGTTGGTTAACGAACGCTCGATTCAAGATCGAGAATATGAAAACTATATAGTTACTTTAATAGAAGTCAATTGTCTATGTACATAGCATGTAAACATGCGCATAGTCAGTCCTATATCTATGTTGCATGTGAGTTGACTGCTCTATATTGCAATATTCGTGTATAGAATCAATTTTTACTCAGTTCGTTTGATACAATAAGGGTGTAATGGGGGAGATGCAGTATAGACGGGAAGTATCGAAGTCGAGTCTACGTTCACCATACGTAGGGTATTTCTCTGTTGCCCTCGCACTTCTCAGTATGTTTGTGATATTGGCCTTTAGGGTTGAGGCTGACGTCGCAATTTTTGAATCAAATACGTACCTTGAGCAAGGAGTAGAAGTAACTGATGCTTCAGGTACACAAAAAAATATTCAATATGAACATTTCTGGTCTGATTTTAGTGGTACGGTACCTCCTCAAGCTACGGTGAATAATATAGCGCTCCGCTTTACCTGGTCAGTCGTTACACGCTCTGTCCTTGAGGAGTCAATAGAACATACTCCATCCGATGTACCTGGGGAAGAAACGAGTTCGTCAACGATTACTGATACTAGAAGTGAAGAAGCTGTAGTAGATGAGGATATGTATGAACATGAAGAATCTGATTCACTACCGGAAGTGCCTGATACGAGTACCACGCCACCTGATGTAGAAATGCCGGTTGTGGAAGATACACAAGAAGAGGTGCTTATCAATATAGTAGAGACACCGTCTCCAATTATTCCAATTATCGATAGCCCTTCACTACCAGAAGCTACCACTGAGGAGGCAACAACGGATCCATCGAATGAAGCTCAAGATACAGTGTCTGACACTGAGGGGTTTGAAGAAGTATCTTGGCATCAACTGTATGTCCTTGCTCAGGCACAATCTGACGCTTCACTTACTCCGTATACTAATCTTGAAGACATAGCACTTACCACAAGCGCACCGCTTTTAGTTGAGGATACTGGCCCAGAGGTTCTGATTGCAGAATCTATTTCCACAACGTCAGGCTTTGTATCCTCAGAAATGATCATAGAAAATCTAGACCAACGATTTTTTGAGGTGCGATATTCGATTGATGGAGCGACCTGGTACACGCTTGGTACGGTAGGACTTGATGATGCACAGGATACGATATTTGATCTCACCCATATTGGTCTCGAAGCGGTATCTAATCTCCAGGTAGCAATTCGGTATATGATTCCTGAAGGAGAACAAACTAAAATAATTTTTGATTCAATGCTCCTTGAAGTCGGATATGGAGAAGTGTTACCTATCGAAGTAGTAGAACCAGTGCGCGTTAATGATAATGAGCCTAATTTTGAAATAAGTATGGTGAAATCAGATGTGCAATCTGAAAATATTCGTGCAGTAGTACTCGAACGTGGAGGCATGCTTGAGTTTTGGTATGCGGTCACTGAGTACGGAACCGGTAACGTACTTTGGCATCGACTCGTAGGAGGAAGTGCGATTGATAGCGAGGCTCCAATTGGTATTAAAGAGCGAACGATTTTTTGGGTCGATAGAAATGAACAGACTCTGTTTAGTTTTGCAGTCGATACACAGTCACTTGTGGGAGTTCCATTTCAAAATGCAGAAGACCGCACATTCTTGCTTCCATTTACGAATGAAGATAATGAGGCATGGGAAGCAACATTTGATCCTGCGCTGAACTCTCTTGAGTTTCGTAAGGTACGTAACAAATCACTATGATGCAAAGGATGGTACTCTACGTGAAGAGCATGGTACTTACTCGCATGCAGCTCGTACTCATGACGATGTGTATGCTTGGATTTGCTGTATGTATGACGCATATGAATATGGTAGGTGAACAGGTTGGAAAAATTGTAGAGACAAAGAAAGCACTTGCACACTATCAATTCACCCCCACGAGTGGCGCCATCATTGTTGGTGCATCGACCACCATTAACTCAGCCGCGCTCGGTTCCACCGAAGGAATAAATACCGGCTCATGGAAGGGAACACTTGCTGACGATAACTACCACTGGGTAGTTGCGGGAGCAAGTGGACTTGATGTGAACCTCACATTCGGTGGGATGCAACTAAATGGTGCAAACAAACTCATCATTCAATCTGAATTCGACCTTGATGCTACTGTGCTTGCGACCGAAGTACAAATTTGTGACTGGGTTTCTGGAGCAGGTGTTGACGACGTGGCTGATAGTGAATGTGTGGGAGGTGGATGGCGTACGATAAATACCCGTACTGCAGCCCAGGTACCCATCACCATCACCACCGCTGCCGCCGTTGCCTATCAATGGCATATATACAATGGGTACTGGTCAACAGGAGTTACCGGAGGCACCGCAGTGGACACACCGCTCACAAACTTTGTGAATGGTTCAAATCAACTAAAGATTCGCTATTTCTCCACAACAACCAGCTCATCTGAAATCGCGATTGACTACCTTCGTGTATACGCGATTGTTGACCCGGTCTACCACGCCGGAGGATTTACTCAAGTGAGTGGAGGTACTCCCACCGGGCATTATGGCAACACATTCTCCGTTGGAAACTCTGCAACTGCGCAGCTTGGAGTGGTGGGGGGTGATAATCTCTATCTCGACGTACCCGGTACTGTGGCAACCTCGTCAGATTTTTATCTCACCTTTAAGAATGTGAAGACGTATACCGGGATGAACACGATTCTCGTGAATGCTGAGACGCTCTGTTCGCTCGCAACGGCAGGGTTGCAGTATCGATTTAAAATTCACAATTTTACCGTTGGTGCCTGGGAAGACATGTCCCAACCACTCGACTGCGCTGCAGCAGGTTTCTTTAATAATTTTGCAAAAAATAATATTGCAATCGATGAGTACATCAATGGTTCAGATGAAATCTGGGTTGGTATCTATTCGCTTTCTACCACAACGACCAACATTCGCGTTGACTCTATCTACCTCATGCTTGGTACCACGAATACTGATAGCAATAGCTGCGAAATATCATACGGTACGAGTACGGCAGGCCGAATTGCAAGCAACCCGTCAGCACCGGGAGCAGATCGTATTCATGCTATTGCGACCGACGGTACTTCTATGTATGTCGCCGGCTACGATAGCTCGGGTATAGATAACCGGTGGCGCTTAGAGAAGCGGAATCTCTCTGATGGTGATCTTGTTACTGCGTTTGGTGTTTCTGGCGCCACAACCTCTGACCCGTCTACCAGTACTGATCAACCCTTTGCGATCGCCACGTCTTCCGGAGCGGTATTTATCGCCGGGTACGACAGTGCCTTAAGTGCTGCAAATGGACAGTGGCGTATTGAAAAGCGTGATAGCACCGACGGCTCGCTCGTGACCGCATTTGATACTGACGGTATCCTCCAATTTGATCCGAATGCAGGTGACATCGATCAGATTACCGCAATCACGACCGACACGAGCTCTCTCTACGTTGCTGGTTTTCAAGATGATGATACTGGTATCTGGCGTATTCATAAATATGATAGTACGACAGGTGCACTCGATGTGGGGTTTGGTGTGGGAGGCATGGCCACACAGACCCTTGCCGCCACCGGAGACGAACGCCCACAAGCCATTGCGGTTGATACGGACTATCTCTATGTGGGAGGATATGACAACGTCGCAGGGAATATACAGTGGCGACTTGAAAAACGAAATAAGACGACCGGTGCACTTTGTGCTGGAGGTGGCGAGTGCGCTGCTGGTGCATTTGACACGGATGGTGTGGTACAGACCAATCCTTCAGCAGGTGTCGACGTGATTCGTGCGCTCCGTATCACCGATACCGCTATTTTTGTTGCAGGGTATGACGCGTCGACCACGAACGCTGAGTGGCGTATTGAGAAGCGTGATATCGCGACCGGTGCTCTCGATACGGGGTTTGATGTGGATGGTATTGTGCAACATAATCCAAGCACGGGAGCAGACGGTGTGAATGCGCTTGCATACGATGGTACTGCACTCTACGCGACGGGGTATGTGGCGGCAGGAGCGTGGCGTATCGACAAACGTGACGCGACGACCGGCGCCACCACTACAGCCTTCTCGAGCAATGGTACTGCACTCTCTGAAGACGGTGGAGACGATCAGTCGTTCGCGCTTGCCCTCGTTGACGGGTATCTCTACGCAGGAGGATATGGTACAGCGCCAGGCGATAACCAGTGGCTCATTGAGAAACGTGCCGCAGATACCGGTTTGCGGAGCAATGGTAGTTTTGGTGCGAATGATTGCACCGGTACGCGTGATATCGATATCACGGGAGGGAACCGCAATGCATGGACAATTAGAACAGAAGATGAATCCACGAACGTGAACGTTCCATTCTATGCACTCGATACTGATGGTGACGCCTTTGTTGAAGAGGCAGGCGCAATGCATGTGGGGTTCTCCGTTCTTGTACCCACGAATGCAGCCGTCTCTGGTATCTATTGGGCGGGGCGTTACATGAGTGGTGCAGGTGGTGTGGTACGTCTTGGAGTGAAAGATTATTCAGGATTCACCGGTACAATAGGAGGCAGAAGTCTCATTGGTTCGTCCCCTACAATTGCTATGACATACAATGACCCACTCGTGACGGGAAGTGCAGCATCAGGAGGTACGGCAGGGTATCTGACGAACCCCGAAGACTACATTGATAC
>JACCDG010540097.1_pt1 | contig 23660 bp, 50 predicted proteins | sample 7442471 | NCBI WGS metagenome assembly JACCDG01 (sample SAMN15323444, study PRJNA562643) | freshwater metagenome | isolation source: river surface water | place: USA:Blue River Watershed | collected 2017-08-17 | reverse complement strand
CCTAAGTCGTATTTATCATAGAATGGACAGTAGTTTGGGTATCCGTGAACCCACTCCTCAATAAACCCCATCTCTAGCTCCGTTAGCTCCTTCTCAGCTTCTTCCTTGCTCGTGAACTTCTTTTGTATAGGATATGCACCATTCTTACTATAATAGTTATCATCATACTCCCAACCAGTCTCCATTATCAACCATAACTCACCCTTCTCCTTCTCAACTTTATCTAGCTCTCTATTAGCTGTAGCTAACCTGCTAGATATATCATTATTGTCTTTTGGATCTAGTTTGTTGGCACACTCTTCTACTGTAGGTATTCTCCCTAAATCTTCTATTATATGTGATTCAGCAATATAACGTACTGGAACAGACTCATCATTGCTGTTTTTAATATAGTCACCGAACTGTTTAATAGTTAGTAAAATACCTAGAGTATTGTGTAGAAATAATCTATGCCTATTATCAGGTAGGAGTGTCTTGCTTATATCTAGATATTGATGTATTTGTAAATAGTCATCTGGAGTACCACCAAACTTCTTTGCACTATTCTTTGCATGAACTATTGGATCCATATTGAGCTTATACCTAAAAATAATGGATTATGCTACCAGTAGTCCTGCTGCAACGTCTCTAGCCTTCTCATCAAAGAAGTTAAGAACTGGAATGCCGAGTTCTTTAGCTAATACTATAACAGTCCTTGTCCCACCAACATCTTCCCCTTTAGGAGTCCAGCACATTACATAATCACTCTTACTCTCTAGAGAGTATCCCAATAACTGATAGATATTCCTAGTATGCATCTTCTTTGCGCCTGGTGAGCATGCATGCCATGCTGGATGTATCCTCTTAGCAATGCCTTCTGCTTTCTCGTCTAATTCTTTTTTGTATTCACATATATGCTCTACATCTTTAGGGGCTTTGTTGAATCCCTTCCATGGTAGAAATATCTCCATAAGTTCTCTTAACTTCTTCTTCCCATTATTCTCTACATCCCAGGTAACAACGCCATGCTCAAAAGCTTTGTCTGCACCATCTGCTCCACCCGAGCGTAGCACCCATCCCTTATCTGCTATTTGGTAGCCGCACCATGACATGTACTGACAAATAGCTTCTGGTGTCTCTCTACTACCTATTCCTGTAACTATCTTAAAGTCGCTCATTAGCTACTTATACCAGTTAAAATTAAATCTTAGCTGCTATAACATCTAGATACTTTACATAAATAGGAAATAATAGTTGGTTCCTGTCAATCTCCTCTGCCATAAAGCGCTTATTGCAGTAATCTATTGGGTCGTTGTCAATACAAATGCATCCCAGTTGTATAGGTACCTTTTCAAATACTGCAAATCTTTCAGCCAGAAACTGCCAATGTTCTTCTGTTCTTAATATGGCTCTAATTAGACCATCGAAGTCTACTTCTCTATTTGCCTCCAAGGCTTCCAAAGAAACATCCATTTCAGCACCATACTGCTTCTTGAATTGTCCTATAAACTCCTTATCTACATTTAATTTAATTAAATCTACGAGTCTTATCTTTTGCATCTATTCTTTCTAGTGTGACTAAACAATCATTGAAGAGGACGCACTCTTTTACTACAAAATCTACTATTGCCCCATTTACATATAGGTTCTGATCCATTAACATATTATACCTTTTTTAAGTAAAATTTTATCACTTCAAGGTATAATAGATGCATGAGTAAGCTAACTAAAGAACTTATAGAAACTTCATTAGAAAAGGGTGATATGACCCCGTTTCTTGCTATTGGCACTATAGTAGCAAAGGAGCTACTACAAAATAGTATGTGTCTAGTTGGCTTTAACTGCTTAGAAGAACTACAAGTGGCCACTGATAATGTAAAAGATATACTACTGCCGGAAGAGTTAAAGCATCTCTCGCAGACAGAACTTGCAAGAGAGCTTGTACGATTGGGACTGACCGATGACAAAATTCTAAGTATACTGGAAAAGGTCTACTAGTATGATAAAGAAAAAGAAGGTACCAAAGGCGCGGAATCCATTTGCTCTTCATGGACTTAAACGAAAGAGCTGGGTCAAGCCAGAGTTTAAAACACTTAAAAGACAAAAAGATAAGGAGCGGAAAGAGTTAAAGGATAGAATTGATGAATAACTACTATAAACGTGATTACCATTCTATTATATAAGTAGGAGACTGCATGCCGGACCCAACAACAATAATTGATATAACAGAAAAGATATATGTTAAGTACGGGGCACATTTTGCATCTTATATCTTTTCTATTCTAATGTTCAGTTACTTCTTTTTTAAGTATCTTTCTGCGCGAGATATTAAAGAAAACGAGCTAAGGGACAAGACAAAGAAAGAATTGGATGAGTCTAATGCTAGGGTAGTTTCACTAATGGCTGATCATTCCAAGGATAATGATATAAGAAGACAAGCATTTACAGACATGTTAACACATCAATTAGATACTGCTAAGGACATGATGGAAAATATAAGCAAGCAGAATCTTGAGGCACATAAGATGCTAGCTGAGAGAGTAGGAACTATTGAGGGTAAGCTAAATGACTTTGCTGTTAAGGTTGATAGCATTGCTACAAATGTAAAGGAGATATCTACAGGAATACGTATTAAAAAATAGTTAGTAGTGTTGCTCATAGGAAGTAGTCTCTAGAAACAGAAACTTATTAACAAAACCGCTATATAGAATAATCATTTCTCGTGTGGATTGGGGGGTCATATTTGTAGTGAGTTCTAATTACCAAACTATCGCCCAATTTAGCACCCTTCTTGTCAGCATGAAATGTAATACCATCCTCAGACGTTAAGTCATCCCGAACCTCCCAACCATCGTCAAACTCAATAGGGTCAACCAGGCCCACAACCTTGCCCTTAATCGTAGTACCATAGGGCTTGGGAGGACGCCCCGTGCAGATAGCGCATTTCTCATCTTTGCAATGACCACTTGTCCAAATATTGCAATCTGGGCAGAAGAAGGAGTCGAACAACCCCTCCTTTGCATCCTTCTTGCACTGCTTGCACTTCTTTCCCTTATTCTTATTGTAAGTACGAACCCACTCGTCATACTTACGCTCGATTGGCTCTCTGTACTTATAAATAATAGCTGCAGCAACACTTCCCCCCGGAAGTATGCATATCCCAAGCATACCCAAAGTCTTTAGTATCGAGCTTCCTTTCATTAATCTATTATACCACTAAAAAATTAACTCTGTTGTGCCGGCCTATCAACTACTTCATGTATTATTTTAATAGTATCCACCTCATCATTAGGAAACTCAGTACGTATAGAATCTGTTATAACTATAGCCGCTTCTGTTTCTGCATCTGGATATGCTGCACACTGATAGAAAGAATAGAGCCATATATCATAGAGTGAACTAAGATTATCACAATAATAAGCATCCATCTCTTTTAATTTTTCACGACTAGGGGATTTTAAATATTCATGGATAAACTGCTCAGTCTTACCGACAAAAAGCTTACTATCACACTCAAGTCGTTTCAACATTACTCTCATTACTATCTCCATTCTTTGTAAATTAATTATTGTAGGAATAGGAATTTCTTTTAGCACAGTAAGAGCTTTTGCTCCTACCTTAAATTAATCCTCAGTAGCAACAACAACCCCACTAACCTTAAACATTCTCATTGTTTTGGGAAAGAAGGCTGCGTGTACTGGATTCAGTAGTACCGCCATATATAGATCTAAATATGCATGTAATACACCTGGGCTGCACAACGCACTCCCTGAACCACTAGCATAGTTCTTCTCCCCTACTTTCCAATACATTTGATTAGATTCAAATCTTCTAGTATACCCCTCGTTATCAGTTAGTTTATATAAAATAAGCTCTTGTCCTATGAGATTTGTAGTATCCATTTATTCGCCCACTATCTCATGTATCATGCTGATATAATCTAGATTCAATTCAGTTGCATATCCTATGAATAAGCCTAAACCTACACAACTTTCATGCTCGTAAGCATGGCGCATTAGGTCGAACGGATAATACATATCGCCTGCACGATACAATGTCGAAATAAGTACAAGCTTAGCCGTGTTTTTCTCCTCTTTGTCTGCTGTTAGAAAAGAACAACAAGCCTGGCTTATCTCAGTTCTATCGTGATTAAAGTCAGTATCATCTAGTGTATTTAAAAACCCCAGTAGAACTCTGGTACACATTATGTCCTTTTGTTCTATTGTAATAGCAGGGAGAGGCATCTCCTCTATAATAGTTAAGCTCTTTACACCAACCTTTCTTTGTCCATCAGTGGCAACAACCTCCCCACTAGCTTTGAATAGGCGCATATCATGTAGTTTAAACGCTGCATGTGTAGAGTTCATAATAACAGCCATATAAGGATCTGTGTAAGCATGGATAACGTCAGAGCTACATAAAGTGCTGCCAGCGTGCTCTACAGTATGCGTAGTACCGACCTTCCACTTAGTAGCATTCCAAAAAGCTCGTCTAGTATAGCCATCTTTATCAGTTAGCTTATATAAAACAGTTTGCTGTTCAGACATTATTGCATCTCCTTCGGGAGCAGACTGATATAATCAAATTCACGCATTGAAAACCAATCAATAAATGCACCTACACAAGTATCATAATCTAATGCTCTCCTAAATAGAGTTAACCCATAATAGTCCTTACAAGCTACTGCCTGAATAAGCGCCCCTTTTTTCTTACTCCTATCAGCCGGTTCAGCTTCCAAGTAGTCAATACAACTCTCCTTTATGTGAATTGTATCAGTTATCAACATATTTGGTTCTATAGTAGTTCTTAGTACTTCGAGCATTACCTTAATACAAAACTCATCTTTCTGCTCCTCTGTAATAGCAGGGACAGGAATCTCTTCTAGAATCGTTAGTTTCTTTACCCCAACCTTAAGCTGCCCCTCTTCAACCACAACTACTCCTTTAGCCTTGAACATACGTGCAGAGCGCAAATCGAACTGAGCGTGGGCATGGTTCATAAAGACAGCCAGATACGGATTTACGTATGCATGAAGAACATCTGGAGAGCACAGATAATTAGTATCACTTACAACCTCTCTGGTGCAACCAACCGACCACTCCACTGCATTATAGTAGTATCTACGTGTATACCCGCCCTCATCAGTTAGTTTATACAAAACACATTCTTTTCCTATTAAGTGCTCACGAGTTTGCATAGTATAATTATACCTAAAAATACTAATTAGTTTCGTACAGAGCTTTTAGTCTAGCAAGTTCAGTCAGATCAGCCTTCTTCTTCTGTTCTATCTTTTCTAACCTTCGCCTTTCTTTTTCAGCAGCTTCTGCAGCCTCTTTTTCCAGTCTTAACTTTTCTAGTCTCTTTCTATTCTCTTCAAGCTCTAACTCCCACGCTTTTATCCATTCGGGATTTTCGTATATAACCTTATAATCTAGGGTAGGCGGGAAGTGGTATACACCTCGGTCGCTATCATCTACGTCAACAAAAGTAAACTGTGTACCAGGATTGTCCTTATCATCAATAATAAGTGTTTGTCCATGCACTGAAATTGTAATGCCAAGTTCCTCCATAAGTCCCATTATCTTATCTAGTTTAATAGATAACGGGTGGTTCTCCTTGATTCTAAAATACTTACTTGGTTTATTAGATTGTTCGTCCATATCAGACTTATACCTTAAAATAAATGATTACTGCTGAAATGTAGGGAAAGAAGCATTAAATCCTTCTGGGTACCTTTTCTTCAGCTTATTAATATTCGCTATCATAATGTCTGATATAGTATAGCCAAGTAAGCAGGCTGTAAACACACATCTATTGTATAAGTATAACGCCCATGTCCCAGCCTTATCCGCAGTGTCCTTGTTATGATATACAAGTTTCTTTGTCTGCTCTTGTATTTCAAATACGTATCCTTGCATACTACATACGTTGTCATATATAGATACAGAGTAGTTGCCGAAAGTATCGCGTTTTAAATACTCATGGAATGCTGTAAAAGAGAGTGCTTGATTAAGCTTCTTATAATAGTTTAAGACTTGCACAGTGTAATAGATAACATCCCCGAGTTCAGCAACAGCATCTTCTATATTCTCGGGCGCATAAGATGTATTTATCATTCGTTTTATAGAGACTTCTAGTTCGTGTACCTCACTTAGTCCTAGACAACTATTAAGCAACCATTCAGTTTCAGATAAGGATTTGTTTCTAGTGTTTTGTGTTAATGCATAGTATTCGTATATGTCCATACAAGTTTATACCTCTAAGCGCTAAAAAGTAATTATACAATACTCTCCGTTATATTTACTGCGCCTGACTTTAGCATTGACTTGTATCGATCACCTAGCTTGGATACAAATTCATTGATCTGCTCATCAGTAGTTAGCCGAATAATGTTTGTTACAGTCTTTAGCTTTACTCGATAGTCATAATTTGACAAGGCAAAGAATAGAAGCAATGCACCATTTAGAAATGCAGAAGCACCCTCCCATCTAGAATACTTCTCGTCAGTTAGAATAATACCAATATAAGATAGGAAAGTCATTGGAGCAATAATCCAAAGAGGAATCTTATGCATCCATTTAACCTCTCTCCAAGCAAGTAGTATAAAAAAGATCAAATAAGAAAAGATCGAGAGCCCTTGTAGTATGAGCATCAATATATTATACCTAAAAATAAGTAAATCATTCGGTGTGCTTTGTTATTTTTATTAAATCTAGTGTATTACCTAATCGTATAAGGGCAGCTGTGTTACTATAATCTTTATTGTATATTATCTCAAAACACCAGTAAATTAGTGCTTCTGAACTACTTGGTTTGATAGTCGGGGCATTTAAGATGTTATTAGACAGTAGTTCTTTTTTAGCAAAAGTAATCCATTCTTTAAAGGCTGCTGACGACTCTTCAGAGTATTTATCTGCGAGAGCATGCGCAACATTTAATATAACTATATTAAAACCATTAGCTGTTAATGGCAGATCAATTTCCTCTAATACTTTAACTACTTTTGCTGCTACACACCAAGGCTTAAGTGTATCTTGTGCAATAACATCTGCCTCGGTCACAAAAATTCTAATACTATTAATCAGCCTGTTATCTGTACTAGAAAGCATAGCTACTATACTATTTGTATAAAGTCTAACCACGCCGTTCGAAAAATAGTCGCTACCATTTAGATATGTAGGAATATTTATCTCCAATCCCGGATTAATTATCAACTCAATATTGTTATAGATAGGATCTCTTAGCTTTCCATTCAGGTCTGTAACTAAATATGCTTTAATCATTTCTTCCTCCTATTTCCTTTGAACTTACTCTTAGCCTTAGCACCCTTCTTTTTCTCTTTTAGTATAATAGTTATTGGAGCATCACAGGCACCACAACTTGCTTCTAGTACAACATCTCCTGGTGTAGCAAGCTCCCACAGATTTGTATTTACATTATTACATGCTTCACATCTATACCAAAATAAGCTACTTATCTTGTCCGCCACTTGCAGCCTCACTATATATTTCGCTAAATATACGAGGGCCTAAGTTAAGTGTATTTGCTTTTAACTCGCCCAGCTTATTGATAATTTTATTCATCTTCTTTCTATCTAAGGTAATCTTAGGAATCTTCTCCTTTTCACTAATAAAATCTAACTCTATCTCATATTCCATTTACTTGACCTCAGCCTTCCAGCAATGCCTTACAGCCTTAAACTCATCTAAAGCAATAACATCAGAACAAGGGACAACATATGATGTATCATTAGGTAAGCTGTAGAAACACATATGAATTCTAGGGTCAACAATAAATGCTCCATCAACTACTCTAGATTCACATTTAGCCCAAGAGGCTTCTAATTGTTTATATGATTCTGTGAATTTAGTATCTGCTATCTTAAAGACAAGGCAAACGAGTACTCCAAAAAGAATAAGAGGCAATCCTATAATCAGAAAATCGCTTTTACGCATATGGAGATTATACCGATAAATTAGATAATTTCTCATAGCTTATTGGGCAAATAAAAACATATTAATTAATTAGCTTTTACATATTAAAAATATGTTGTTACTCAGGCTACTTTAGCAACTTGCTTAAAGTACCTGGTGCTACGAAAGCTTTGTACAGCCCAGCAACCATCAAACCTCCTGAGATAGCAATACCAATACATACATTGATAACTGCATTGACAACCTTGCCCATATTACTATTATACCTTTATTTTAGAACTCTATTTATTAGCTTCGTTAATTCGGAGATAGCAACCTCAATATAGTAACTATCGTAATTATCATATTCTAAGTTCGACTCCTCTTTAATGAAAGTAACCACTACACCTTTATCTTCTAACAACTTCTTTATTCTACTAGAGATGATGTCGGACCTGTCCATTCCCTCATAGTCTGTGCCTTCAAATAAGGTAACTTTGGTATCCTGACTTTTGATGTTCTTTTCAACCAGAGAGGGGATTCTTCGAATTATCTCGTCTGCCTCTTCATATAGCTTTGCAACTCGTGCAACCTCTTCGTCAAATCTTCGTTGCTTTTCTTTTGTGTATTCATCTGTAACTACCTTTAACTCCTTACACAGCTCTTTCCAGTCTAGGTCCATATCTCACTTATACCACTAAAATTAAGAATGATTTCCAGCATGCTTCTTCCCTTCTTCAACTAGTTCTTTATGGTTAAACCTCTTATTATACACTGATTAAACTCCTTTGTAGCTTCTCCATCTCTTTTACTGGAACATTAATGTATCTAGTATAGCTCCTACCAATTTTCGCTTCTTTGACTTTATACTTAATTCCATTATTTACTAGATAGTTGGTCGCGGCCTTAAAGTATGAGAGAGCATCATTTGCTGAAACACCCTCACCAGCACTAATCAACGTAATATGAGTTTTGTTCAATGGGTTTACAAACGATTTTAGATGTGAAAGTATATTGTGCCATCTTTTCTCGCCCCACTCCTCAAGCTCTGTGGTACTCGCCTTAGGGCCTCCTTTTGCAGAATCAACAAACAACTTAACTCTCTTATTATAGCTATCAGCTAGATGTTTATTACTTTGTAGCATTAGCAAGCTTTCTTTGTAGTTTCCTTAACTGCCCAGCAGTTAGCATAAGTGACCTTGTTCTATGCTTGCCAGTTGACTCGCTTCGTATAAATGATCCGATCTTATTCTTTGTTAAGTAGTTGATGCCCGAACTAAAGTATAAGTCCGCTCTAGCTCTGGATTGGCTGCCATTCTCTCCCGGTATGTACATTAACATTACATCGCTTGTATCTTGTGCGTTATAAGTCTTAAAGAAGTCAATAGCCCTGCCGAAAGTATCACAGCCTGCTATTCTTAGTTCATCGTCATTCATGCCATCTGTAAAATGGTTATTCATTAACTACTAACTCTTTTATCTTATCTTGCGCAGCTCTTAATTTAGAGATCTCATCCTTTGCTATAAGTAAGTTAAAAGCCACACAACCTTTTTCAACTTTACATTTATGCTGTTTTACTTTAGGAGCAAGGCCCAAATCTTTAAGAACCTTTATTATAGGATTAAGAAGCTCTTTCGCTCTAGAAAGATTTAAGTCTGAAGTCTTATCACAGATAAAGTGCAACACTGCGTCCTCTCCTACAAAGTCAAAAAGCCATCTGTCTTTGCTTGCAGTCGCTATTGTTATAAAGAATAACCTTTTCATCTCCATAGGATTAAAGTTGCATGCCATTAATGATTTATACCATCAAATAGCTAAAACAAATCATCTAGATTTAATAATCAATATAAGAGCTACTGGCGCAGGTTGCTCAGCCGCTGCATGCGGCAGCCCGACCCCAGCGCGTAGTCGGACTTGCACTCGATGGCCATGGGGTTGCCACCCTTGACGGCGACCGTGCAGCTCACATACCCGTCCCCATCACTGTCATAGTCCTGGCACTGTGGCTCCGAGTTCTCCTTGAGCTCGTAGCCCAGGCCGATCACGAAGCTGTTGGCCTGGCGCTTCATGTTCGCCACATCCTGCTGGCAGCCGATGTTGCCGAGAACGAATGCCAGGACCATTGCGCACAGATAGCCGATCTTGTTCATGGACACCTCCAATATTATTATACCAATAATCTAAAAGAAACTATTCCTTCGGTAAGGCGGCTAGAACATGTCTTAATTTACCTATCTCTTTGTAACTCAACTCTTCCTTAGTTAAACAAAGGTTAGCCTTGCTCTCGTTGAATGGATCAAATTTTAGAAATGAGTCTAAATGGCACTCTTTCAATGCCTTAATTGTTGGTGCAGTTAGTGTATTTAAGTCCTTTCTTGAGAAGCCTTCAAATCCGTAAAGAATAGGCAAGTAATCGACTGCCTGTTTATCAATAAGCATGCGAAGTACAAAGCTTCTTATATTTTCACTATCTTTCTTAATTAAGCTATCTTTTTTGTGCTTCTTGCTCATTTGCTAGCCTTTCTTTCTTTGATTAAGCGAGTTAAGTCATTCATACTAATTCCGAGATAGAAGCCAGTAACGTCCGGGGATGCCATACTGGCACGAGCTATCTTAGCTTCTACACCATACTTTTCCACAGCCTTCTTGGCTGAGCCAAGCATTCTTTTTGCTACATCTAAGTTCATTATGTGATTAAAATCACTAACGGCAGATAGCATAACACTGCGCTTGTCTTCGGCCTTCACTGGATTAGTCGTCTCAGCAATCAAGCCTTTAAGCATGAAAAGAGTGTGTTGTTTAATCTTCTCCTGTTCAATATCGTAAACTGGCTGCTCAAACATAATATAGTTATACCTTAAAATACTTAAATTCGCCGGCAGACTAATGTTTACAACTAAAAGAATCAATAGTAGTAATCATCATCATAACAACCATCCTCATCATCCTTATCAAAGATATTGTACTTGCCATTCTTATACTTCTCTAGAAACTTTGCAATAACGATCCAATTCTTATCATACATAATACGGAGCGTGTTTCTAATAAAAGTCTTATCTCTACCAGTAAGCGGCTCCTTATCCCAAGCATAAGTAAGGGCCTCAATCATATTTACATTAGTCAGTTCATCAAGAGTCCACTTAGTTAGAAGAATTTTCATATAATTACTACATATGGTAATGCTGGGATATGGCGCTCTAAAGTCCCAAGTAACAAGCCGTACCCTTAGCCCCAGAACCCATGCATCATTCTTAACACCAAAGATTCTACAAATAAGAGCTACAATCCATTTATACAGAGAGGTCGTACTTCCCGCCCTTGTACTTCTTCAGGAACTTCCTAATCGCCTTGTAATCATCCAAGAAAATCCAGTCAATTCTAGACAGAATGTACCTCCTATCCTTTTCACTCAAAGGCTTTATACTCCAAGCATATGTCAGAGCTTCAATCATGTTTACACCTTCCTCTAACTCTTCTGCAGTCCATCTATGAGTCAATATCTTCATGTATTCATCACAAACACGAAGATTAGTCCAGCTCCATCTATAATCTACAGAAACTATTTGTACCTTTAAGTTTAAAACCCATGCATCCGTCTTAATACCAAATACTCTACATATAAGAGAGATAAGCCATTTGTATAGAGCAACCATACAGTTATTATACCAATAAAATAAGAATTAAAATTGGCCGGCGGAACATATTTAACCAACAAGTGTGGATGGCAGTTCTCTAGAGAATACATATGATAAGTACAACAATATACATAATTAAAATACTGTACTTTAATATACATATACTATACATAACATACATACATAATTAAAAGATACTGGGTATCGCATAATTCTTACTATTTAATTCTATTTTCAAAAACTTATCCCTATATCCCTATCTATATTTAAAAAGATGAATAGTTTCATATACTTATACTACTTAAAAACTTAATAGAGCATAAAAGCTCCGATACTCTGATATACTATTATTATACCAATATTTAAAAGAAAGGTTTCATCTATACTATAGTATAGGAGCTGAGGTGACTTCACACCTCTTTTTGATTATATATTCTCAGCTAATCAGTACTAAGTAATCCTTTTGATCTCTGAAGAGGCCAAAATATAGAATATGACTAAGGAGGCCAGGAATAGTAATATTGAAAGAACAAGTTTTAGGTGTTCTAGGCCCATGCTAGACTATCTCCTCCAGAGTAACCACAATATAACTAATATGAAGACTCCGTAACAAAAGCTCTCAATCCCATTCAAAAGATGCGGAGAATGCTCTAATGTATTGATTAGCTCAGCCATTTATATCCTTAGCTATAATCTTGAAGAGAACGCCAACAGCAGTCACCATACCAATAGTAAATACAGCCGGCCAGAAGTTGTCTCCAATAGTATGCAGTAGAGACATAGTGTGTGGACTATTATGTAAGGTAGTAAGCATCTCCTCAAATGATCTAATGATAGTACTCAATTACATGCCCTCGCAATACTAACAAGAAGCCAACAAACAATAAGGACAACAAGAACTACACAAATACCACCACCAATATTAATAATCATATCAATAGTCTTAGGTGACTTCTCTAGAGCGTAGATCATCTCTGCCATTAATCTATTATACCAATTAATATACTAATATTTGTTGATACTATTATTACTATTTAAAAAAGCGCCCCCAGCGCTCATGTGATCACAATCCGAATGACGTCCCTACTGGGGGATCGTCATATCGGACTGCGGGATGGTCACCTGCACCTGCGGATCGAGCAGGTAGGTCTCGACCCCGACTGCCAGAGCGGCACCACCAGCGGCAGCGCCGAGCAGGGGCAGCGCCTTGCCAGCGAAGTGCTTGACCTTGCCCCAGAAGGTCCGCTCCACCTTGATCTCGGTCTTGGGGGCCAGCGCCGCCTTCATGGCCTCGTCCATGGCCTTGATCTGCGCGCTCAGCTCCGTGGCCTTGGCGTCCACCTTCAGCTGGATGATATTCGCCTGATGTGCCACCACGTCCTTGACCGAGCCCACCTCCTTCTGGGTGTGCAGGATGCCCTCACCCAGCTTGCCGATCCCGGCAGCCAGCTTGTTCTGACCATCCACGATTTGCTTCGCGTCCTCAGTCCCCTGCCTGATCAGCGAGCCGATGACCTGGTCGAAGGCCCGCATCGTAGACTCCAGGCTGGCGAAGCCCTCGTGGACCTGCTGGGTGTTGGCCAGATCCTTCAGATCGGCGGTGGTGATGGTGGCAGGGGTGGACTGGGACGACTTGGAACCCTTGGCGGCAGTGGTCATGGTATTCTTCCTCCTAATACTATTATACCATTTTTCACTTTCAGAAGTGCCTATAATAGGGCTTATAAGGGTGTATATGTTAAAAAAGAGGATATACTTAGAAGAAGGGCATTATGAAGACCTCCACATAACTATTATACCAATAATTAAGCCTTTCTTTCATATACATGCTAAAAGACAGGGAGTGCCTCAGCCAGCCACGACTAACGACACTCCCTGGTGGTTGGACTATCCTTCCACATAACTATTATACCACTATTTATATATCAAAAACTGTACCAGACTAGCGCTATTCTATCTGATGTCCAGAGGGATTTGGCTCCACAGGCAGGGTTGTACGTATTTTATTATATTTTTAGGGGTAAATATTTTTAGGGGTATTTTTATCCTTAATATACACAGTCCAAATACTATATCCCTAATTTTTTTATAACTTAAAAAGAAAACCCCCCCCCATATCCCTTTTTGCACAAGTTAGCCTACTTTTGGTGTCGCTATTAGCAGGCTGTTTAGCATACCGTTAATCTGGTAGCTACATACTCTAGGTTGATAGTTAGGGGAGTAGCATAAAGAGCTAGAGCTGCCTCTTGGAACATAGCATTTAGTGCAGTACTCCACTCCTCCTATCATTTTAAAAGTGTGCTCCGGTTGAAGAGTATCTCTTATATCCATTGCAGGCTCCTTAATACTATTATACCAATTTTAAATGTTAAAAAGGCTATCAGCCCCCCCAAAAAAATCCAGTGGCAAGTCGGTTCCTCTAAGAGGAACCCCAGGTAGCATACAGGCTAGCATACCTGGTCATCCACCGCGCTCTATAGTACAGCGGATATGCGAGTATCCAGCCAAACCCAACCTCCCACCACCTCTGAGTAATCCCCACCCAGAGATGGTGATACGGATACAGCCTGGGCCTATACACCCGCCATTTTAGTATATAATTCATATGCATCCTCCTATAACTATTATACCTTTTTTACCAATTAAAAGGGCTTGTTCGCCCTGCCCCCCAGAGGACGCACCATTTAGCCTCACGCCTTTTTTGTCGGCCAGGAACAAGGCTTATGCTGACCGTCAACTGGCCTATACGTTGCGGTGCTGGAGACTAGTGCTAGTGCACGTCCACTTAACCGCCATTCGGTGATTTGGATGATTTCCGGTTTCCCACCGTACCACTGGGTTCTTGCCTCCCAGCAGCCTCCCAGCAGCCTCATGTGAATTTCGATCTCCTCGCGAGATGGAAACTCATCTCGCCATGGAAACTTATCTATATTGCACGTCTTCGCGTGCTCCTCTGCTGTGGTCGCTGTGGTCATTTTGGCCGCCTTGGCCGCCTGGAAGTCCATGTTCATCGCTTCTTCCAGCGATGACGCAACATAAGTACACATTTCCTTTGGATAGTGGACATTGTAATACCAGCGCATTCTGTACCTCCTAATACTATTATACCATTTTCTGCTATCTAAAAGACGAGAGGAGCGTGCCCTCTCGTCTAAGTGCTTAGATGTACTTGTTCATGCAGCACCTCCTATATCTATTATACCGATTAAAAAACTATTCTATTCGGATAGGTTTGCAGTCTGTAAGACCTATCGCAAGATTCCATCCTTCTGGATCACAATGCGGGCAGTCCTCTTCTTTTAATGAGAACCGCCCAAACCTCCATACAGCACCACAATGACATTTAATCTCACTATCATTTATACGAACTATATGCTTAGCAAGCTCTAGAGTTGGTATATACCCAGAATCCAACCAATCAGATGCAATTTGAAGAGCCTCAGTTAGCCGAACAGGCTCCTGTTTCTCGTCAGTAGCTACTAACCCACCCCTACCATCATGTTTTATATATCTATTATCCGAGGTCAGCACTCGATACATACCAGGTTTAAGCTCTATTCTCATACATTTATTATACCAATTAAAAATTAAGTCTTCGGCTTCTTATTATAAACTATCTCTACGCCATCCACATGAGTAGACCAATACCAAACAATCTTTTCGCAATATTGCCCATCTGGAGCAGGATACTTCTCTAGTATTAGTCTATTTAATTCTTCTCTAGTCAAGCCTACTTTCATTACCTTGCCTTGATAATACTAAGTAACAAAGAACGATAATTATCACAGCTTGCCATCGCCTTACTATACAAGGCCGGACAAGTAGAGTACTCTAAGTAACAAGCTGCCTCACAATCGAGTAGGTTACCCCAGCAATCTACTACTATCCCTATTTTTTCACTTGGTATATTTATACCATATGCCCAACTTGGGGTAGGTGGTGCGGTGCACTCTAAGTATAAGTCTCTATCACTCTTACCACAACCAAAAACAAATACTAGTATAGCTAGTAGTTTTCGCATACTCTCCTTATACCAGTTAAAATTAAAACTATCTTGTGAACGTAAATATAGCCGGGTAGTTTTCATTATAAGCTGGGCTATCATACTCAACTTTCCAACCCTCAGAACGGTACAAGTCTTCTACATCAAGCCATCTGTTATCAAAAATCTCTCTACGCTCAACATCCGTTTTTAATCGTATACGGGCTATTACATCCTCTTGCTTGAATCTAGAAACCTTACCACTGAGGTTCTCTGTGATAAGCTCATTGAATGCAGTAATTACTTCATCAGGAAAAACCTTAGCAGCTACGGCCTCATCTGGTTTGATAGGCTTCACCATAAGATTATTATACCAATTTATATATTAAAAAACTGGGCTGGAGCAGTGAGTTCACCACCCCCGAACTGAGCTACTCTGTGTACTCAGCTCTCATCGGATCTCGTCGCTGAAGCTCTTCCCGGAGCCGTCTCGACTCACTTATTGTCTTCTCTTGGCCAGGGAGTCGGCCTAGAGCATCCAGCAGCCGAACCAGATACAATCTGTATTCGGCATACTCTGGATTTTCACTGTCTAGCTTACGCTGACGCTCCAGGCCCCTTTGGAGGACAGTCCCCGCATCTACGAACTTACCAGTACTGGTGAGCGCCTCGCCAAGCCGAAGATCTGCGATAGCCAGGAATTCGCCAACCTTGGGATCCTGCTGAGCCGCCCTCTCAATGGCATAGTGAGCACTCCGCATTGCATCCAGGTACTCCTTCCCTTGGGCCTTCAATGACAGCCCCCGAGCCCACCACAGAAGACCAGCAGCAAGATTATTCTTTGGCATGAGCAGACTGTAGCTTAGTTGCTCCGCCTCTCCACCCCGCCCAGCTGCTGCGAGGAATAGGGCAAGTCGTTGGTAGTTCTTGTGTCGCTGGGCACCCCCCACCTGATCCCCCAGACCCGCTGCCTTCTGGCAGAGAATCAGTGCCCGTTCACTTCTTGCACCTTCCATGGCCCATGTGAGGCCACACCTCCTCCTCTCCAGCTCAGCACGACCTTGTAGGTCTGCGACCTCTTCCATCTTATCCATGAGGGAGAAGGCGGGTCCTGACATGCCGGCCTGGTTCTCCATCTCATCAAGAATGGGATAGAGCATGTCGAGCTCTACCCCCTTCTTGCAGCCGAGCATGGTAAGAAGGAAGAAAACTAGTAACAGATAGCGCATGATCTCTCCTTTGTTAGGTTGCCTTCTAATATTATTATACCAATTTCTAGTACTAAAAATTAGCAGTATATAACCTGGTTAGTTCCTGTGTCTATATAAGCAAATTCGGAATTACAACCAGTTCCAAATCTTTCTAGATACAACCCGATGTCCTCATTTATATAAAAACGATCGGCCCTATCTACCCTTTTTAACAAATATTCCTGTGTGTGCTCATCGGAGTACATAAAACAACTCTGATTGGCTAGATAGATACCATATATTGTATTTCTATAAATAGTCAAAAGTCCCTCTTTTGTTATTTGTTCTGGGTAGCACCTTACTAACGCTGAGTCAGCCACCATTCTTAAGAAACCACTCATGGTATGCATAAAATCATTATCTCCATAGCTTATTCCTATCTGCATTTAGCTATTATACCAGCTAAAAATTATTTGTTTAATGCAGTACTGAATAGCTGTCTACCACAACCAACGCACACATTCTCAGAACAACAACCACAGCCACCAGATTGTCTAAGATAACAGCTTTCACACCTAAATGGCCTTCGCCATTTTAGTCCATGTCTAACCCATGCAATCCTTTTAGGCGTCTTTTTTCTTTTTATATGAGTACCATTAAACAAAAAGGAGACCTCATCTCCTTCTATCTTAATATTAGTTAGCTGCTTACCCATTTAACGCTTTAGCTGTTGGCATACCACAACCAACACAATAAGAAGGTGGGTGAGTGTTTCCTCCGCAACCACAACCAGTTACAACAGGACTTTGTCTAAGGAAACAAGAAGGACATCGCCATGCTCTTCTCCATTTTATTGCTATTAAATACTTCTTAACCTCCTTATCCAACAACTTTCGTATTCTAGTCTTGCCCTCATACGTGTAGGTAAGAATCTTATCAATAACGCTAATGATCCTTACAGGTTTCTTCATTAAAAATTTATACCATTAAAAATCAACAAGATCCAGAAGCCGTATCACATTGAGGCGGAGGCGGAGGGGGAGGTGGTGGAGGATTACTTCTAACGTTATTGTAATCTCCCGCCTTCTCAGAAGGTGTCTGATCAGCATAGAGTAAATTATTCAACATAGCTAGAATGATAAAAACAATGGTCGCAAAGAATCCTCGTCTATGCATAGTATTATTATACCAGTTTTTTAAAAAATAGGATTAGTCATTAGGATACAACTAATTAAACAGGTAGATAGCGAAACCTAGAAGGATCAGTCCAATTCCAATCTCAAACTTATAGCTTGTGTACGTGGAGTACTTGCTGTGTATCTTCATACAATTATTATACCTTTTAATAGTTAAAAGCGAGTACTCTCGCTCTCCCCCCGAATTGATTAGCACTTTTTATATGGTGTGGTTCTGTGACCACACTCGAAGCACATTGGTCCGCCCCCTGTCAGGATTCCCTGCACAGTAGAGACAACAGTATGCATCCGTTACGTCCCTCTCCGTCGGTTTTTCTTGTTCCTCACTTTTTTCTGTAGCTTTGATAGAGGCATCATAGCCCCCATCAAACCTTACCGCATCTCCTGGTAGCAATGACCCTCTCTGCCAGTAGTAGAGAGATCCTCCGTTTTTTCTAGGCATGCTCATCCTCCCTCAATCAAAGGCAGCCACAACGCTCCCTAATACTATTATACCATTTTTCATATTTAAAAAATCAGGCTCACTGCTAGGCGGGAACGATAGCAGATAACCAGGCCAGGATGGCACAGTCATTCTGCTCAGCTTATGAGCCTTCATTAGAGGGGTGTGCCAGTAGTAGGTTAAAGCTTGAGCTGATGGGCGGTCATACCCCAAGCTATTGAAGTACACACACCAATAAGGCGTAGTTCTTCACAATACTATTATACCAATTATATAATATAAATTTCATCTATATCCTGGTATAATTAACTAATGATATCAGAGCACTATCAACTATATTTTTTCGATACAGAGTTTAGTATGAGAGGTGAGCATACAGAATTAATATCTCTAGGCATCACGACACTTAATGATATAAACTACTATGCTGTTAGCAATGAATTCTCCGAGGAGGGTATGGATCCTTGGCTTCAAGATAATGTACTGCTAAAACTTCCTCCAAAACATACATGGAAAAACAGAGATACAATAAAGCAAGAGGTAAGTGAATACTTAATACAAACAAAAACTTCAGGAAAAGTTGCTTTATTTGTTGGTTGGTTTTGTTCATATGACTGGTACCTATTTTGTTCCTTAATGGGTGGTATGCTCTCCTTACCAGTTTCAGTATCTCAGTGCCCTCTAGACATACGACAGATGTGTATAATGAATAATATAAAGGTGCATCTGGAAAAGCCAAAGAATGCTCATGATGCATTGGTTGATGCTAAGTGGACTAAGAACCTATATTTAGCTTACCTAGCCACCTCCGTTTAATTTTAACTATTAAAAAATTAAACAGTTAGGTACTTAGCAACAACATTACTATTCATAGGACGAATGAAGGGGCTCTTAAACAACTTATGATTGTATCTCTGTGCATAGAGCTGGATACCAGCATGCAAGGTACAAACTGCAGCAGTAGCTAGATAGATATTGCGCTCCTCTTCATCACGTACAGCCTTGTACAGCAGTCCACTAACAACAACAGCGTTACCTAGAACAAGTAGTGTGGTCTTCAACATTAATATATTATACCAGCTAAAACTAAATTATTTCATTACTTACTGCGAAGCTGGGTAGATGAGATGTTCCACTTATCGTTCATAAGGGGGATCGCGCCATGATAGATAATCTCCTCAGCAGTCATAGTACCACGGCTTAGAACGTACACCTTGGTACCAATACCAGACACGGACAGTTCGCCTGACATCTTCATATACGTATTCAGAGCATCATCCCCCATAATGATTGCCTTTCCATAAAACTTTGCCTTATCTACGTACAGTCCAATATCTTCATCAATGGCCAAGTCTCCAAAGCCGCTGCAAGCATTAATTAGCTTGAGAACATTCTCATCGGGAGCCCGCCCCTTCAATGGATGATTCAAAGTATACTGGAAGAAGCCAGGGCCGATTTGCTGTGTAGCATGCTTGAAGCCTAGAATATGTGCCCAGTGAAGAGGATTTCCGGTAATAGGGAATATGAACTTAAAGTAGTTCGAACGCCACAGCTCATCCTTGTCGATCAGCCTTCTATCTGTAGGATGCATACTGATAAACCCAGGCTCAACCTTATCTACATTGAAGGAGATCTCATCGCCCCAAGAAGCAAGGATTTGAACAACTGTATCTGTAATAAGCTTGTCTACCTCAGGACGCCCCATAGTAATGTTCTTCTCCGTGATTGTGACCCGTGTCATAAAGAAGTCAAACGCATCCCGAATGCAGATGATGGCACCAACAAAACGACCAGACCTTTGATCTGGCTTGTACATAGAGGCTGTAATACCGACACCAAAAGCCTTCTTGCTACCGTACCTATATGCGTTTAGGTATGCATCGTTTGCTAGAGCAAATGCAGCATCGTCAGAAACATACTTACCACCAGTAACAATTCTATCAGTATATGCAGTAGCATAATTTACAGAACCACCAACAAAAATATTTGCGGCGCCACTAGTGTTTGTAAAGTTAGACAAAATACCAGCTGAGCTGGTATTAATAAAGATACTCATATCCTTATCTAGAAGATAAGCCAGGCCAACCGGTTCAATCTTCTTTAGCTTCTTCATTAGTTTATTATACCAATTATTATATTAAAATATTATGAGCTAAAAACCAACCCTCCACCCGCCCTGTCCTAGCGGCAGGAGCAGAAGCGCTCTCCGCCTGGGGGGACACTTGGCTGCAGGCAGACCACCTGCCCGCTAGGACAGGTCAGCCAGCTACAGTCCAGGTTCCTCTGGCAGCCCCTCATATCGGTGGTCATGTCATCCCCCGTAGTAGGGGATTCTGCAGCCTTCATATCTACCTTGTTATAGACATCATCTCCGCCGCAGGCGGAAGCTAGCCCCAGGCCGAGGTACAAGGCCAAAGTCCCAATCTTGTTCATGGTGTTTCCTCCTAATACTATTATACCATTTTTTGAGTTTAGCAGACAGCTCTACTTGCTAGAACTGATTCAATGTTCTTATTAACGTTCTCTTTTAACCAAGGCAGTACAATCAAGCGAATAAGATTACGCTTGTACACAGTATCGGTATTTGTGGGGTCTTGTATCACAGTAAAGTTTCTAACAAAATAGTCAATCTCTTCTCTAGAAAGAGTCAACATGGGGCGGTATACGTTTAGCTCAGGATTATATTTCTTGATACAACCGATATGTCCCTTCTTATTATGGTACATACCGAAAATAGACATCAAGACGGTCTCAGCTTGGTCTCTACGATGATGCCCAGTAAGGATACTAAATGGAGCTCCAAAGTAGCCACCAACCTCAGCTAGTAGTGCATACCTAGCAGTTCTAGCATCAGACTCAACATTATTCTTATAGACCGTAGTCTCAACCTTCTTAGTAATAAATGTTACACTTAGTAGTTCACAAAGCTCTCTTACAAACTGAATCTCATCTTCCACATCTCTCAACGAGTGGTCTACGTAGACACAGATAATATCATATCTATCTACTGGCTTAAGAAGCAGCATATTCATATAATGAAGCATAAGAAGTAGAGCTACAGAGTCTGCGCCGCCAGAGCAGCCAACCACAACCTTTTTTGTACCAAGCTGATCCATCTCTTTTCTGAATTTCAAAAGAGTACGAAATTCCTTTGGATCAAGAATCATATCCTTTTTAGACCTTAGGGCGGGAATCATAATATTATTATACCAATTTATATATTAAAAAATTAGCTGTATAATTTGGTGGGATGGACTGGACTTGAACCAGTGACCCGCGACTTATGAGGCCGCCGCTCTGACCAACTGAGCTACCATCCCGAATGCCAGCCGTGGGAGTCGAACCCACAACTCAGAGATTTTGAGTCTCCTGCCTCTACCAATTGGGCTAGGCTGGCTGATAATATTATTATACCAACATATTAAAAAAACTTCCACTATTCTTTTATATTACATAATCTGCTGGAAATATAGATCTTAACCTCTCTGTATAATCTGGATACCTAGAATCCTTATAGTATTTTAACACAACCTCTTTTGTTACACCAAGCATCCTATGTGTATTTACATTTGCGTACCCTGATTCACATGGATGCAGGGAATCTAGAAGTTTAATAATCTGAACAAGGATCCTAGCCTTTTCCTCAACACCAACACCATCACAAGTTAACAAAGCAGCAACCTGTTTAGGAACATCTACAATACTACTCATATTGCTTCTCCTCTCTTATCTTCTTCTTAATTACATACTCAAGCTTATTGTGCCATTTTAAGTGATCCTTCCAACCACCATACTGAGGACCAACATTAACACAGGGCTCAAAGTTAATTCTGACACCTCTAAGCATATGATCAACAAATGCGAGCTCTCCAATACTTTTAATAAAATAATCTAGCTGCTTGTCGGTCGGATTCATTTTGGTCATTAATTCAATATGTTCTAGAATGCCTACAGAATATGGTCTATTTCTAGTACTACCAATTGAGATCAAGCTAGAGATTAATGTATTGTACTCTATCTTAAACCATGAGGTGATAGCACCAAGATTGCCATCCTCAAGTTTGGCTTTATATGCATAATAAACCTCCTCAGCATCTTTATAGTATGCGTCTATAGGAGTCTCTATAATAGTATAATCCTCTCTTGCATAATTTTCATTCTTACCTTTTATGGCGATATCCCAAACATCCTTACGAATTATACACATCTTAACAGGCAGCTCCCGAGCATTTATTATCTTATCTCTTTTTGAGTGGTCTATAATTGAAGTTGTTCCAGGTTTAGTGTATACAGCTAGTGTAGCGTCAGATTGGTACGTGCCTGCTCTAATAACAGTTGCAAAATCCTTCATTAACTCTTGAGCGGCGTTTAGCTTGTCTAGTCGTAACTTATACCTATCATGATAAATTACTATAATTTCACCTGCAAGTTCACTACTTATTGTAAATCCAGTTTCTCCATCATACAGATCAAGTCCAGCATCTTGTATTATTTTAGTTACATTCTCAACACTAAATGGGTTAACTTCCTTAGGAGGCAAGAAGGTAGAGAACTTCCAATCTGGCATATCATCATAATGAGAAACAACCCTTAACAGATCTCTATCTAATACAATCAATAGATCAGAAAAGGACATGCCTCTTTTAACTGGATATGTATCATATGTATCACGTCCCCAAGATTTTTCTATTAAATCTAAATCTAACCCTTGTAACCATAAATCACTTGCTGGTCCTAGATATACATTTTCGATGCTCCCATAATCATCGTAAAATGCATCAATAGGAGCGGTACGTGGATACCAAATATTGCTATGTTCACTTACATATGGACATCCTGTAAGTAAGAGTACTTTTACTTGTTCACCACCATGAATAGGCAGCTTACTTATAGCACATGTTATTGCATAGCTTCCCATTCATAGCTTATACCATTAAAAAAAGAACTACTCCTTATCTTCATCGAAAACAACACGATATCTAGTAACGATTGTCTCGGGCCTAATATCAGTCTCAGCACAACAACCAGTATTATTACCATTTGTGGTTATATCACCAATTAGATACTGTTTACCATTTTCCAGTTCAATCTGAACTCCAGCTTTATTGTACCCTGAATTAATGAATGTGTCAGTTACAGTGGCCTCTCTGATAGCTCTACGAAATCCAATATCGTACATAGCCCGATTAGTACCCCTTAATGCATCATATTCCTTTTTCCACAAATGATAAGTAGATAGGTCCTTAGTAAGATTAAAAAGACCAGCAAAGTTGGGATTGTTTTGAATAAACAGCTCATCAGCTATTTTGTTATCTGTATATG
>JACCDG011730839.1_pt1 | contig 23661 bp, 6 predicted proteins | sample 7442471 | NCBI WGS metagenome assembly JACCDG01 (sample SAMN15323444, study PRJNA562643) | freshwater metagenome | isolation source: river surface water | place: USA:Blue River Watershed | collected 2017-08-17 | reverse complement strand
CGGGCCATGATGAACTCGCGCGCAATTTCCAAAATGGTCAGCGTGGCCAGACCCAGAAAGTCGAACTTGACCAGGCCAGCGGACTCCACATCGTCCTTGTCGTACTGGCTCACGGCCGATTCGCTGCCGGGCTGCTGGTACAGCGGGCAAAAGTCGGTCAGCTTGCCCGGCGCGATCAGCACCCCCCCGGCGTGCATGCCGATGTTGCGCGTCATGCCTTCGAGCTTTTGCGCCAGCTCGATCAGGGTTTTGACGTCTTCCTCACGCTCGATGCGCTCGGCCAGGATAGGCTCCATCGCAATGGCGTAGTTGTTTTTGTCGCCCTCTTTCGGCGTGGCAGGCGGGTACTGCAGCGTGACCGACATACCCGGTTTGTTGGGGATGAGCTTGCTGATGCCGTCGCAAAAGGTGTAGCTCATGTCGAGCACACGGCCCACGTCACGGATGGCGGCACGCGCAGCCATGGTGCCGAAAGTGGCGATCTGGCTAACCGCATCGCGGCCGTACTTGTCCTTCACGTAGTCGATCACGCGGTCGCGGTTGCCCTGGCAAAAGTCGATGTCGAAGTCGGGCATCGAGACGCGCTCAGGGTTCAGGAAACGTTCGAACAGCAGGTTGTACTGCAAGGGGTCGAGGTCGGTGATCTTGAGCGCATAGGCCACGAGCGAACCCGCGCCCGAGCCCCGGCCCGGTCCCACCGGGCAGCCATGGGTCTTGGCCCACTGGATGAAGTCACCCACGATGAGGAAGTAACCCGGGAACCCCATCTTCAGGATGGTGGTCAGCTCAAACTCCAGCCGCTCCACGTAACGCGGACGCTCAGCCTCGCGTTTGGCCTCATCGGGATACAGGTGGATCAGGCGCTCTTTCAGGCCTTCGTGCGAGACATGGCGGAAATAATCGTCGACCGACATCACCACGCCATTGACCGGCGGGATCGGAAAGTTGGGCAACTGCGGCTTGCCCAGCACCAGGCTCAGGTTGCAGCGCTTGGCAATTTCAAGCGTGTTGGCAATCGCGCTGGGCACATCGGCAAACAGCGCGCACATCTGCTCGGCTGACTTGAAATACTGCTCGCGGGTGAAGCGGCGCACCCGACGTGGGTTGGCCAGGATCTCGCCTTCGGAAATGCACACCCGGGCCTCGTGGGCTTCGTAATCTTCGGTGGTCAAGAACTGCACCGGGTGCGTGGCCACCACCGGCAAGCCCAAACGTACGGCCAGCGCCACGGCACCCGCCACCTGGGTTTCGTCCTCGGGGCGACCTGCGCGTTGCAGCTCTAGGTAAAACCGGTGCGGAAAAATCGAGCCCAGCTGCAAAGCCACATCGGCGGCTTTGTCGGTATCACCTTGCACCAAGGCTTGCCCCACCGGGCCCGCTTGTGCACCTGACAGCAAAATCAGGCCTTCGGCCAACTCCTTGAGCCAGGCCAGCTTGACCACGGCCACGCCCTTGCCTGCGTTTTGCGTCCAGGCACGGGCCAGCAGCTCACAAATATTCAGGTAGCCTTGGTGGCTCTGCACCAAAAGCACTACCCGAGTCAGCGCAGCCGGGTCACCTCCCAAGCCTTCCAGGTTGATCTCGGCGCCCAGGATGGGCTTGACGCCCTTGCCCCGGCCTTCCTTGTAGAACTTGACACCACCAAACAGGTTGTTCAGGTCGGTGATGGCCAAGGCAGGTTGGCCGTCTTTGGCCGCCGTTTTGACCACCTCGTCGATGCGACAAGTCGAGTCAACGACAGAAAATTCAGAGTGAAGGCGCAGGTGAACAAACATAGCCTGCCATTGTAGGAGGTTGCCCCTTCAGTCCGAGCAGTACGGGCTCAGTCGCGCAAAACCTGCAACACCTCGGATCGGAACTCACGGCTGTACAAAATCAGCACCACCAAGGCGGTGGCCATCACCAGCGCCAGCGGCGAGAAAAACCATGCCATGGCAGCGAACGAAAAATAGTACGCCCGCAAGCCGTCGTTGAAGGTTTCTGCCGCCGCACTAACCAGATTGCCCCCGCGTTGTGCGAAATGCAGCCGATCGTGTTCGCCGTTGGCAAAGGATTCGGGCGGTGGCATGGCCCCAATGACCAAGGCCACAAAGGTGTATTGCCGCATCGACCACGAAAACCGGAAGAAGGCATACACAAAAATACCCACCAGCACCAGAATTTTGAGTTCGAACACCAACAAGGGCGTGGGCTGGGCAAATGGGATCTCACCCACCAGTTCAGCCGCTTTGTTGGTGGTGCCCAAGAGGGCAAATAGACCACCGATGATGATGATGCTGGTCGATGAAAAAAATGCCGGGGTTTGCGACAGGTTTTGGGTGATCAGGCCGTCGAGCATGCGGGGATCACGCGCCGTGGTCTGCAGCATCCACTTCTGGCGGTACATGTTGGTGGTGGCGATCAGACTTTGGTCGCGCTTGCCACGAATGCGCGCAAACCAGGCATAACCCACCCACAAACCAAAAAAAGAAAACAGTGCCAGCCAATCGGCCCAAGGCAGCAGGGAGATGATTTTCATGCCCTCATGCTAACCGAGAGGCACACCCTTTAGCCGCAGGGGCGGCTTCCCACAAGGACAGTGGCCTTTGAAGGGGCCGCTATTTTGTGGGAGCGAGCCCCTGCTCGCGAATCTGTGGTCTGGCTCGGACGCTCATGCCTCACCACGATTCGGTCGCAGGAGCGGCCTCCCACAAAAACAGCTGATCAGCCACGCAGTTTGGCCGCGACAGCAGCCACGCGCTCGCCGTAGGCTTTGGCGGTGTCCAGGTCTCCCTGGGGGATGTCTTCGGCAGGGCTGGTCGGGCCGACTTGGGCCATCACGCCGGAGTTGGAGCCAATGCGGTTGATGGTGCCGTCGTTCATGGCAGGCTGGCCCACCCAGACCATGCCTTGCTGCATGGCCAAGGTGATGAAGTACTGGATGGTGGACAGTTTGTCACCGCTAGGGCTGGCCGAGATGGTGAAGCCGCCGGCGACCTTGTCTTTCCAGGCACTGGTGAACCAGCGTTTAGAAGTCGCGTCGGCAAACTTCTTGAACTGCCAGGAAGCCATGCCCATGTAGGTGGGTGAGCCGAAGATGATGGCGTCGGCAGCGTCCAGCACGGCCCAATCGGCCTCGGTGATGTTGCCGTCGGCATCGATGGTGATGGTTTGGGCATTGGCGCCTTGGGCCACAAATTGGGCAACGCGCTGGGTGTGGCCGTAGCCAGAGTGGAAAACAACAACAGTTTTAGCCATGAGAAAAGCTCCTAAAAAAAGACAGAGGGGTTGGGAAAGGGAAATCAGGCGGCCAGGTCAAAGACCAGGACCTCGGCGTTTTGGCCTTGGGTGAGGGTCAAGGCCGATTCGGCTTGCAGCATCGCTGCGTCGCCCGCGCTCAGGGTCTGACCATTGACCTGCAATTGGCCACGCACCAAAAACACATAGGCTTTGCGGGCCGGGTTCAGCGCGAGCTGGGCATTTTCTGCGCCATCGAAGAGACCGGCATACAAGCGGGCATCGGCGTGGATTTTGACGGTGTGCTCACCGGCCTCGGGCGCAGCCACCAGCGCCAACTGACCGCGTTTGGTGCTTTCGGGCACGGTTTTTTGCTCGTAGCCGGGGTCGATGCCCGTCACGTTGGGCTCAATCCAGATTTGCAAAAAATGCGTTTCCTGGCCTTCGGCGTGGTTGAACTCGCTGTGGCGCACCCCGCTGCCCGCGCTCATGCGCTGCACATCGCCGGGCGGGATGCCCTTGACGTTGCCCATGCTGTCCTGGTGCGCCAGATTACCCGACAGCACGTAGCTGACGATTTCCATGTCGCGGTGGCCATGGGTACCAAAGCCGGTGCCTGGCGCGATGCGGTCTTCGTTGATCACGCGAAGGTTGCCCCAACCCATGTGGGCGGGGTCAAAGTAATTGGCAAAAGAGAAACTGTGAAACGACTTGAGCCAGCCGTGATCGGCGTAGCCGCGTTCAGTGGATTTGCGCAGGGTCAGCATAGGGTTCTCCTTGAGGGCATGGCAGTGACTTTAAAGAAAACACATGACAAGAAGATGCAATCCGTTTGCCGCCATCATTCAAATTATTTGAAATAAAATACAGCCACCATGCAAAGTCCCAAAGATTGGCTCACGCCAGACGCCCTGTTCATGCTGCAAACCATTGCTGAGCGAGGCAGTTTTGCGGCCGCCGCCCGCGAGCTGAATCTGGTGCCCAGCGCCCTGACCTACCGGGTGCGGCAACTGGAAGACGCGCTAGACGTGCTGCTGTTTGACCGCAGCTCACGCCAGGCACGGCCCACGGCGGCGGGCCAGGAATTGCTGCGCGAAGCAGGCCGATTGCTGCAAGACATCGACGCCGTGGCCAACCGGGTCAAGCGTGTGGCCACCGGCTGGGAAGCCGTGCTCACCGTGGCGGTGGACAGCATCGTCTCGCGCAGCGTGGTGATGGACTTGTGCGAAGCCTTTTTGGCCCTGAGCAGCCCCACCCGCCTGCGCATTCGCCACGAAACGCTATCAGGCACCATGGCCACCTTGACATCAGGGCAAGCCGATCTGGCGCTAGGCGTGGCGCTGGAACAGCACCTGGCCTCCGACATCCAGCACAGGGTGTTGGGCGATGTCCCTTTTGTATTTGCTGTGGCACCCCACCACCCGCTGGCCACGGCCCCCGAACCCCTGAGCGATGCCCTGTTGATGCAGCACCGCATGGTGGCGGTGGCCGATTCGGTGCAGCGCGGCAGCGGCCTGACGGTCGGTCTGCAGGGCGGGCAGGATGTGTTCACCGTGCCCGACATGCCCAGCAAACTGCAGGCACAGGTGCGCGGTATGGGGGTCGGGTTTTTGCCCGAAAGTCTGGCGATGCCTTATGTGACCCAGGGACAGCTGATCGTCAAATCTACCGAACGCACGCGCGTGAGCACAGTGCATGCGGCTTGGCGCGACAGTCGCGTGAGCCCTGCGGGTCAAGCCTTGCTGTGGTGGACGGCGCAACTGGACAAGCCGACCACACGCCTGGCATTGCTGGGCCAGACCTGAGGACTTGCATGACTCAGGCATGCGTGACTTGCATGCGGCCTTCGGTCAACAGGCGCTGTAGCAGCTGCTCGCTGCTCTCATTTTCTACCGTGAAGTAACTGTCTGTCCCAGAGCCCACATCCTTGAGCGTCGCAAGAAGGCCCATGACCCCCCCTCCGTCTCTGTCCACCCAGACCTGCAAGTCTTTACCGCTGTTGCTACGCACCAAATCCATGTAGCCACCAACGATCAAGGTGCGCGTGTCGGTTTGGGCATCTCCCGTCATGCGGGTACCTGTGCCGTATTCAAACAAGTCGGAGAGATCCAGCACATCCGCATTGGTACTGTTGCGTGCGGTGTTGAAATCTGTGATGACATCACCACCAGTACCACCGAGACCGCCTGTGCCACCCGTGCCTGAAGTGATGGTTTTGTAAGCAAACCGATCTGCACCGCCGCCTCCGGTCAAGGTATCGGCACCCAACCCCCCAATCAAGATATCGTTACCCGCAGTTCCATGCATAGAGTCGTTACCCGTACCGGCCACGATGACAGTACCTTTGAGTGCATCCCAGGAACTCGCGTCCAGCACATCGTTGCCTTCCGTTCCAATGCCCCAGAAGGTGTGACCCATGTTGCGGTCATATTCATCCTTGAGGGTTGAACCTCGGTATTCCACTCGCACGGGCGTGGTCACCGCCGACTGGAAGTCCATATACAGGCTCTGGCGGTTGTTCAGGAAAGACAAAGCATTCAAATTGACGCTGTTCGAACTCCCCCAGGAGGCCACACTGAAATCAATCAGGTTGGCGTTCCCGACCAAAGCGGTGTTGAAATCGAGTTGCACAGCGGTGCCACCGACCGCAACACCAGAGGGGTCGGGTGCAGGACGCCCGCCTCGCACGTACATTTCGACCTGTGTGCCATCCGCAGTGGTCCCCCGATGTTGCTCCGAATAAAACTGGCCATTGAGCGTGAAGTTGCCATAACTCACGGCACTGAAGCCACTGGTCTTGAGAACATCGTTGTTGCCCAGCCAAACCTCCAATTGGTTCGATTCGGTCAATTGCTTCACATCCGCAGCGGCCACAGTCAACACCTGAGTTTCCACGGCACCGGATTGCAAGCCAATCTGGCGCAAATCCAGACGCTCAAAACCGGCCAACTCATGGTAGCCCGCTGCATTCACTCGGGCATCGTCTGTGGCGTTACCCGAGAAGCCGCGCATGTTCGACACGAAATCCGCAAGCACCACATTGCTCGGTCCGGCGTAATCCGCTGCCCATTGCAATGTATCCAGGCCCTGCCCTGCGTCGATGTAGCGGAAGAACAAATCTTTGAGTTGTACCGTGTCATCGCCACGACCCGTTTGCACGTAATCAGAACCCGACACCTTCACCACTTCATTGGCCACGACACTGCGGAAATCCACCCGCTGATCAATCAGAGGAACTGTCTGGGCGCTGTTGTCCAAGCGGTACACGCCCGCTGTGGCCTGAGTCACCCACACCCCAACACTGGCATATTTGGCGGCCATGTAGGTCTGGATCTCGTACATCTGGGCGTCCGAAACCTTGTAGTTCAACCAAATGCCATCACCAATCATGCCCAACCAGAATGCATTGATGTTGAAGTTATTGTTCGAACCAATCGTCATGCCTGTTGGGCTACCCTGCATATTGGCAGTGGCAGAGGTTCCGCTGGCATTGATGTCCTGGACATTCAGGTTGTAGCCTTGCATGCGAAATGCCGAAGAGGCGCTGTCATAAAAGGTCCGCAGTGTCAGCACGGTGCTGGAATTGGGAGACACCGAATTCCCTGGCCCCCAATAATCTGCCACGGTGTAGTTGGTATAGAGCAGCTGATTACCAGCCAGGCCCAATTTCAAGCCTCGAGACCCACCTCCAGAAGGTGCGTTACCGAAATAACTCAAAGCGCCCCGCGCACCACTGGCACCGTATTGGGGCTGCACGAGTACGAACCCCGAGATATCTGATCCCTTCAGACTGCTGTTGTAACCGCGTGCGATCACTCCGGTACTGTCCAAGAAATTCAAGTGGTCATCCACGCCATCGAAATTGAGCGCGTAGCGTCCGTTGACCATGATGAGGGTCGGTCGCTTGGTGGCATCGGTATTGACAGCAGTGGCACCTCCCGCAGAAGACACCCAATTCGTGACAGCGGCGCCCAATCCCTGCGAGACCAGGTTGTCCGGGTCAAACCAGATGGTGGAGGCGTCACGCACCTGCGACCAATGGGCATGATCTGCGGACACATACACTGCCCGAGCCACCGACAACTCGCTGCTCACAGTGCCTCTCACCACCGACGTCTGAAGCCTTCGCTCACCATCAGAGCCCCAATCACTGCGGTTGACCGACACATTCACAAAACCGTTCGTGATATCAGATGCCAGCAGTGTCCTGCTGCCCACCTCTTGACCGTCCATGAACAGCTTGACCACGTCATTGGTCTGGGCGCTTTTGAGCACCACCCTCACATCGATGGCCGCAGCCACCATGTCGGTGGCGGACAAGACATTGTCAGTGGATACAGCATCCACATAGCCTACTTGCGGAACAGCGGTCAAGTTGGCGGGCAAGGCAGCAGAAACCGCGCCGGTGATGTTGCCGGCTGTGTCAATGGCGATCACGGCCTGCCCCAAGACCAAGGGGCTCGTCAGAGCCGTGGAGCTGCTGTAGTTGTACTGGTAAAGCGCTGTGTTGGCAGACAGGGCCGTAAAGGTTTGGGTCGACATGTCTGTTGCACCCGCAAAAACCGTAAAGGACTTGGCTTCGCCAAAGTTATTGCGTGGCACGATGACAATCGCGTTCAGATCATACATTTGCCCCAGATCCACCTGAACCCATTGGTCTCCAGTGGTTGCACCGCCCCATGAACTTGTCTCGCTTCCTGTGGCATCGCCATCCACGATTTTGGATTTGTCGTATTGAGTGTTGAAGCTGCTGCTGGCTGTAGTAGGTTTGCCTCGAGCTATGTTGTTCCCATTCGCGTCCAGCACAATCAACTCACCAAAAGACAGTGCATCGGTGGGGCTGGGGTTGTTGCGAACCATGATGTAACGGACACCCGTGGTCAACACCCCGCTGGACATGCCATAGCTTTGACCGGGCACGAGGGTGGGGTTAACGCCGAGTGTCACATCCCACTGTTGCGCGTAACCACTGACCGGTGCCACGGCACTCAATGTTGCGCCCGTTCCAAACGCCGCGCTCAGGGCTCCGGCCCCCAGTTTCACACTTTCCTTGAAGGTCAAACGAATCTTTTCTCCCACCTCCAAAAGACCATCGCCGTCATGTTGGACCAACACCATGCTCTGAACTGCGCCGACAACCGCTGTATCCAGAAGTGCAATCTTGCTGCTGCTGAACAGTGAAGTGCGCTCGTTGGCTGTTCCCGGATCGATGACCACTTGAGCAGAAACCGTTTTACTGCCGTCTGCTCCCCAGTTGTTTTGGGGGATGGAAAGATTGACGGTGGTTTGCGTGGTGGTCAACGGTATATCCAGTACCGTATTTCCGTTGTAAATCACCTGCGTCTGAACACCGTTGATATAAAACCGGAAGAAAGAATTGGCCGCCTGCGTGGCTGGAATGGTGAAAGGAATGTTGAAACCGCCAGCAGCCTCCGAGCCACTGATCACATTGTCGAGGGCCACCACCAACGGAGGGACCGGACGACCTACGGTCGACAAGTTCGGAACAGTCGCGGTCAAATGACTGGTGGTCGTGTTGCCGCGCAGATCCTCGACATTACCCGCCAGCAAAGACAACACTTCATTGCCCGCCAGGGTATGGCCATTGCCCAGGTAGATTTTGTAACGCTGTGCATATGTCGAGCCATTGAGTGCCAAAGTGTCCACGGCCTCAATGCGAGCACCTGTGCCCAAGGACTCACCCAAGCCAGCAGAATAGGTCGAAAGCAAGCTCATGCGACTGACCTTGACGGGCTCAGACAAAGTCAACAACAGGCCGTCGTTGTTGCCTCCGTCGCCGTTGGCATCAAAGCGTGTCAGACTGGTCAAAGTCGGTGTGGTCATGTCCACCGCGAACTGCAATGTTCCTGGATCCGATGTGCTGCCGCCCAAAATTTGGGTGGCGACTGCGCGCAAAGTTCGGGAGCCACCGCCTGACAATGTATTGAATTGCGAAGCGGTCACGGTCATTTGCCAACGACCACTCGAGTTGACCGCAATGTTGTCGAGCGTCAGCAAAGCAGCGGCATTCGCCCCCGCCGAGGCATCGAAGAATTGAATTCGTACCGTCGCCCCCGGCGACCCCGTCCCCGTCAGCAACTGCCCTGCACTGGCCTCGCTGGCATTGACCAGATTGTCACCTGTGAAATCAAAAAATGCGGGTGGCGAAAGTGCCAAATCCAGTCGAAAAGACGCTGTACTGGCTGAGGACTTGTTGCCAGCCAGATCGGTCTGAACCACACTCACAGCAATGGTGCTGGTCGCATTGCTGCCGCCCAGATCCTTGTAGTCTGAAGGCGTCAATGTGAAGGTGTAAAGACCGCTGTTGTCAGCGACCGTGCTCATGCGACGCACTTGCCCCGTCGTGGAGCTGGTCAACAAAACCTCCACGGTCGCCCCAGCTTCGGCCCCAGAGCCAGAAAACGTACCTGGACTCTTGGCTGCAACAGCCGTCACTGTGGTCAAAGACGCTGCATCAATCGAGGGCTGGCCTACATAAGTATCCAGCTGCGCTCCTGTGAGCGTGGCGATGCCGGAGGTGTTTCCACCGGTGTCTTCAATCTGCAGATTCAAATTGAAGGTTTGTGGCAGCAGGGCACTCTGGCTCTGGCTCACAAAAGATGCAGGCAGCATGAGAGACAACTCGGTCTCCGCTTGACCGGAAATGAGCACGTGGCGATGCTCACGCACCGCGTTGGCCGCATCCGTCCAGCGGAACACCAGTTCATCGCCTGTCTTGGTGCGCGTGTTACGCAAATCTACCGTCACCGCGAGTCCAGCAGAGGTCTCGGCAATGTTCACCCAGCTATCGCTGGCAGCCGCCACACGCAAAACTGGATCACCGGGCACATTGGTGTCCATGGCCACCAGACGGCTGGCTGTCGTGCTGACGTTGCCTGCCATATCTGTTTGTCGCACTTTGAGTGCCCACGTGCCATCGGCCAAACCACTCAATGCCGAACTCAGTTGCAGTGCGCTCACAGCACCTGAAGCGACGGTCACATCACGGCGCACGTTCAGCAGGGTGCTGGCATCCACACCCTCCACCCAAGCTTCTACCGTGGCACCCGCTTCAAACCCGGAGATGGCCACAGCGCCCAAATTGGTACGCTCTTGCAAATTCATGCGATCATCACCAGCAACGGTGGCAATGACAGGGGCAGAAGGTGCCAGCGTGTCGATACTCCAAGCCGTTGTGACGGCAGACCAAACTGAAGCATTACGGGCCACATCGACCACACGCGCCTGAGCCTGCAAGTCCGCGGCCTGTTGAGCCACCAAGGCAGAAGGCAATGTCACCCATGCATAGCCGTTACTCACCTCCGAAGCAAGCAAGATTCTTTGTACCGTGGCGCTTTGGCTAACGTTCCAGCTGAATTTGACTTCCAGCGTGTCATTGGCCAGGACACCGCTCCCCAGATTCACCCGCACCAAAGCTTTGCCAGCTGTCAGCTCTGCCAAATTGATGACCGCGCCCCCCGCTGAACCCATCACATCTGCGGCAAGACTCTCACCGACGGCTGGCACCATGGCGTTGGCAACATCGGGAGCCAGCGGTACCGATGTGTCCACCCGAATACCATGACCTTGCAGTGTGATCGCGCTGCCTGACAACGGATTTTGGGCAGCATCCAGCAACACCGCGTCGTTCCAGTTCACCGTCCAGCCAGATGCACCCAGCACTCCTTCCAACGCACTGTCACCAGCCTTGACTGTATAAGCAAACACCAGCCAGTTGGATCCCAAAACAGCCGAACGCGCAGCGTCATAGACCGCCAGAGACGGCGCAGTCAAGCCCAAGTCAATGGCGGGTGGCGTTCCTGGTGTACTGTCCGAAAATGTGACGCCCTCGCTCAATCTCACCTTGACGAGCAAAATATCTCCCTCTTTGGCATGCGCCAAACTCTGCTCGGTCACATCCACAACAGCCAGCTGGCTCGCCTGCACTGCAGGGGCCACAGTGTCAATGACAAAGCTCGGTCCGGTCACCACGGAGGACTCATCGGCGCTGGCCGTATTGCTGTTGCGCTGAACCACCGAAACTGCCGCCATCCCCTGCCCCAAAGCAGTCAAAGCATTGCCCTGCAAGCTGATGACCCAGGCGCCCGAACCATCAACCTGCGACAAGGGCAGATCCGTGATCACATCCCCTACCGTGATGCGCACACGTACCCATTGCCCTGCGGTCCCTGTGCCACGGATCTTCAAGCCGCTGGCTGCTTCGGCTACATTCAAAAACCCATCCTGCAAGGCATTGGGGTAGTTGACACTGTCACTGGCCCCGACCTCGAGAATGACAGGGCTCTGAACCACATCGTCCGAATAAAAAAATGTCGAATATTTCCACAGCGATGGATTGCCAGCAAGATCGGTTTGCCGTGCGGACACCGTCAAAGATGCGGGCGTTGACCCCGTGTTGGTGGGCCAGCCCACGAAATCCGCCCCACTGAGCACCAGCTCCCACACACCATCGCTATTGACCGTGATGCCTGATTTGGTCAACAACTCGGCACTGCCATTTTTGAACTTCAGCTCCAGGCTGGCACCCGCCTCGCCCGTACCCGTGACTTTGACACCACTGGCTGATTGCGCTTCACTGCTCCCGATGCGGTTGTCTGCCGTGATCAGATCGATCACTGGCAGGCCCGGTGCAACGGTATCCACGGAGACATTGGCACTGGCCCAACGCGAAGGGTTGCCAGGCATGCCTAGCACAGTGGGCACGTCCGTCTGACGTGCCCTGAATTCAAACGCCCCTTGACCGAATTGGCTCAAGGCGATTTTTTCAGTATCCGTGAGCGTCCATGTCCAGACGCCTTGCATGTCGGCTGTCAGGGTTTTAACAAGCGACGATGCCCCCTTGACCAACTGAACTTGCACTGACAAACCCGCATCGGCGGTACCACTGAAGGTCAGGGTACCCGCCATGTCGGTGATGTTGAGCATGCCATCCTGGCTAACGACATCCAGCACAGGCGCGTTGGGCACCGCATCCACAGGACCTGTCCAGACTTCATAACGAGCGCCCATGTTGCCTGCACGATCCACTGATTGGGCCTCTACGCGCAAGTTGGCGTTGTCCCCGGCCTGGGTGATGATCTCTTCACTGATGGTCACCACGGCATAGCCACGCAAAACATCGGACGCAGACAAGACGCTGTCCACCTGCAAGCCTCCGCTGCCCACCAGACTGTTCCAGTAGAGCTGAAGGCTATCGCCCGCAACGGCATCTGCAGCCAAGGGCACATAGAGCACTGTGCCATCGTAAGCTTCTGTGAGGTTGTTGCTGCTGATACCGGGCAACAGACCACCAGCCAACTCGGTGTCTGCATTTTTTTCAAGCGCTGTGCGCACACTCTCGACAGACGCCGGTATCGGCAATGTTTTGTCAAATACAAAACTACCGCTTCCGGTTGGCGAAGTCACCCCGGCCACCACCTGATAGGCCGACATGGTGACCACGCCTTCGCCCAAGCTGTCCAGTTGTGCCGTCGTCAACGCCTGGGACCAGGTGCCTGCTGTGACCGTTGGAGTCAGTGTCAGAGCCCCCACCGTACCAGTCAATACCAAAGTGACCGCGCCACTGCCACTGACCTGCCCATTGATCGCCAAGGGACTGGTGATCGCCTGGTTGTATTCCTGCAAGTTAACATAACCGTCCGAGGCGACTGCATTGAACTGAGGGGCTTGAGGCGGCGCTTCCACCACCAGACCCGAAACGGCAACACGCAGCACATCCGCGTTACCTGCAGCATCGCTGACTTTATAGGTAATGCTCAGGTTAGCACTAGAGCCGCGCAAAGCAATTTCATCGCCGGGAACTGTCATAGTCAGGGTTTTAGCGGTGCCAGTGCCCACGTCCGAAGCCTGCACCACGTAGCTCACCACAGGCTCGGTGCCTGCTCCCCAAAATAGCTCCACCGTATCGCCTGCCACCACATTGGCAGGCAAGGGAATCACCACATCCACACCATCCGCCGCTTCGTTGGCCGTGATGCCACTGCTGAGTTCCGACACCGCATTGGCAGCCTGCGCTTGGGTGACCGAATCGGCATGCGGTGCAGCTGGGGGCACGGTATCGATCGTCATGCTGCTGACCAAGGCGACAGAGCTGAATCCACCGGATTTCTGAACAATGGCGAGACTCACCAAACCCTGGCCAAGCGTGCCGTAGTCGCTGGTATCCAAGGGCAAGGTCCACAGGCCATTGGCTGCCACTTGTGTACTGCGGGTCACAACGCTGGTGCCTTGCGTCATCGACACTTCAATGGTGTGTCCCGCCACACCGGTGCCTTGCAAGGTCACACCGGCCAACTGCTCGGCCAAATTGATGATCCCATCGTCGGCAACAGTCTGCAATGTGGGACTGGGGATTTGCGACTCCAGCACAAACCCATCACTCACGACAGCCGTCGATTGCAGAGCCGACCCATTCACGGCCCACATTTGCACAGTCACGGCTCCAGCACCCAAAGCGGTGCGCATTTGTGCCGACGTCAGGCTCAAGGCCCATTGACCACTGGTGTCTACCGATGCAGGCCCCAGATCGACCACACCTTGAGTGCCCGTCAAATGCACATACACCTGTGTGCCCACTGGCCCTGTGCCCTCCAGCACCACCGTACTGGCTTGGGCCGCCCAAGCGACCGAAGAGGCGGGTCGGGTCAGGCTCACCGTGCCAGCCAAAGCCGCGCCATTGACGGTGATCGTGCTTTGCAGGTCTGCAAAGTTGCCCGCCAGATCGGTTTGGCGCACAGCAAGGTTGGCAGAACCGTTGACAATTTGCAGATCTGCCAACTCCTGTGCCGTAAAAATCGTGCTCCAGCGGCCATTGCCAGCCACCTGCACTTGCTTGGACAAGCCTCCCCACTGAACTGTGATGGTGGCCCCAGATTCGCCTTGCCCTGTCAAGGTTTGTGACAAGGAGCGCTCAGCCACGTTCAGGTGATTGTCTCCAGTCAGTGCGTCTATTTGCAGCCCATCGGAACGGGTGTCCAACGTCAAGGATTTGACGGTGCTACTGGACTCATTGCCAGCCAGGTCAGTCTGTGTGACCGCCAGTCGAATGCTGCCCTGTCCCAGGGTTTGCCAATCATTCTGATCGAGTGTCCAGCTCCACAAACCCGAGTCGCCTGCCGTCAATGTCCGAGACAACTGCCCTGCACCTCCTTGCAAGAGGATATTGACTTGCGCACCCGGTTCAGCCGCACCACGCAGCACCACGCCCGCTGTCGCCTCGCCTGCATTGATGAGATCATCATCAGCCACGGTGTTGACCACCGGCGACAAAACCGATGAATCCAGTGTTATCCGGGTTTCAATCGGGTCACTCACATTACCGGCCCAATCGGTCTGGGTGACGAACAGACGCAAGGTGCCGTCACCGACCTGAAACCACTGTTCCAGCGAAATGTAAGCAGACCAATGGCCGCCACTGGCAGATACCGTCGCGGTATCGCTGACCACCCCTGTGAGGGTGTTGTAAAGCCAGTAACTGATCTCGGCCCGCTCATCACACGTTCCGGAAATTTGCACGCCCTGATTGCGTTCGGCAGCATTGATCAAGTCATCCGCCAGAGCATTGAGGCTGGGTGTACCCGGACGGACGTTGTCCATGAACACATTCAACACCGACGGCGCTGTCGTCGCAGTCTGCGCACTCAAGGCATAAGGCGTCGACGATGGCACAAGCTGTACCTGCACGGAGCCCCGACCTGCGCTGTCTAGCGTCACCGATGTGAGTAAATGACCTCCTTGTTTGATGTCAACGATCTCGCCGGCCAGACCCGTGACCAGCAGAGTGACCCCCTGTGTGGCATTGCTGTGGTAAACACCATCAACCAAGCGGTGATAGCTGGATTCGTCGATCGAAAAACCAGGAGGGCGGCCACTGAAACTCACAGCAACGCTCGACAGCGCCACATTCTCTTGAGTGACACCCCGATCAACGCTGCTGGCGTTGCCCGCAGCATCGATGAAACCCACCTTGACAGCGACATTGCCCGCACCCGCGGCAATGAGCGCACTCGCAGGCACTGAAACGACGGCATAACCTTGCGCCAGTTCCGTCGAAGTGACCTGGTGCTCCACGGATTGATTACCCCATTTGAGCAACAAACGCCCCCCTCCCCCGAGGTCATTGGGCAATGCCACCTGAACATCGGTGCCATCCACCAGTTCACCCCACTCCAGCCCCCCCCCCAACTCACCTTGCGCCTGCAAGGCGATGACCTGAGCCATCTGGGTTTGCGCGCCATCCGGACGCAAGGTATCCAGCAACAGGAAGGCACTCGCCGTCCCTTCATTGCCTGCAACATCAGTTTGGGTCACCACGACCGTGACCGTACCCTGTGCAGCCTGGGCCACATCAGCCAACTGGGCTGGCGTCAGGGCAATCTGCCACTGCCCTGACGAAGGAGTGGGGTCTGTGAAAGTCAGGGTTTGGCCATTCAGGCTAAGCCATTGGTTGTTGCTGTCCTTGAAACGCAACACCACGGGCAGACCATTTTCGGCAGCCCCGCCAAAGGTGGTCCCCACGTTGAGTTTGGCAATGTTGATCAGCCCGCTGCCTGGCAGCGCGCCCGCCACATCCGACAAGCTCACAGCAGGTGCAGCGGTGTCAATCACCAGCAGCTTGGTGGCATTGGCCACGCTGTCAATACCGGCCACCGTAGCCACCGCCTTGAGCTGATAAGTGCCATCCACAAGCGTCAAGGAATTGGTTTGAAACGCGCCAGTCACACCATCGGCAGTGACGACGGCGAGGGATTCGCCAGCACCCACCAGACCATTGCCATCGACATCGTTGAACAAGGTCACCGTCGCACCGGCCACAGCCGTTCCACTGAGCACTTGGGCGTTCACACGCGTTCGCCCATCGGTGCTGCTGCTGCCCGTGTCCGCAGAAATCGCAATCACCGAAGGCGCTGCAGGTCGGCTGGTGTCAATGATGAAGTCCCGAGTGGCGTAGCTGCCAGGATCCGTGTTGCCTGCCGCATCCTGGGCTTGTACCTGCAAACGAACCTGAGCGCCCAAGCGTTTGAGATCGACTTCAAGCAATTGTGCCGTCCAGGCCCCGGTCAAAGCATCTGCGTTGACCGTACGGGGCTCGACGCCAAGAGGGTTGTTGTTGAGATCCAGCCACCGCAGGGTGACTTGAGCACCAGGCTCTGCAAGCCCCCCAAAAGTCACGCCTGCAGCGATTTCGGAGAGATCCACAATGTTATTGCCAGCAATCACCCCGATATCAGGCGCTGGAGGGGCTGTGGTGTCCACCCTCAATTGCAAAGTGGCGGCTTCCGGCACATTGACCGGCAGTCCAGTCACGGGATCCGCGTTGGACCAGGTGCCGCTGGCGCTGTCCCAGCCCACAGCGAGAATCTTCAACTCCGTCCCATGCAGCAGCGCACTGGACCACCCACTCCAGGAAAAATGGCCACTGCCGTCCGCGCTCACCTCGGCGAGCACGTTTTGGGCCTCAGCAGCGCTGATGGCACCATCCCCGTTGGCATCCACCACCAAGCGGATGGTGGCATGGGAAGCAGCCAAACCCATGAGCGTGGGGCTCGTGCGTGAAGTCAGGCCATCTGAATCACTCACGCCGGTGTCATCGGTATTCAGAAGTTGCAGGCTTCCCACACCGTCCAGCGGGGAAAGCCGCACAGGCACATGCAGCACAGACGTCCAGTCCGAAACATTGCCGGCAGGATCAATCTGCCGCAGCTGCACATCCACGACGCCTGTGCTGAAGCCAAGCCAGTCATTGCTGGAAATCGTCAATGACCACCGGCCATCGCTGCCCACAACGACCTCGTTCACCTGCGTGACGCCCTCTTGTTGACGCTGCACCAAGACCTTGCTGCCCGCCTCCCCAACACCGGAAATTTCGGTGCCTCTTTGATACTCCGCATAATTGATGCGGTTATCCGAGGCGATCTCTGAAAGCACCGGGGCTGCAGGGGCGCTGTTATCCACTTGCAATGACACTGCCGCCGAGCGCTCGGATGCGTTGCCAAAGCGGTCAATGGCTACCACGAGCAGTGCATAAGTCCGTCCGGCGGGCAACACAGGCAATGTCAGGTTGTACTGCCCGGCAGCATCTACGTCAGCTTCTGCCAGCCATTCGGTGACATCGCCTTGACCGTCGCCGTTGCGATCCAGATACCAGACCACTTTGCCTCTCGCCGGGCCACTGCCCACAAATTTGGGGGTGGTGTCCGAGGTGACTGTTTCACTCCAGCGTGTGGGCGTGGGATCGTCCAATGCCCATGTCGGCGTTGCCGGGGGGGCCGTCTGTATGCGCATGCTTTGAGTAGCGACGGCCAAAGACGAATTACCTGCCGGGTCCATGCTGCTGACTTCGAGGACCCAATCGTCGTTGTGCTGGCCTCCCATTTCTGCCAAAGAAGCGGTGTACTGCCACCGCCCTGAACTGTCTGCCATCACCTGTGCAGACAAGGAAGAAGCGGTTTGCCACTTCAAAAAAACCATACTGCCCGCCTCTGCGGTGCCGCGAAACACCACACCGGCCTGCGCTTCGGCCAGATTGATAGCCCCGTCTGCCAGTGCAGCCGGGCTGTCCAGGCTGGGTTTGACTGGGGGCACGGTGTCGATGATCAGATTCAATGCTTGCGTTTCGCCCAGGCGTTGCCCTTGGGCACTCAGGTACCAGGCACGCACCACCAATGGCCCATCGCCAAGGGCCATGACATCAGAGGACGACAACTGAAGAGGCCAGGGGTTGGATCCCGCTGGATACTCCCGATTCAAGCTACCGCTTGCGCCTGACATTTCCAGATGGAGGACCAGACGTGCATCGTGTTGGCCCAAAATTTGAACGCCTTGCAGCTGCATCTTCTGGTTGATGTAAAGCCCGCCCGACTGCAAACGCATCTCCACCAGCACAGGCAAAAAAGAGGGGCGGTCCAGCGTAGGGTCCCAGACATCGTGGGACAGGTTTAAGGCTGCTTGGCCCTCGGGGGCGATATACATGTTCTCCAGAGCGCCAGGGCTTGACTGGAGCCGCTGGGTCAGAAGTGACCAAACGGAGTCGACTTGGGCGAGGTCGTCGGTCAGCAGCTGCAACCATACCAAGTCACCCTCACTGTCCGGCACTTGAGGCGCCGCTTCTGCAGTCACAACCGCCACATTGGACATAGCCAGAACCGATGAAGGCAGCTGGCTCTGTGCAGTGAAAATGTCGGGTTCAGCGTTAGTGCCCGAATTCGATGAGGTCTCAAGGACCACATCCAAACCCGGCGTAAAAAATTGCACCAAACGCTGCAATTGAACAGATCCATCCGCCTGGCGCACCCAAGCCAACAAATCATCACCGGCGCGCTCAACACGCAGCACATCTTGCAGCACGATGCGTTCGCCTTGCTGCAAATTCCGGGTAAGGTGCGGAACATTCAGATCTACTGTCGCCATATCAAACACTCCCCTCATGCATCCGTTTGGGGTCTGTGCCCACCATCGGTTCTATCTTGACCAAATCACGTGTTGCCCCATCGGCGACAACCCGCCCCCGATCCAAAGCAATCACTCGCGAGCACAGCGCCAACATCTTGGCGCTGTGCGACACCAGAATCAATGTCACACCATCCAAGCGGGCAAGCCGCTCCACCAAACGTTTTTCGGACTCAGGGTCCAAACCGTTCGTGGGTTCATCCAAAATAAGAATCTTGGCCGGCACTGCCAAGGCACGGGCTAGGGCCACTTTCTGGCGTTGGCCACCTGACAAATTGGCGCCATACTCTTCCACTTGTTGGTGCAAGCTCAAGCTGCCGTTGTCGAGTTCCAGATCCAAGCCAGACAGGTGCAACGCTCTTTGCAGCGCTGCCGTGCGCTCCTGAGCACCGGCACTGACCGGCAAAGCCGCCAGGATGTTGCTTTCGACCGTGCCAGCCACCAAGGTGGCCTCTTGAGGTTTGAAACTAAGCCAACGGGCACGGCTGTGCAGCGCGTAGGCACCCAGCGCCACATCGTCGACCCGCACCTCGCCCTCGGAAGAACTGACCGCATGGGCAAGAACCCGCGCCAAGGTCGATTTACCCGAACCAGGACGCCCCATCAGGGCCACCCGCTCGCCGGCACGGATGTGCAGCGTGATGTCCTTGAGCGCCCAGGCAGTGCCGCCATATCCATGTGCCAGTTGCAACACTTTGATATCCCCTTGCAGCTCACGCGCAGGTTCTATCTGTGGCTCAGTGGATGTCGGCACGTCCTTCAAGAAAGGGTTGAGCGCCTGCAAAGCCTCCTGCAATTCACGCCAACGCCCCAGCGTCATGAGCGCCATGCCCACAGAAGACAAGGTCCGCCCAGAGAGCATGGCTGAGGCAATCAGGGCGCCCTGTGTCATCTGTTGGGCAAACACCAGATAGGCGCCCAACACCAGCAGGCTCACATAACTGGCGGTGTACACACACTGGCTCAGCAGTATCTGACTGACCCCCGCCTGTCGCAAAAACGATTGGTAGTCACCGTAGTCTTGTGAAACTTGGGCGAACTGCGACTGAAAGCGCGACCCCACATGGCTGGTCCGCAAGGCATCGAGCGAAGACAGGGCATCAGCCAACAAGGCAAATTTACGTGTTTGCAGCTGGCTGGCATGCTGGCCCATCTGGCGCACGCGCTCTTTTTGCCACAGTCCCACGAGCACATACACCGCCGTCCAAACCAGCATCAACACCAGCAAAGGCCAGGCGATGACGCCCAGCACCACCCACAGCAGCAATACAAAAGGCAAATCTGCCAGGGCCAACAGGTAATGTGCAGAGAAAAAATCACGAGAACTGGCCAGATCGCGGTAAAGCGATACAAAACGCGCCGTCATCCCGGGTTGGCTGCCTGCGCGGCTGGCTGGTTGGAGTAAAGAGCGGAACAAGGCGGCATCTACGCGCTGATCCAGTACCTGCGCCAGACGTTCAACTTGCCGGGCACGCAGGCGGCGCAAGGTCAGCTCCAGAGCCAGGAAAAGCAGCACGCCAATGGCCAAAGCCCAAAGGGTTTCAAAAATACCGTTGTGCACCACCTTGTCGTACACGAGCATGGAGAACAAGGGCAACATGAGAGCCCCCAGGTTGATGAACAACCCGGATAAAGCCAGCGCCTGCCAGCGCCCCTGCAAAACCTGCACGACCCATTGCCAATAACCGCTGATGCGGCCCTGCTGGTGGGGCAAAGCCTGAAGACGCAAAACAATGAGGCTGTGATCGGCTTCAGGCAGATCTTGGGCAGAAGTGTCCGGTCCAAAAACCATCAAACCCTCTCGCCGGATACCGGCACACCAGCGCCCATTCGGAGCAGGCCAAAGTGCCAATGCGGCCGTGTCGTTGTTCAGCCAATCCGACACAGTTGTGCGCTCCAACCGGCACCCCATGAGCAGACAAACCTGCCTCAACACCGTCCACTCGGCCCCCTCATGCGCGGCATCGTCCGACAAAAAGGCTTGCAGGGCCGAAGCCAATCCCGAGCTGGACAAACCCAAGTCCGTACATTGGTGCAACACCCATGTCAAAGTGCCCTGGTGATTTGGGCGGGATGGCTTGTGCATGCCCATCAACTCCAGGTTTCATTGACCAACACGGCCTTGGCTGCGACAACAGTCAGCGAACTGTCCGTAAAAAACGTATAAGTGCTGCCAGACACAGACCAATTTTGTCCTGCGGCAATGGTCAAGGCATCATTGGCACCCATATTGATGGTCAGTACTGAGGCGTTACCCGCATCCACCAAGCCTTGAATCCCGTCTTTGGACAGTTGAACGGTATTGCTCAATCCGTTGTTCAGGTTCAAGCGCTCAACACTGTTGAAATGGCTGCCTGTCCAGTCAGCCAGAACAAGCGATCCACTGTCTGACACCTCCAGGGTATCGGCGCCAGCGCCACCACTCACCCACTCGCGCGCACCCAGAGCCGTTTTGCTGCTGAGGTAATCTGCACGGCTGATCACAAAGGTATCGTTGCCATCCCCACCTGCTACCGTGTCGGTGCTGTAATCGCTGTTGCTGCCCAAGGTCAAATCCATGCGGTCATTGTCCGCACCACCATTCAGACTGTCGGCTCCGACACCCGAGACCAACGTATCGTTGCCAGCGCCTCCGATCAAGCTGTCATCTCCAGCACCACCCAGCAGACTGTCGCTGCCAGTGCCTCCAGTCAGGGTATCGTTTGCATCACCGCCATCCAAAGTGTCCTGACCATCACCACCGGTCAGTGCATCGTCGCCAGCCGCACCATTGAGCCTGACGGCTGTGGTCAGACCTGTGGCATAGAGTATGTCCGCGCCTGCTCCACCCGTCACGGTTTCTATACTCACGTAACGGGTATCGCTCAGATTCAAAGTGGCTGAAGCAAGATGGGAAACGTCTAAAGTGTCATTGCCGGTACCGCCATTGATAGAGTCCAATTGCAAGTCCATGTTCTTGAACACATCGTCCCCACCGCCGCCCTGATACTGAGTAATTCTGATACCGTCATCACCCGTACCGGCCACCATGGTGTCCGCGAAAGCGCTGCCCTGCAGTATCTGGATGTTCTGGTAAACATCGCCTTGCGCATCACCGGTGGAATTGCCACGCGCCAGCAAATCGATCGTGACCGATGTTTCATACGCGGCAATATTGGTCCCTAAACCACCGCTGAGTGTGTCGCCCCCCGCGCCACCGATGAGCGTGTCGTTGCCATCCCCGCCTGACAAGTTATCTGCCCTTGCTCCACCCAGCAAACTGTCATGGCCAAGGCCCCCTTCCAGGGTGTCCAAACCATCGTCACCCAGCAAAGTATCATCGCCAGCCGCCCCCACAAGTGAGTCGTTATCGGCCAAACCAGTGATGGAGTCATTGCCTGCACTCCCAGTGAGGGTATCGGCCCAAGTGGTTCCTATGGCACCTTCGATACCCCGCAAGACAATGGTGCTAGTACGTCCCCCGATGCTGATGCTGACACTGGTCTGATCGCTAGGAGATTCAGAAGATCCGGGCAAAATCAGCTGGACACCTTCGCCACGAGTCTGACCCAGAACGCTGAAATCCACTTGATCCAGCCCCGCGCCCCCCTGCAAAGTGTCATTGCCCGAAGTCGCCACCAAGGTGTCGTTGCCAGCGCCGCCCGATATTTCATTATCTCCGGTATTGCCTGTGAGCCTGTCCGCTCCTGTGCTTCCTATGAGGTTGTCGATATTGACAAAGGTGTAATTCGCATCGCCCACCAATGAAACCGTCAGACCAGTGGAGTTGGAGGTTTCAAAGCTGACCGTATTCTTGACAAGGTTGTTGCTGTCAGAGGGCTCAGAGCCTCCATCAAACCAACGCACAGGGCCATCCACCTTCGCAATGAATTTGTCAGCAAAGGCCGATCCCACCACGCGTTCGACGTTCAGCAGTACATCGCCTGCCGCATCGTTGTTGGCATCGCTTGGGGTGGTTTGAGTAAGGTCCAAGGTGACGCCTCGTGTCGCTTGCGCATAACTGGCCAAATCCTCGGTACCGTCACCGCCATCCAGTGAATCCGAACCTGCACCACCTGTCAGCAAATCATTGCCAGCACCACCGAGCAAAGTATCGTTACCATCTCCACCATCCAAAGTGTCCAGGCCATCTCCACCTTCGAGGACGTTAGCCGCACTGCTGCCAAGCAAGTTGTCGTTGTGGGCTGAGCCAATGAGGTTCTGAATCATCACCAACTCATCACCTTGCGCATCCCCCCCTGAGTTGCTGCTGGCACCCGACAAGTCCACTTGCACAGCTTGTGACGAAGCTGCATAACTGACTGTATTGACACCCCCATTGACGGTATCCTCACCACCCACGAGAGTGTCACTGCCCTCGCCACCGATCAGCGTATCGTTGCCCTTTCCGCCGTCGATCCGGTTGGCTACGGCATCACCTGTCAAGGCGTCAGCACCGTCGCCTCCAATGAGGTTGGAAAAATTCTTGATCTTGTCCGTTTCTGAGCCCAAGACCACTGAGATGTACCCATCGGCTGCAACCGCTGAAGACAAGTTCACCGTTACACCCGCTGTTCGCTCTGCGTAGCTCAAGGTGTTGGCGCCTGAGCCGCCAACCAGGGTGTCATTGCCCAAACGTCCCTGGACCGTGTCATCGCCCTCCCCGCCCAAGATGACGTTGTCAACAGCATCGCCATACAAGGTGTCTTTGCCTTGAGTCCCCGTGAGGTTCTCAATGCTGTCAAACGTATCTCCCGCGGCCCAACCGGTTCCTGCTACCGACCCCGCCGGTAACTGGGATGTACGGGACAAATCTGCGGTGACACCAGTGTCGGCAGTTGTCAGACGCGTGTTTTTACTGTAATCCACCGTATCCAACCCCGCACCGCCATGGATTTTGACCGCATCAGCTGAGGCATAAAACAGATCATTGAAAGCGCTGCCGACCACCGACTCGATGCCAATCAATGCATCGCCCATGCCAGCATCGTGTCCAGT
>JACCDG011420417.1_pt1 | contig 23666 bp, 22 predicted proteins | sample 7442471 | NCBI WGS metagenome assembly JACCDG01 (sample SAMN15323444, study PRJNA562643) | freshwater metagenome | isolation source: river surface water | place: USA:Blue River Watershed | collected 2017-08-17 | reverse complement strand
CTGGGCTACAACCTGCTGGGCCGCCGCATCGGGCAGATCGAGGCCGAGCTCGAAGGCTTTGCCCACGACCTGCGCGGCCTGCTGGCCGGCAAGGACTGACATGGCCTTCGGTCGTCTGGAGCGCCGCACCGAGGCCTCACCTATGAGCGAGATCAACGTCACGCCGCTGGTGGACGTGATGCTGGTGCTGCTGGTGATCTTCATGCTCACCGCCCCGCTGTTGACGAGTGCGATCCGTCTGGACCTGCCGCAGGCCGAGGGTTTGCAATCTGGCGAGGCGCCGCAGGCGGTGACGGTGGCGCTGGACGCCAAGGGCCAGCTGTTTTTCAACGACAAGCCTGTGGACGCCGCTGCTCTGGCGCAGCAGTTCGAGGCCACCGCCCGCCGCAGTCGCGAGACCGAGGTGCAGTTGCGGGTGGATGAATCCATTTCCTACGGACAGGTGGTTTCGTTGATGGGCGCTGCTCAGAAGGCGGGGCTGACGCGTATCGGGTTTGTGGCTCAGTCTCCGCGCTGATCTTTTTGCCCTCTGCGGGCGGGCCTGGTTGGGGGAGGGGCGAGGTTCCTCAGACGCAAGCTCAACATCGTCACCTCGCCCCTCCCCCAACCAGGCCATGGTGGCCGGAAAAAATGTCCGCAACGCATTCAGCATGAGGCTGGTCGCCATATTCACGTAGTCACCAGTACCACTTGCAGCGCGGAGTCGGGGGACACCGGCCGACGATGTGGAGCTTGCGTCTGAGGAGGCCGGCGTCCCCCGACTCCGCGCCACCAACAAGGCGAAACGCCCCTGAAGCCCCCCAGGCCCGCCCTCTACAATCGCAGCCATCATGCAAGACAAGTACACCCACCTCGACGTCGAAGCCGCCGCGCAGGCCCGCTGGGCGTCGCGTGACGCCTACCGCGTCACCGAAGACCAGAGCAAAAAGAAGTTCTACGCCTGTTCCATGCTGCCCTACCCCAGCGGCAAGCTGCACATGGGCCACGTGCGCAACTACACCATCAACGACATGCTCACGCGCCAGCTGCGCATGAAGGGCATGAACGTGCTCATGCCCATGGGCTGGGACGCGTTTGGCCTGCCGGCCGAAAACGCCGCGCTCAAGAACAAGGTGCCGCCGGCCAAGTGGACCTACGAGAACATCGCCTACATGAAAAAGCAGATGCAGGCGATGGGGCTGGCCATCGACTGGTCGCGCGAAGTGGCGACCTGCGACCCGGATTACTACAAGTGGAACCAGTGGCTGTTCCTCAAGATGCTGGAAAAGGGCATTGCCTACCGCAAGACCCAGATCGTCAACTGGGACCCGGTGGACCAGACCGTGCTCGCCAACGAGCAGGTGATCGATGGCCGCGGCTGGCGCACCGGTGCATTGGTTGAAAAGCGCGAAATTCCAGGTTACTACCTGAACATCACTGCCTACGCTCAGGAGCTGCTCGAGCACGTGCAGATCGGCAACGAGAAAGCCACGCTCGACGGCTGGCCCGACAAGGTGCGCCTGATGCAGGAAAACTGGATCGGCAAGAGCGAAGGCGTACGCTTTGCGTTCACGCACGACATCCAGGGCGCCGATGGCACCTTGATCGGTGACGGCAAGATGTACGTCTTCACTACCCGCGCCGATACGATCATGGGCGTGACTTTCTGTGCAGTGGCCGCCGAGCACCCGCTGGCGCTGCACGCCGCGTCCAGCAACCCGGCACTGGCGGCCTTTCTCGAAGAGTGCAAGACCGGTGGCACCACCGAAGCCGAGCTGGCCACGCAAGAGAAAAAGGGCATGCCCACGGGCCTGTTCGTCACGCACCCGCTCACTGGCGCGCAGGTCGAGGTTTGGGTTGGCAATTACGTGCTCATGAGCTACGGCGACGGCGCGGTCATGGGTGTGCCGGCGCACGACGAGCGTGACTTTGCATTTGCTCTGAAGTACCAACTGCCCATCAAGCAGGTGGTGGCCAAGCGTGGACCGGCCTCGACGTCGGGGGCGCCGGGCGCCTCAGACGCAGGCTCCACATCGTTGCCCGGCGCCCCCGACGCCGAGGCCTCTTTTGATGCTTCGGCCTGGTCAGAGTGGTATGCGACCAAGGACGGGGTGTGTGTCAACTCCGGTGAACTCGATGGGTTGACGTACAAAGCCGCCGTCAACAAGGTCGCGGAACTGCTGGTCGCCAAAGGACTGGGCGAGAAGAAAACCACCTGGCGTCTGCGCGACTGGGGCATCAGCCGCCAGCGCTACTGGGGCACGCCGATCCCGATCATCCATTGCGACGAACACGGCGCGGTGCCGGTCCCTGAAAAAGACCTGCCTGTGGTGCTGCCGCAGGACTGCATCCCCGACGGTTCGGGCAACCCGCTTCACAAGCACGAAGGCTTCCACGCCGGTGTGACTTGCCCGGTGTGCGGCAAGCCAGCGCGCCGCGAGACCGACACCATGGACACCTTTGTGGATTCGTCTTGGTATTTCATGCGCTATTGCGACCCGAAGAACGACGAAGCCATGGTCGCGGGCGGCGCCGAGTACTGGATGCCGATGGACCAGTACATCGGCGGCATCGAGCACGCCATCCTGCACCTGCTGTATGCGCGCTTCTGGACCAAGGTCATGCGCGATCTGGGTCTGGTCAAGGTTGATGAGCCCTTCAGCAAGCTGCTCACCCAGGGCATGGTGCTCAACCACATCTACTCGCGCCGCACCGCCAAGGGCGGCAAGGATTACTTCTGGCCGCACGACGTCGAGCATGTGCTGGACGAAGGCGGCAAGATCGTCGGTGCCCGGCTCAAGAACGAGGCCGAGAGCGGCGATGGCCGCCTGCCCGTGGGCACGCCGATCGACTACGAGGGCGTGGGCACCATGTCCAAGTCCAAGAACAACGGCGTCGATCCGCAGGACCTGATTGAAAAATACGGTGCCGACACCGCGCGCCTGTACACCATGTTCACCGCGCCGCCCGAAGCCACGCTGGAGTGGAACGACGCGGCCGTGGAAGGCAGCTACCGCTTCCTGCGCCGGGTGTGGAACTTCGCGGCCAAGAACGAGGCCTTGCTCAAGCAAGGCATTGCGGTGGACCGCAGCCAGCCCGTGGCCTTCGGCAAGGCCGCCAAGGCCCTGCGCCTGGACATCCACACGGTGCTCAAGCAGGCCAATTACGACTACGAGCGCATGCAGTACAACACCGTCGTCTCGGCGGTGATGAAAATGCTCAACACGCTCGAAGACGTGCAGCTCGATGGCAGCGCCGAAGATGCCGCCGCCCTGGCCGAATGTTTCTCGATCCTGCTGCGCGTGCTCTACCCCGCTTGCCCGCACATCACCGATCAGCTCTGGAACGAACTCGGCTACGCCGCCTGCTGCGGCGACCTGCTCGATATGGCCTGGGCCGAAGTCGACGAATCGGCCCTGCAGCGCGATGAGATCGAACTGATGCTGCAGGTCAATGGCAAGCTGCGCGGGTCCATCCTGGTGCCCGCCACGGCCGACAAGGCGCGGATCGAGCAGATCGCGCTGGCCAGCGAGGCCTTTGCCAAAGCGGCCAACGGGGCTGCGGCCAAGAAAGTCATCGTGGTGCCCGGGCGCCTGGTCAACGTGGTGGCCTGACCATGCAACGTCGTCGCCTGCTGTCCTTGAGCGTGCTGGCTACAGCCCTCACGGGTTGCGGCTTCCAGCTGCGCCAGACGGGCGACTACCCGTTCAAGACCCTGTTTGCGGGTTTTCCGACCACCACCCCATTGGGTGCAGAGCTCAGTCGCCAGTTGCGTGGCACGGGCCGCATCGAGCTGCTGACCGAGGCCAAGCAGGCCCAGCAGGCGGATGTCATCCTGGACATCCTGCAGGAGCAGCGCCAGCGCGTGGTTGTGGGCACCAACGCTTCAGGCCAGGTGCGGGAATTGCAGCTGCGCATGACAGTCAAATTCCGCCTGCGCACGCCCGATGGCGTCGAGTGGGTTGAACCGGTGGAGCTCTACCAGCAGCGCGACCTGAGCTTCAATGAAACGGCAGCGCTGTCCAAGGAAATCGAGGAGGCCATGCTCTACCGCGACATGACAGGAGACATCGTGCAGCAGATCGTGCGCCGGCTCTCGCGCCTCAAACCGCCTGTGGTCCGGTAAACCATGCAGCTGGCCCTGGCCCAATTGGGCGCGCACCTGCAAAAAGGCCTTCGCAGCCTCTACACCCTGCACGGCGACGAACCGCTGCTCATGCAGGAAGCGGCCGATGCGATCCGCACGGCTGCGCGTGCCCAGGGTTACACCGAGCGCACGGTTCATACGGTGCAGGGTGCCCACTTTGACTGGAGCGAGGTGCTGGCCGCGGGCGGGTCCTTGAGCCTGTTCGCAGACAAGCAGATCGTCGAGGTGCGCATCCCTTCAGGCAAGCCTGGCAAGGACGGCAGCACCGCCATCCAGCAGCTGGTAGAGCAGGCGCAGGGCAACGATTCGACGCTCACGCTGTTCATGCTCCCACGCCTGGACTTTGCCACCCGCAAGGGCGCCTGGTTTGGCGCACTCGAGGGCGGGGGCGTGAGCATCCAGCTCGACATCATCGAACGCGCCGCCCTGCCGCAGTGGATCGCACAGCGCCTGCAGCAGCAGGGCCAGCATGTGGCGGCGGGGGAGGAGGGCCAGCGCACGCTGCAGTTCTTTGCCGACCGGGTCGAAGGCAATCTGCTCGCGGCGCACCAGGAAATCCAGAAGCTCGCCCTGCTGTACCCGCAGGGCGAGCTGTCGCAGGCGCAGGTCGAATCGGCTGTGCTCAATGTGGCGCGCTACGACGTCTTCAAGCTCTCCGAAGCGGTGCTGTCTGGCCAGGTGGCGCGTGTGCAGCGCATGCTCGAAGGCCTGCAGGCCGAAGGCGAGGCCGAGGTGCTGGTGCACTACACGCTGGCCGAAGACATCCGGGCCTTGAAGCGGGTGAAAGACGCGATGACTGCCGGCCAGCCCCTGCCCATGGCGCTCAAGGCCCAACGCATCTGGGGCCCGCGCGAGCGGCTCTTCGAGCGCGTGCTGCCGCGCCTCTCGCCCGCCCGCCTGAACAACCTCCTGCAGTCGGCCCATCAGGTCGACGGCATTGTCAAGGGCCTGAAGGTGCCTGACTGGCCACAGGATGGCTGGCAAGCCCTGCACCGGCTGGCCCTGCGTTTTGCGCGCATGTGCATGGTCCGGTGATCTGCGAAAATCAGGGCATGAACGCCCTCAACACCGCTGAACACATGCAGGCGCTCGGACTGCAGGCCAAAAAAGCCTCGGCCCTGATGGCCAAGGCCTCGGCAGCCGTCAAGAACCACGCCTTGCGCCGTATGGCGGCGCTGCTGCGCGAGAACACCGACAACCTGCAGGCGGACAACGCCAAGGACCTGGAGCGCGCCCGTGCAGCAGGCCTGGCCGAGCCGATGGTGGACCGCCTTAAGCTCACGCCCAAGGTGCTCGAAACCTGCGCCCAGGGCTGCGAACAACTTGCCGCCATGCCCGATGTGATCGGCGAGATCATTGGCATGAAGCAGCAGCCCAGCGGCATCCGCGTGGGCCAGATGCGGGTGCCGATCGGCGTGTTCGGCATGATTTTCGAGAGCCGCCCCAACGTGACGATTGAAGCCGCCAGCTTGTCGATCAAGAGCGGCAACGCCTGCATCCTGCGCGGCGGCTCCGAGGCGATTGAATCCAACAAGGCCTTGGCCAAGCTGGTGCAGCAAGCCCTTGCCGAGAGCGGCCTGCCCACCGACGCTGTGCAGCTGGTGCAGACCACCGACCGCGCCGCTGTGGGCCAGCTGATCGCCATGCCCGAGTATGTGGACGTCATCATCCCGCGCGGCGGCAAGGGCCTGATCGAGCGCATCAGCGCCGAGGCCAAGGTGCCCGTCATCAAGCATCTGGATGGCAACTGCCACACCTATGTGGACGACCCCTGCGACATCGCCATGGCCGTCAAGGTGGCCGACAATGCCAAAACGCAAAAATACAGTCCCTGCAATGCCAGCGAAGGCTTGCTGGTGGCGCGTGGTGTGGCGGGCGAGTTCCTGCCCCGAATCGGCGCGGTCTATGCCGCCAAGGGTGTGGAAATGCGATGCTGTCCCGAGGCCAAGGCAATCCTGGCCAGCACCGTTCGCCCTGAGCTTGTCGAAGGGCAAAAAGCCGCGGTCCTTCAGGATGCCACCGAGCAGGACTGGTTCGAGGAATACCTCGCCCCCGTCATCAGCATCAAGGTGGTGGCTGGGCTGGACGATGCGATCGCCCACATCAATCACTACGGCAGCCACCACACCGACGCCATCCTCACGCGTGACCACATGCACGCCCAGCGCTTTTTGCGCGAGGTCGATTCGTCCAGCGTCATGGTCAACGCCAGCACCCGTTTTGCCGATGGCTTCGAGTATGGACTGGGTGCGGAGATCGGCATCAGCACCGACAAGTTCCACGCCCGCGGCCCGGTGGGCATCGAGGGCCTGACTTCGCTCAAGTATGTGGTGCTGGGCGAGGGCGAAGTGCGACAGTGAGGCCGCGCACGGGCCGGCCCTGATGCCTGTCCTGCGTGTGCTTGTGATGGAGCCAAACGCTCCCATATAGTCGGGTTGAATAACCCCAAGAACAAAGGTTTGTCCATGGTTCCCCACCTCGTCACTGCCCTGACCGGCCCCATCAATGAGCTCGAGCAACGTATCCTCGACTCGATGCCGGCGATCGAGCGCTGGTTCCGTCTGGAGTGGATGGAGCACACGCCGCCCATCTACACCTCGGTGGACATCCGCAACGCCGGCTTCAAGCTGGCCCCGGTGGACACCAACCTCTTTCCGGGCGGCTGGAACAACCTGACCACAGCCATGCTGCCGCTGGCGGTGCAGGCGGCGCAGGCGGCCATCGAGAAGATCTGCCCCGAGGCCAAGAACCTCCTGATCATCCCCGAGAACCACACCCGCAACACCTTCTACCTGACCAATGTGATGCAGCTGCAGCGCATCTTCAGCATGGCCGGGTTGAATGTGCGCATCGGTTCGATCAGCCCCGAGATCAAGGAAACCACGGCCATCGATCTGCCCAACGGCGAGACGATCACCCTGGAGCCGGTGGTGCGCAGCAAGCGTCGCCTGGGCCTCAAGGACTTCGACCCCTGCACCATCCTGCTCAACAACGACCTGTCGGCGGGCGCCCCCGGCATTCTCGAAGAGCTGCACGAGCAGTTCCTGCTGCCTCCGTTGCACGCCGGCTGGAGCGTACGCCGCAAGAGCACCCACTTCCAGAGCTACGAAGAGGTGGCCAAGCGCTTTGGCAAGATGCTGGGCATCGACCCCTGGCTGATCAACCCGATGTTCAACCAGTGCGGCGAGGTCAATTTTGCCGAGGGCACTGGCATGGAGTGCCTGCGCAGCAATGTCGATGCCTTGCTGACCAAGATCAAGCGCAAGTACAAGGAATACGGCATCAACGAAAAGCCCTTTGTGGTGGTCAAGGCCGACAACGGCACGTATGGCATGGGCATCATGACCGTGCGCGATGTGGCCGACCTGGACGCGCTCAACCGCAAGACCCGCAACAAGATGAGTGTCATCAAGGATGGTCAGGAGGTCAGCGACGTGATCATCCAGGAAGGCGTCCTCACCCACGAGCGCATCAACGACGCCGTGGCCGAGCCAGTCGTCTACATGATGGACCGCTATGTGGTGGGGGGCTTCTACCGCGTGCATGCTGAACGCGGCGTGGACGAGAACCTCAACGCGCCCGGCGCCAGCTTTGTGCCGCTGGCGTTCGATGAAAGTGCGCACCTGCCTCAGCCGGGCGCCAAGCCCGGCGCCAGTGTGCCCAACCGCTTTTACATGTACGGCGTGATTGGCCGTTTGGCCATGCTGGCGGCCAGCTATGAACTTGAGGCCACCGACCCCGAGGCCGAGGTTTACGAGTAATCCAAAAGCATTGGTTGCTGCGGCGCAACATTTTTGCGATCGGCGGCTGACGAGCCCCCCGGTCAGGCGCAAAATAGTGAGCTTGTGCATTGTGGAGCCTGCCCGCCGGGCAGGCTGTTTTTGTGTCTTCGTCCAAATCCTCTCTCGCCGCCCTGACCCTGGGGGCCATTGGCGTGGTCTACGGCGACATCGGCACCAGCGTGCTGTACGCCATGAAAGAAGTTTTCGGCTCAGGCCATGTGCCGTTCACGCCGGACAACGTCTACGGCATCTTGTCCATCTTCTTCTGGACGCTGACCACCATCGTTTCCCTCAAGTACGTGCTGCTGGTGCTGCGCGCCGACAACCACGGCGAAGGCGGCCTGGTGGCCATGCTGGCGCTGGCCTCACAGTCGGTCAAGGACCGGCCGCAATTGCGCAAGTGGTTGCTGATCGTTGGCATTTTCGGCACCTGTCTGTTTTACGGGGATGGGGTGATCACGCCGGCGATTTCGGTGCTGTCGGCAGTCGAGGGGCTGGAGGTGGTCTCGCCCGCCTTCAAGAAATCGGTGATTCCGCTGACCCTGGTGATCCTGCTGGCCCTGTTCTGGGTGCAAAAACGCGGCACGGCGGGCATTGGCAAATTTTTCGGTCCCATCACCCTGGTGTGGTTTGCGACCATCGCCCTGCTCGGACTGTCGCACATCGTGCACCACCCGCAGATCCTGTGGGCCATCAGCCCCCACTACGCCTTGGGCTTCATCTGGCACCACCCGGGCACAACCTTCATCATTTTGGGCGCTGTGGTGCTGTGCGTGACCGGAGGCGAGGCGCTGTATGCCGACATGGGGCATTTCGGCAAAAAGCCGATCCGGCTGGCCTGGTTCAGCGTGGTCATGCCCTCGCTCACGCTCAACTATTTCGGCCAGGGCGCCCTGCTGCTGGCCGAGCCCGAGGCGGTTAAGAACCCCTTTTACATGATGGCGCCTGACTGGGCGCTGCTGCCGTTGGTCGGCCTGGCCACCATCGCCACGGTGATCGCCTCGCAGGCGCTGATTTCAGGCGCATTCAGCGTCACCAAACAGGTTATCCAGCTGGGCTATTTGCCGCGCTTGCAAGTGCAGCACACCAGCGAGACCGACACTGGACAGATCTACATGCCCTTCGTCAATTGGGGCCTGTTTGCCGCCATCGTGCTGGCGGTGGGCATGTTCCGCTCGTCGAGCAATCTGGCGGCCGCCTACGGTATTGCGGTGTGCACCGACATGCTGATCACCACTGTGCTGACCTTCTTCGTGATCCGCTTTGCCTGGAAGCTGCCACTGGCGCTGTGCATCGCCTCCACCGGCTTTTTCTTCATCGTGGACCTGGCCTTCTGGGCCTCGAACCTGCTCAAGCTGCTGGACGGCGGCTGGTTCCCGCTGGTCATTGGCGCGGCGGTGTTCGTCCTCATGCTGACCTGGAACGACGGACGGCGTCTGCTCAACGAATCCTTGCGCTCGGACGCAATCCGGCTCAGCGACTTTCTCGAGGCGGTGTTCATCGCGCCGCCCACGCGTGTGGAGGGTACTGCCGTGTTCATGACGGCCGAGCCCGACACGGTGCCCAACGCGCTTTTGCATAACCTCAAGCACAACAAGATCCTGCACAGCCAGAACCTGTTCGTGACCGTGCGCAGCCACGAAGTGCCGCGCATGGACCCCGAAAAGCGCCTGGAGATCACTCCGTTGGGCCACGACTGCTGGCAAGTGATCGTCAACTACGGCTTCAAGGACAACCCGGACCTGCCGTCTGCACTGGCCCAGCGGCCCGACCAGGGCTACAACCTCGATCCGATGACGACCAGCTACTTCCTCTCGCGCGACATCGTGATCCCGACGATTGGCGGTGGCATGGCCCCCTGGCGCGAGAAGCTGTTTGCGCAGATGCACCACAACGCCAGCGCGGCCGCCGAATTCCTTAACCTGCCGACCAATGCGGTGGTGGAGCTCGGCTCCAAGATCGAAATCTGAGTGCTCAGGCCTGCTTGAGCGCAAGGGCCCGCTCGTAGAGGGCGTTGCGCGGCTCCCCCGAGATTTCGGCCGCCAGCTTGACGGCGGTCTTGACGGGCAATTCGGCCAGCAGGCAACGCAGGATGCGCTCGCCTTCGCCCTGCGATGCGGTCACTGGCTGGTCATGCACCACCAGTACGAACTCGCCACGCTGGTGCTCGGGACGCTCGGCCAGCCAGGCCGGCACATCCTGCGCCGCCAGTGTGACGATCTGCTCGAAATGCTTGGTCAGCTCGCGGCCCAGGGTCACCGGCCGCTCGCCCAAGGCCGCAAGCGCCTCGGCCAGCGCGGCGATGCGGTGCGGCGCTTCCAGCAGCACCACCGCCCGGCTTTCCTGCGCGATGGCCTGCACCGCCTGCTGGCGTTCGGCGCCCTTGCTGGACAAAAAGCCGGTGAACACAAAACCGTCGCCCGTCATGCCTGCCGCACTGAGCAAGGTGGTGATGCTGCTGGCGCCCGGCAGGGGCAGCACGCGGTGGCCGGCCGCGCGCACCGCCTGCACCAGCCGCGCGCCGGGGTCGCTGATGGCGGGGGTGCCGGCATCGCTCACATAAGCCACCCGCTCGCCTTGTGCCAGTCGCTGCAGCACTGCCTGGGCGGCTTCGGCCTCGTTGTGCTGGTGCACGGCCAGCAGTTGGTGTGCCGGTCGCTCGAGCCCGTAGGCCTGGAGCATCTGGCGGGTGTTGCGGGTGTCTTCGCAGGCGATGGCGTCGACCAGCCCCAGCACATGCAGCGCCCGCAGGCTGATGTCGGCCAGGTTGCCAATCGGGGTGGCCACCACATACAGTGTGTGGGTCGGATGCTGCTGGGCTCCGGCCGCATCCTGCGCCGCCTGCAGTGCACGGGCGAAGCTGGTGCTCAGGGAGGAAGAAATCATGCCAATGCTCCAACAGGGACGGGGGGAGGGGCGCCGCAGCACCAAGGCCCGCGGCGATGCGGCCGAGGACGAAGCGCTGGCGCTGTTGCAGGCGCAGGGCCTGCGTCTGCTTGTGCGCAATTATCGGATGCCCGGGCGCGGCGCCCCCGAGATCGACCTGATCGTCCAGGACGCGGACGGCACGGTGGTCTTCGTCGAGGTGCGCCAGCGCAGCCGCACCGAGCACGGCGGCGCCGGGGCCAGCATCGGCGCGGCCAAGCGTGCGCGCATCGTGCGGGCCGCTCAGCACTACCTCATGCGCTGGCGCCGCCTGCCGCCGGTGCGCTTTGATGTGGTGCTGCTGGAGGGGGCCGGTCCGGTGTGGCTGCGGGCGGCCTTCGACGCAAGCTGACGGTCACGGTTTGTTACTTTGGCCAGCCTTGGCAGAGGGATTTGGCCGGGGCGTTCTCTCGGCGACGGGCACTGGCCCGGGTATGATCCGCGCCATGCAAGAGCTGCGCATCCAACAGCATTTCATCGACAGTGCCGACCTGCACTACCAGGTCTCCGAGACCCTGGCCAAGCCGATCGATGCGGCCGTGCAGGCCCTGCTGGCCAGCGTGACCGGCGGCGGCAAGGTGCTGGTGGCCGGCGTGGGCAGTTCGGTGGCCCTGGCCCAGTACCTGAGCAGTCTGCTGGTGGGCGGCTTCGAGCGCGAGCGCCCGGGCCTGGCCGCCATCACCCTGGGCGGTGACGCCGTCTGGCCGTCGGCCTGGCCGGGTGAGGATGGTCTGGCTCGCCAGGTGCACGCGCTGGGCTTGTCGGGGGATGTGCTGGTACTCATTTGCGCCAATGGCGATGAGCCGGCGTTTGTGCATGCGGTGCGCGCGGCCCACGACCGCGAGATGACGGTGCTGGCGCTCAGTGGCGGCTCGGGCGGAGGCCTGAACCGTCTGTTGCGCGAAACGGATGTGCATGTGTGTGTGCCGCACGAACGGGCCGCACGGGTGCGTGAGGTGCAGCAATTGGTGCTGCATTGTTGGTGTGATGGGATCGACACCCAGTTACTGGGTGAACAGGAGCCGATGTGATGAAACTGCAAATTCAAAAATTCCTGCTGGCCACGGTGGCCGGCGCGAGCCTGCTGTCGGGCTGTGCCCCGCTGGTGGTCGGTGGTGCGGTGATGACCGGCCTGGTGGCGGTGGACCGCCGCACCTCGGGTACCCAGCTCGAAGACGAAGCCATCGAGCTCAAGGTAGCCAATGCGGTGAACAAGGAACTCGGCGAGCGTGTGCACCTGAACGTGACCAGTTACAACCGCCGTGTGCTCTTGAGCGGCGAAGTGCGCAGCGAGGCCGACCGCTCGCGTGCCAGCGTGCTCGCCCAGAGCCAGGAAAACGTCAAGGAAGTCATCAACGACTTGGCGATTGGCGCGCCCAGCAGTCTCAGCCAGCGCACCAAGGACGCTGTGACCACCGGTCAGGTCAAGGCCGCCTTTGTGGACGCCAAGGACCTGCAGGCCAATGCGGTCAAGGTGGTGACCGAGCGCGGCATCGTCTACCTGATGGGTCGCGTGACCACCCGTGAAGCCCAGCGTGCCACCGACATTGCCCGTGGCGTGAGCGGTGTAGCCAAGGTGGTCCGGGTGTTCGAAGACATCTCCGAAGAGGAGCTCAAGCGCTTGAGCCAGCCACCCATGTCACGCTGAAATTTCGGCAGGCATGAAAAAAGCGACCCTCGGGTCGCTTTTTTCATGAGGTCTCGAAGCCGTTCAGCGCAGGCGCTTGATCAGGCTGGAGGTGTCCCAGCGGCCGCCCCCCATCTTCTGCACATCGGCGTAGAACTGGTCGACCAGCGCGGTCACCGGCAGGCGTGCGCCGTTGCGCTTGGCTTCGTCGAGCACCAGGCCCAGGTCCTTGCGCATCCAGTCGACCGCAAAGCCGAAATTGAACTGGTCGTCCACCATGGTCTTGCCGCGGTTGTCCATCTGCCAGCTTTGGGCGGCGCCCTTGCCGATCACATCGAGCACCAGCTTCATGTCGATGCCCGCCTGCTGACCAAAAGCGATCGCCTCGGACAGGCCTTGTACCAGCCCGGCAATGCAGATCTGGTTGACCATCTTGGCCAGCTGGCCGGCGCCCGAGTCGCCGATCAGGGTGAAGGCCCGAGAGAACGCCGTGGCCACCGGCTTGACCTTGTCGAAGGTGGAGGCGTCGCCACCGCACATCACGGTGAGCATGCCGTTGACGGCGCCGGCCTGACCGCCCGAAACGGGCGCGTCGATGAACTGCAGGCCGCGCTTTTGGGCCTCGCTGCTGAGCTCGCGCGCCACGCTGGCCGATGCGGTGGTGTGGTCCACGAAGACGGCGCCGGGCTTCATGCCGGCAAACGCGCCATCGGGGCCCAGCACCACGCTGCGCAGGTCATCGTCGTTGCCCACGCAGGCGAACACGATGTCGGCGCCGGCGGCGGCCTCGCGCGGGGTCGGGGCGCTGGCGTGGCCTGGGCATTCGGCCAGCCAGGCCTGGGCTTTGGCGGCGCTGCGGTTGTAGACGGTGACCTGGTGGCCGGCGCGGGTCAGGTGTCCGGCCATGGGGTAACCCATCACGCCCAGACCCAGGAAGGCGACTTTGTGGGACGCGCAGGCGTCGTAGGTTTTCTGACCGATGTTGCTCATGGGGTTGTGCCTTGATGCAGGTTGAAGAATGGCCGGAATTTAACAGCAGCCATGACCCCGGTTTGGTATCCTCGGGACATGACCCTGATCGCAGAGAACCTCCAGACCGTGCAGGCCCGCATCCGGCAGGCTTGCGGCGCTGCTGGCCGCAAGCCCGACAGCGTACGCCTGCTGGCCGTCTCCAAGACGTTTGGCCCCGAGGCGGTGCGCCAGGCCCATGCTGCCGGCCAGACCGCCTTTGGCGAGAACTACATCCAGGAAGCGGTGGACAAAATCAGCGCCTTGCGCGATCTGCCGCTGGAGTGGCACTGCATCGGCCCGATCCAGAGCAACAAGACGCGGCTGGTGGCCGAACACTTTGACTGGGTGCACAGCGTTGACCGCCTCAAGATCGCGCAGCGCCTGTCGGACCAGCGGCCCACGCACATGCCGCCGCTGCAGCTGTGCCTGCAGGTCAACACCGACGGTGGCCCCACCAAGTCGGGCGCGCAGCCCGAAGAGGTGCTGGAACTGGCCCGCGCCGTGGCGGCACTGCCGCGCGTGGTGCTGCGCGGCCTGATGACCATCCCTGACCCGGTCGAAGGTTTCGATGCCGAGGTGGCGCTGCACCGGCGCGCCACTCAGCTGTTCGAGCAGGTCCGTGCCGAGCTGGCGCAGCCACAGTTCGACACCTTGTCGATGGGCATGACGGCCGATCTGGAGGCCGCGATTGCCGCCGGCAGCACCCTGGTGCGGGTGGGCACGGCGATTTTCGGCAAGCGCTGAAGGGCGCTTGGCGGGCCGGCGGCTTACTGCGCCACGAAGCCGCTGGCCTTGATGATGCGCGCCCAGGTGGCGGTGTAGGCCTTTTCGCGGCTGTCGAGCTGCTGGGGCGTCATGTAGCCCACGGTCAGGCCCAGCGCGGTCAGGCGCTCTTTCACATCGGGCAGGGCCACCACCTTCGCCACCGCGTTGGCATAGCGGTCGACCACGCCCTTGGGCGTGCCGTGCGGCGCCCAGATGCCGTAGTAGGGCAGGTCCTCAAAGCCGGCCAGACCGAGCTCGGCAAAGGTCGGCACGTCAGGCAGCAGGGCCTGGCGGCGGGCGCCGAGCACGGCCACCATGCGCAGCTTGCCGGACTTGTGGTGCTCGATGAAATCGGGCACCGAGCCGGTGCCGGCGGCGATCTGGTTGCCCAGCATGTCGGCCATCATCGGCGCGCTGCCGCGATAAGGCGTGGCCTGCAGGTCGAGCTTGTATTTCTCGCCGATCACCTTGACCAGGAATTCGGGCACCGAGGCCGGCGCGGGCACGCCCACCGTGTCCTTGCCCTTGGTCTTGACCCATGCGATGTAGTCGTTGAAGGACTTGGCCGGCGTGCCGCCCGACAGTGCCAGGCCGTTGACGAAGGTGGCAAAGCCGGCCACTGGGGTGAAGTCCTGCGCCGGGTTGAAGCCCGGGGTTTTGACCACCTGCGGCAGGATGGAGATGGTGTGGTCGTGCGAGAGGAAGAGCACGCTGCCATCAGCCGGGGCTGTCTTGAGCGCCTGCGCCGCGATCTGGCCGCCGGCACCGGCCTTGTTCTCGACGATGACATTGGTGCCCAGCTCGTCCTTGAGCTTGTCGCTCAGCAGGCGCGCGATCGCGTCGGTGCCGCCGCCGGGCGGAAAGCCGACCATCACGCGCACGGTGGCGGGTGTCTGGGCCATGCTCAGGCCGGACAGGGCCAACGCCGTGGCAGCCAGTGCCGAGCGCAGCAGGGGGCGGCGGGAAAAGGTGGAACGGGTCATGGGCAACTCCTCAAAAAGCCTCGCGAAATGTCAACTTTAACGGCTGTCACGGTGCGGGGTGCTGACGCTGCGCAGACAGGGCTTGTCCCGGACCTGACCTGAATCCGGCCCAGGTGGCTTCCACAATGGATCCATGCACTGAACATGCGACCACACTGGGGATCGACGCCTGGGGAGGCGAAGGCTCAGAAGCGCGGCAGGTCCGGGTGCTTGATCTGTCCGGCGCGCACCAGCATCTTGCCGTACTCAGCACAGCGGTGCAGAGTCGGAATCACCTTGCCGGGGTTGAGCAGGCCCTGTGGGTCGAAAGCGCGTTTGACGCCGAACATCTGCTCGTTTTCTTCGCCCGAGAACTGCACACACATGCTGTTGACCTTCTCGATACCCACGCCATGCTCACCCGTGACGGTGCCGCCCATGGCCACGCTGGTCTCCAGAATGTCGGCGCCGAACTGCTCGCAGCGGCGCAGCTGGTCCGGGTCGTTGGCATCAAACAGGATCAATGGGTGCAGATTGCCGTCGCCCGCGTGGAACACGTTCAGGCACTTGAGGCCGTATTGGTCTTCCATTTCGGCAATCGCCTGCAGGATGTCGGCCAGGCGCTTGCGCGGGATGGTCGAGTCCATGCACATGTAGTCGGGGCTGATGCGGCCCGACGCCGGGAAAGCGTTCTTGCGGCCGCTCCAGAATTTCAGGCGCTGGGCCTCGCTCTCGCTCACCGCAATGGCGGTGGCGCCCGCGGCCCTGAGCACTGCCGACATGCGGCCGATTTCCTCTTCGACCTCTTCGGGCGTGCCGTCGCTCTCGCACAGCAAAATCGCCGCCGCGCTCAGGTCGTAGCCGGCGTGGACAAAGTCTTCGACGGCAGCGGTCATGGGGCCATCCATCATCTCCAGCCCGGCCGGGATGATGCCGGCGGCGATCACGGCGGCCACGGCGTCACCGGCTTTGCGCACATCGTCAAAGCTGGCCATGATGCAGCGCGCCAGTTGGGGCTTGGGCACCAGCTTGACGGTGACTTCGGTCGTCACGGCCAGCATGCCTTCGCTGCCGATCAGCACGGCCAGCAGGTCGTAGCCCGGAGCGTCGAGCGCGTCGCTGCCAAATTCGATCGGCTCGCCCTCGATGGTGAAGCCCTTCACCTTGAGTACGTTGTGCACCGTCAGGCCGTATTTGAGGCAGTGCACGCCACCCGAGTTTTCGGCCACATTGCCGCCAATCGTGCAGGCGATCTGGCTGGACGGGTCGGGTGCGTAATACAGACCGTAGGGCGCAGCCGCTTCGCTGATGGCCAGGTTGCGCACGCCGCATTGCACCACGGCCGTGCGGCTCACGGGGTCAACAGTTTTGATCTGGTTGAAGCGCGCCATCGACAGCGTCACGCCCATGCGGTGGGGCATGGCGCCGCCCGACAGGCCGGTACCCGCACCGCGAGCCACCACCGGCACCTGCAGCCGGTGGCAGGTCTGGAGCACGGCCTGCACCTGCGCCTCGGTTTCGGGCAAGGCCACCACCAGCGGCCGCTCGCGGTAGGCGGTCAGACCATCGCACTCGTAGGGCACGGTGTCCTCGGGGGTATAGAGGATGCAGTCGGCAGGCAACACCCGGCCGAGGGCTTGCACCACGCGCTGCTGCAGGGCAGCGCGTTCGGCGGCCAACTCGGCTTGTTGGGCGGCATCAAAGGGGATCGGGCTGTTCATGGGGCCTAACTGTACGCCCGCCGGCCGGCTTGTGCTTTGAAGAAAGTTTGAGCCCGGCGTGAAAACCGCGCCGGCTCAGGCCAGGGCGCTCTTGAGCCACTCGGCAAAGGTGGCACATTCCCAGCGTTCCATGGTGCCGGCGCGCCAGCACAGGTAGTGGGCATGCGGGCTGGGCACGCTGCGCTCGTACAGGCGCACCAGTTGCCCCGATTCCAGCCAGGGGGCGGCCAGTTTCAGCCGGACCAACCCCACCCCCAGCCCCTGGGCGGCGGCATCGCACATCAGGCCCACGTCGTTGAAGGACGAGCCTTCCACAGGCTCGGGCCAGTCCAGGTCGTGCGCGGCAAACCAGGTGCGCCAGGGTTCGAGAGGGCTGCGCAGCAAGGGCAGGCCCTCCAGGTCTTCGGGGGCATTGAAGGGGCCGTTTTCACGCACCCAGGTGGGCGAGGCCATGGGCGTGACCTCGTCCTTGATCAGGCAGGTGTGCTCCACATCGGCATAGCGCCCGCTGCCAAAACGCACCGTGAGGTCGGCGTCTTCGGCCACCACATCCAGCAGCGGGATGCTGACCTGCAGCGTGATGTCGATTTCGGGGTAGGCCTCGAAGAAGTGTTTGAGGCGCGGCATCAGGACGGAGCGGGCGAAGGTCGGGGTCACGGCCACGCGCAATTTACGTCGTCCTGGCGCGGCCCCGGCCGAAGGAAAACGCTGCAGCGAGGCCAGCCCCTCGCGCACATGGGCCAGGTATTCGATGCCCTCGGTGGTCAGCGAAAAATCGGCCCGACCGAAAAGTTTGACGCCGATGATCTGTTCGAGCTGCTTGACCCGGTGGCTGACCGCGCTCGGTGTGACGAACAGTTCTTCGGCCGCCTGCGTGACGCTGCGCAACCGGGCCAGGGCTTCAAACGTCTGCAGGCACTGGATGGGCGGGATGCGCGAACTCATGGTGTTCCTTGATCCGTTGAGGGCAGCGCTGAAGATCGGTTCCGAAGTCTAATCCGTTGGGGACAGAGCTAAAGATCTGTCCCACAAAGACATTCATTTGAAAATCACCGTCTTGTGGCCATTGAGCAGCACGCGGTGCTCGCTGTGCCATTTGACGGCGCGCGCCAGCACCTGGCTTTCGGTGTCGCGGCCCATGGCCGTGAGGTCTTCCACCGTCTTGCTGTGGTCCACACGGGTCACATCCTGCTCGATGATCGGACCTTCATCCAGGTCGGCCGTGACGTAGTGGGCGGTGGCGCCGATCAGCTTCACGCCGCGGTCGTGCGCCTGGTAGTACGGCTTGGCGCCCTTGAAGCTGGGCAGAAAGCTGTGGTGGATGTTGATGGCGCGGCCCGAGAGCTTGTGGCACAGGTCGTCGGACAGGATCTGCATGTAGCGCGCCAGCACGACCAGCTCGGCGCCTTCGGCCTGGATGATTTCGTACTGTTTGGCTTCGGCCTGCGCCTTGTTGTCTTTGTTCACCGGGATGTGGTGAAAAGGCACGTTGTAGCTGGCCGCCAGCTGGTAGAACTCGCGGTGGTTGCTCACGATGGCGGCAATATGAAGCGGCAGCAGGCCCGATTTCCAGCGAAACAACAGGTCGTTCAGGCAATGGCCTTCCTTGCTGACCATGATGACCGTGCGCATGGGCTGGGTGGTGGCGTGCAGCTGCCAGTCCATCTGAAAGCCCTGGGCAAACGCACCCCACTGCTGGCGCAGTTCATCGGACGGGGTACCGCAGGCGAACTGCACCCGCATGAAGAACAGTCCAGTGTCGTGGTCGTTGTACTGGGCGGCTTCTTCGATGTTGCCGCCGCGCTCCAGCAAAAACCCCGAGACGGCGTGCACGATGCCTGTGCGGTCGGGGCAGGAGAGGGTGAGGATGTAGGTGGGGGTCATGTTTTTTGGATGGCCATCGCCGGCATGCGGTCAAGGGCTGCATGCGGCTTTCCGGGCTATTGTAGGGATTCGTTTCACCCGGCCCGGGCCGGCGGCGCACGGGTCATGCCTGTGCAGTAGACTGCGCTCCGCCATGCAAGATTACGCCACCCTTCAGCGCAAACCGCAGCGCCATGCCTTGGGCATGGCGCTGGTGGTGCTGGTGCACCTGCTGCTGTTCTGGGCGATTCAGTCGGGCCTCTCGCGCGAGGTGACGCACAAGTTCCAGGTGGCGGTCGATGTGCTCCTGCTGTCCGCCGACAAGCCTTCACCGCCTGTGCCCGCTCCCCCGCCGCCCAAGGCTGCGCCACCGGTGCCCACCGCTTCTCCTGCCCCCGTCCCGCAACCGCCCTCGCTCCCCCTGCCGGTGGCTGCGGCCCCTGCGGCCAATGCGGTGACCGTGCCACCCAGTGCCCCTGCCCCCGCGCCTGCTGCTCCCGCAGCCCCGGCTGCACGCGCCGAGTCCGTGCGTACCGCCGCTGTGGTCAACGCCGCCCAGTGCGAAAAACCCGAATACCCCAGTGCCTCACGCCGCCTGGAAGAGGAAGGCACGGTGCACCTGCGCTTTCTCGTGGGCGTGGACGGCAAGGTGATCCAGTCCGAGGTCGAAAAATCCTCCGGTTACAAGCGGCTGGATGAAGCCGCACGCGCGGGCCTGGCCAAGTGCCAGTTCCGGCCAGCCACGGTCGACGGCAAGCCCGAGCAGGCCTGGGCCAGCATGCGCTACACCTGGCGCCTGGAGTGAACAGCTGCCCGTACCGCCCCCACATCACACGTTTTCCCAGGAGTTGCTTCCCATGTTCAAAACCTCTCCAATCCTGCGCACCGCTGCCGGCCTGCTGGCTGGACTGTGGCTGGCCGGCCATGCCCTGGCCCAGACCGCCGAGGCCACGTCCAGCGCCCCCGAGGCCAACCCTTACGGCCTGGCAGCCCTGTGGAGTCAGGGCGATGCGGTGGCCAAGGGCACGCTGCTGATCCTGCTGGTCATGAGCATGGGCTCCTGGTACGTCATCTTCACCAAGCTGGCCGAGCAGCTGCGACTGGGCCGCCAGGCCCGCGCAGCCCAGGACCAGTTCTGGAGCGCGGGCTCGGTACGCCAGGGCGCCGACGCGCTGGAGGCCGGCAGCGCCTTTCGCTTCATCGCCGAAAAGGCGCTGGAGGGTGCGTCCAAGCACACCGGGATGCTGGGGGCCATCGACTTCAACGATTGGGTGACCATGAGCATCCAGCGTGCCATCGGCAATGTGCAAAGCCGCATGCAAGATGGCCTGGCCTTGCTGGCCACCGTGGGGTCGACCGCACCTTTCGTCGGACTGTTCGGCACCGTCTGGGGCATCTACCACGCGCTGGTCAAGATTGGCGTGAGTGGTCAGGCCTCGATCGACAAGGTGGCTGGCCCGGTGGGCGAGGCGCTGATCATGACGGCGATCGGCCTGGCGGTGGCAGTGCCGGCGGTGCTGGGCTACAACTGGCTGGTGCGTCGCAACAAAGCGGTGATGGAGCAGGTGCACGCCTTTGGCTCTGACCTCCACGCAGTGTTGCTGGCTTCGGCCAAAAAATAAGCGACACGTGCCCGAGGAGAACGCACGATGGCCATGAACTTCGGTCCGCAGGACGATGACGAGATCATCGGCACCATCAACACCACACCGCTGGTGGACGTGATGCTGGTGCTGCTGATCATCTTCCTGATCACGATTCCGGTCGTCACCACCTCGATCAAGGTCGACCTGCCCAAAGAGAGCAATGTGGTGCGCGAGACCCTGCCCGAAAACCTGATCATCTCGGTCGACAAGGCCGGACGCATCTTTCTGTATGACACGCCTCTGAAAAATGGCCAGGACCTGTTCGAGCGGGTGAGCAAGGTGGCTGACCGCAAGCCCCAGCCTGAGGTGCAGATCCGGGGTGATGGTGCGGCCGACTTCGAAGCCGTGGGCCGCGTGATGCATGCCGTGCAGCGGGCGGGCATTGCCAAGGTCAGTTTCATCACCGAGCCGGCAGGCCGCTGAAAGGGGTGCAGCAATGGGCATGAATCTGGGCAGCGGATCAGGGCAGGAGCCCGAAGTGCTGATGGACATCAACACCACACCCTTGATCGATGTGATGCTGGTGTTGCTGATCATGCTGATCATCACCATCCCGCCCCAGCTGCATGCGGTCAACATGGATGTGCCGCAGGCCAGCACGGCCAAAAAGCCGGACCCGGTGGTGCTCAAGGTGGAAGTCGACGCCAGCAACACCATCCGCTGGAACGGCCAGGCCCTGGCCAGCCGCAGCGAGCTGGATGAAAGGTTGCAGGAAGCGTCGCGTCAGCAGCCCCAGCCCGAGCTGCACCTGCGTGCCCACGCCAAGGCGAAGTACGAGGCGGTGGCGGCCGTCATGGCCGGCGCCCAGCGTAATGGCCTGACCAAACTCGGCATCCTGGGGGCGGAGCAGTTTGGCGATTGAAGGCGGTCTCCCGCGCTCAAGGATTCAGCCGCATCCGAAAACGCCTGTCTGACGCATCGGGCTCATTGCCCGTGAATCGCCGACCGCGCAGCTCGCGGCCGCATTGCCCTGGGGTGGCGGTGGCCTGCCAGGTGGCGGCGATGCGCTCGCCATCGTGGCTTTCTTCCATCGTCAGCGTTTCGTCGTCCCAGTCGGCCACGACCAGGAGGCGTTGGCTGCCGCGGCTCAGGTGGCCTTTGAGGCTGCCTGCGTATTCGGGGTGTGGCGCCAGCACCAGCGTCCAGGGTTCTTCACCGCGCTGGCGAGCGCCATCGGTCCAGTCGATGCGCCAGGTGCCGACGAACATCTGTGGCTCGATCTCGGCTGCGGCAGGGCAGGCGGCTGAAGCGCTGAGGGCGGCCGACAGGCCGCCAGCCAAGAGTGCCATGCGAACACCCCAGCGTTTCATGGCTGGGTGGGCGCGGCAGTGGCCGCCCGTTTGGCAAATTCGGCCCGCAAAGCCTTGAGCTTTTCCCGCGGGTCTTCTTTCACGGTGGCCTTGTCGAGCGCCATTTCGGCAATGAAGCGGCTGGGCACACCGGCCACAGTCTCGCGGCCCTGCTTGCGCCGGCGCGTCCAGCTCACGGCCAGTGTGCGCTGGGCGCGGGTGATGCCCACGTACATCAGGCGACGCTCCTCCTGCAGGCGCTGCAGGATGCCTTCGCTCATTGGCCCGTCGGCCTGGCCGCTGGGGTGGTTGTCGTCGCCCAGCTTGAAGGGCAGCAGGCCTTCGTTCACGCCGACCAGCATGACGTGCGGCCACTCCAGACCCTTGGAGGCGTGCAGTGTGGACAGCGTGACCACGTTCTGCTCTTCCTCGCGTTCGTTGAGGGTGGAGATCAGCGACACCGTCTGGGCCACTTCGAGCAGGCTTTTGCGCTCTGTCGCTTGCGCCCCGGTGGCGTCCTCGATTTCCCCGCCGCAGCGCCCGGCCATCCAGTCGCAGAACTCCAGCACATTGGTCCAGCGGGCATTGGCCACTTTCTCGTTGTCTTCGCCGTCGTAGAGGTGCTTTTCGTAGCCGATTTCCTTGAGCCAGTCGGTCAAAAAGCGCATCGCGTCTTCCTTGCCCGCCGTGTGGCGGGCGCGGTGTTCGAGGTCGTTGATGTAGCGGCCGAATTCGTGCAGACCATGCAGGGCACGGCTGGAGACCGCGCTGGGCAGGCTGCTGGCAAACAGCGCCTCAAACAGGCTGACCTTGTACTTCGTTGCAAAGGTGCCCAGCTGTGCCAGCGTCTGGTGGCCGATACCGCGTTTGGGGCTGGTGATGGCGCGCAGGAACGCCGGATCGTCGTCGTTGTTGATCCACAGCCGGAACCAGGCGCACAGGTCCTTGATCTCGGCCTTGTCGAAAAAGCTCTGCCCACCCGAGACCTTGTAGGGAATCTGCGCACGGCGCAGCGCCTGCTCAAAGGGCCTGGCCATGTGGTTGGCGCGGTAGAGGATCGCAAAGTCCTTGAACTCGCGGTATTGGCCCGCGCCTTCGGTGGAGGTGCCTGCACGGATCGACTGGATGCGCGCCACGGCACGTTCGGCCTCGTGCTCCTCGTTGTCGGCGTCGACCACGCGCACCGGCTCGCCCTCGCCCAGTTCCGAAAACAGCGTTTTGGGAAACAGCTTGGGGTTGGGGCCGATGACGTTGTTGGCCGCGCGCAGGATGGCGCTGGTGGAGCGGTAGTTCTGCTCGAGCTTGATGACCTTGAGCTTGGGAAAGTCCTGCGGCAGGCGCTTGAGGTTGTCCAGCGTGGCGCCGCGCCAGCCGTAGATGGACTGGTCGTCGTCGCCCACGGCGGTGAAATACCCCCGCTCGCCCACGATGTGCTTGAGCACTTCGTATTGCGTGGCGTTGGTGTCCTGGTACTCGTCCACCAGCACATGGCCCAGGGTGCGGTGCCATTTGGCGCGCACGTCTTCGTGCTCGGCCAGCAGTTTCAGGGGCAGGCCGATCAGGTCGTCAAAGTCCACGCTCTGGTAGGCGCTCAGACGCTCTTCGTAGCGCCCCATGATCTTGGCGATCACGCGGGCGTTGTCGTCGGGGGCCTGGGCTTCGGCCTGGGCGGCGTTCAGGCCCTGGTTTTTCCAGAGGCTGATGGTCCACTGCCACTGGCGGGCGGTGGCCGCGTCGGTGGTGCCGCCGCAGTCCTTGAGGATGCTGGTCACATCGTCGGCGTCGAGGATGGAAAACTGCGGCTTGAGGCCCAGCACATGGCCGTCCTCGCGCATGATGCGCACCCCCAGGGCGTGGAAGGTGCAGATCACCACGTCCTTGGCGGCCTTGCCGATCAGGCCGCGCGCGCGTTCGCGCATTTCGGTGGCGGCCTTGTTGGTGAAGGTGAT
>JACCDG010029880.1_pt1 | contig 23679 bp, 24 predicted proteins | sample 7442471 | NCBI WGS metagenome assembly JACCDG01 (sample SAMN15323444, study PRJNA562643) | freshwater metagenome | isolation source: river surface water | place: USA:Blue River Watershed | collected 2017-08-17 | reverse complement strand
GGGCAAACCATTGTTCTTGTGACCCATGAAGAGGAGTACGCAAAAAAAGCGAAACGTATCTTGACGCTTCGTGATGGTAATATTGTGTCTGATGTGAGACAATAGGCTTATATATTTCCTTTTTTCTATGGAGATTAATTTTCCTGCGGTGGTCGTGGTAGCAATTATCCAAATGGTGATTGGTATGGTGTGGTATGGGCCACTCTTTGGAAAAAAGTGGATGGAGTTTATGGGTATGGTGGGAAAATCTCCCGAAGAAATAAAGGCCATGCAAAAAACGGCCGGGCCACTTTATGCAATTCAGTTCATACTTTCGCTTGTGGTTAATGTATTTTTAGCAATGCTTGTTGCGTCTATGAATTACGGTGGCGTACACACTGCACTGTTGGTGTGGTTTGGATTTGTAATGCCAATCCAAGCGGGTGGAGTACTCTGGGATAACATGAGTAGCAAAATGAAGGCACAAAAGTTTTTAGTGATGACCGGGTATCAACTTATTGGTCTTGTCATCGCAGGGTTTATGTTTCAAACATGGATGTAATGGAGGGCGTATATGAACGCAGAGCATAACCACATCAATTATATTGAATTTGGTGGTAAAGATTTGGAGGCGTAAAAACATTTTATGGTACTTGTTTTGGGTGGACGTTTACTGATTACGGCCCAGAATATGTGGCATTTACCGACGGTTCACTTGAGGGTGGGTTTGATGCCAGTGCTGAGGTTTCGGACGGTAAGCCACTTGTGATTCTTTTTTCTGAAACATTGGAAAAGACAAAAGACACTATTGTGAAAGCAGGGGGTACGATTGTAGAGGATATGTATGAGTTTCCAGGCGGAAGACGGTTTCATTTTAAAGATGTGGCTGGAAATGTGCTGGCGGTGTGGGGTGCATAGGTGACAGTTTACGATAACGTTAGAAGAAAAAATATCTCATTTCTCTCATAGAAGTGGGATATTTTTTATACGTATACCTCCTTTTTATCATTCTTTTCTATCCATCCAGCCATTGACAAAACCGCTATTTTATGCTATACTATTTCGTTCATAGAGTGTCTTAAAACGACGCTGTATGAAGCAAAATTTGGTATATTTTAGCTCTTTACACTCGTATTTCTCCTTCGAATATAGGTACGTCTGGTCCTCACGTGGGGCTACTGATGTATCTTTACTCGAAGGGGAATACAATTCCTTAGTACAGAAAAAGATCGGCACATGGAGTGTCGTTCTAACTGAACTTCCAAGGAGGAAGTCATGCAGAAGTTCATCGCGAGCATGGTGCTCGCTTTCGTCGCCACCTTCGTGGCGGCTTGTGGTGGCGACACCACGGTCACCAACAACTTCGGCGATCTGTTGTTCACGGGTGGCAACACCTCGGTGAACGACAACGACACGATCACGACGATCACGGGCACCACGGCCCCAGCGCCGGCACCGATCGCAACCACGACGGTCGCAACGGCGGTCGAGGATGGTCAAATGTCGTACAAGTACGACATCGAGGTGCGTCTAAACGACAGCTCTCTCTCACCGTTTCAGAACGGTCAGGTGGAGCGCGGCTGGGCGAACATCGCCCTCACGGACGGCCAGATCGAGCAGAGCTGGCTCGATGACGAGTACGCTCTGATCGAGATCAGTGTCGTGGAGTCGAGCACAAACGTGCTCGTAACGCCGACGTTGTGGCTCGGACAGGGGATGGTGCCGCAGAACGTGCAGTTCGACGACACCCGCGTGGCTTCATGGAATTTCGGGGAGGAGGGGTACGACATTCCGGAAGATGGCCTGGGATTTAGCATCCAGGCGAGGGTGAGTGAGACGGTGCCGAACGGGATCTACTTCGTCAACATCCGTTCGCTCGTCGTGAGGTCGAAGCGGGATGGACGGCTCGTTCGGATGAATACCAACTTCCTGACGGTGTACCGGCAGTTCCAGGTGGTGGACCAGTGGAACGCGACGATGTGTCGCGATGGGTTCTCCTACTGTGGGATCGATACGCAATGGAACGGAGCTACTTGTGTGTCGTCGGTGACGCAGATTCCTGGTCACCAGTATTGTGGAAGCGATACCGTGTGGAACGGGTTCGCCTGCGTCTCCACGGTTACGAACATTCCGGGTCAGACGTATTGCGGTTCGAACACGGTGTGGAACCCGCCGACAGGTGACTGCATCGCGTCGATTCCGCCCCTGCCTCCGCAGCCCTTGCTGCCGATCGCGGTGTACGGTCTGCCGACGAACAATGGAAGTGAGGTTCATCGTGGTGATCCCTTCACCATTCATCAGCACTTGGTGGGCACCATTCCGGCTGGTTCGACGGCCGGTCTGCAGATCCGTTTGAACGGGTTTGCACAGAGCGACCTCAACGGACCGGTGCAGGTATACGTGAACGATCAGAATCAGCAACAGAGTCTGACTCCGATACCGTTCAACGGTAATCTGATCCTGTATTTCTGGCACACCACACCAGTGACGAGCACGTTGCTGAACATTCGTCTGGTGGTGCCGACGGCCGTGTCGATGCCAACCGGATCGTACATCGTCGAAGTACTCACCGCAGAAGTCACTCTGCCCAACAGCACGTTCGCTTCGGTGAACATCTACGGGCAGCAGAGCAACATCTTGGTGAGCAACTAGGCCAATCCTGGCCAACCTTTGGCGAGTAGAAGGGCTCGCTAAAGTGGACTGGGTCGGGTGTTGCTTCGTGCAGCGTCTGACCCAGGTATTTCTTTTTTCTGTAAATGTACTATTTTGCAGACGCAAGAAATATTACAAAGACAAGGTGATTCAATCAGAATTATTTTTTGTTGTTTCGCTTACGATCATATGTTTATGAGAGCTGTAACATACATACGGTTTTTTTGCTTGTCGACATGTGGTATGATGCTTGTATGATGCGCAGGTATATATGAATAATTCCTACACCTGGTACCAACTTCTTGAAAAACCATTCTGGGCACCACCAGCTTGGGTTTTTGGTCCAGTATGGACAATCCTTTACACGATTATTGCTCTCAGTTTTGGATACGTTCTTTATTTAGTTTTCAAAAAGAAGCTACCACCTATTACGCTTCTTCCGTTCGGTTTCAATTTGCTTTTTAACCTCCTTTACACACCAATCCAATTTGGACTTCATAATCTTTTCCTTGCCACCGTTGACATTGTTCTTGTGCTTGGTACTCTTGTGTGGTTTCTTCGTGTCATATATACCAAAGTGCGATGGGTAGCGCTTGTAAATATTCCTTATCTATTATGGGTCACATTTGCAACCTGGCTCCAATGCGCAATCACCTATTTGAATAGATAAAACCCTCTTCAAGAGGGTTTTATGTTAATCAGTTAAACCCTCAGCGTGAGCTGGGTGTGCGTTTGAAGGCGACGCCGTATACTAAAGCCACCCGGCAGGGTGGCTTTAGTAACTCTCGTATATTCACACGTATTCAAACTGTCATTAACGTATCACACAAACAAAATTATATCTCAACAATTACGATAGGAAAATACTATAGAGTGTTGTATGGAATTTTCTTTTTATCGAGTATCTTCTTTATTGAGAATCACACGACTATACCTCAAACGTCCTGCCGGCTACGCCGGCAAACCCAAAACCACCAGCCTTCCGGCTGGTGGTCGATTATATACCTGTGCCACTATTTAACCCATTCGCGCTGCCATACCTTCATTTGATTAATTTCCTTTGTTTGGGCAGAAATAATATCGCGCGCCATTTGTTTGAGCTCTTCGTGTTCGGCGTGAAGAAGGGCCGCCTCTGCCATAGTCACCGCGCCTTCATGATGAATAATCATTTCCTCAAGAAACTCTTCGTCAAATTCTAGGCCGGTTTTTCCCTGTAAATCTGCCATCATGTCGTTCATTGCAGAGTACATCGTACCACGTTCCATCATAGCGTGTTCGGTGTTGGGTGAATATGATCCTCGTTTTGCTTCTAGGTTTTTGTTTGAAACGAAAAGCAACGCGCTACATACGCCAACTATGAATGCGCAAACCCCAATAATGACCATTTTTTTGTTTTCCATAATAGCATTATTAAATTAAAAAAAAGATAATGCGTTCTTATGGAACCTTAGGGTTAAGAATTCCTTTAGAAAAAAGCAATGTAAAAAGAAAATGTGGTGGGTCATGGTTTTTCAAACAATTTCTGTGTTTTTTAATTGGTTTTTGGGCGGAAATAATATATGAATACTGAACAAAAAAGAGGAGCAAAAATATAAGCGAGGGAAAAATAGCTTCACCGGTTGCTTTTTGCCACAACCGAATGTGCTCAAAAAGATGCATGTCACAAAATGAGGGGTTTCCCTGCATAAATGGACAGCCGGCCATTTGCCGTACACTGTGTGCGATGTGTGTAGCGTGTGATAATCCAAAAAACGCAATAACCATGTACGCAACACAGAGTACTGATGCGAGTATGTATTTTTGCTGTCTTCGGGGTAGATTCCTCATATATAGCTAGTATACATTTTTTTTAAAAAACATGCATCCGTTATGCGCGCCTCATACCTATTCGTGTTTTTCGGTATAATACTGAATTGCTTTTTGCAGGTATTCCGCAAGTCCTGGTTTAACCGTATCATAATTCGCCTTAAATCGTGGATCTTCTACGTACATACGCGCTAGGTTGCCGTACATAGTAAGGTTGCAGTCGTAAAAGAAGTTGATGCTATCGTAGTGTTTTTGGATAAGGGCCTGTACTTCTTTGCTGTGAATCGGTTTATCCATGGCCTTTGCAAGCTCTTCAGTAAATTTCTTTCCATCTTCTTTCAGTTTGTCCATTTCCTTTTTCGTCATGTTGTTTACTTTGGTCTGACTCTGTTTGTACGCTTCGGTACTTCCCCAACGTGCTTTCACTTCTTCCTGATACTCTTTTACCTCATCATCTTTAAATGCGTCATACATTTCTTCTTTGTCCATTTTTTGATTCTTCGTCATAGCGCGAATAGTTTTATCAATCGTCTTCACGAGGTTGGTAAGACGAGTCTGTTTTAATTGCATGAGTTTTTTTTGGTCTCGCAGAGCCTCAAGCACGCTAAAATTAGGCCGGTTGAGCATGCGCTTAATATCATCAAGCGTAAACTCGAGTTCGCGAAAAAAGAGGATCTGCTGGAGGCGAATGAACTCTTTTTCTTCGTAGAAGCGGTATCCATTTTTCATGACTGAAGAGGGCTTGAGAAGCCCGATTTCATCATAATAATGAAGTGTCCGCACGCTAATGTGCGCGAGTTGTGCTAACTGGTTGACCGTATAACCCATAGGGGAAGATTCTTCCTAAGACCTATAGTAAACTATTACGTTACGTAAGGGTCAATGGTTGGGTGGGGATAAGTAACACAACCCCCTTCGCATGGTTATCCACTGTTTTACGCCGGCAAAACCATGTATACTTCATTCACAATGTAAAAACTGTTTGGGGAAATCCGGTAAAATCCCGGTACTGTGCCGCAACTGTAATCTTTAAGCAAGCTTAAAGGAGTCAGGTCGCCAAATAGTTGTTCTCTTCCCGAGCAGGAAATATCATCATTGCATATTTTTTGAATCACCTCGGGAGAGGTGATTTTTTTATGCCACCAAAACCGGAAGGAAAATTATATCGCCCTGAACTGGAAGTACCGGATGAGTTTTCTTGTACCGCTGAAATCGATGATGCTGGTTTACGGATGGGTCAAAATGAGACAGCTGAAACGTACTACAGCGCACCTGAACATTCTCCTGGGCAAAGCAGCGAGATTGATGGGTACACAGAACATAACGCGGATACGCAGGCCGAGACCGATTTTGTTGAGGAAGTACAATTTGAAGAACACCTGCCGGGTGATGTGTTTGATATGATTGCGCTCGGGGCAAACCTACGTGAAGGCGCAACGCTGGTTGAGGTGCCTGAGTTTCGATCGCAAGGCGCTTTTCGCTTTGATCGCATGCAAAGTGACTTGGTGGATGGTTCAGGTGAGTCGCTCAAGAAACATCTCGCTGGCGCGTCGCATGAGGTGATGGAAAAATACGCACTATCCGTACAGGCGTTTACCGAAGGCAGATCGTTTCTTTTTGCCGACAGCAAAATTGAAGGAGACGTAAAGGTGACATTTATTACAAAACAGCGGGTATTGTATAACGGTGACATTGTGTCACAAACATGGAGACACGAAGAGGTAATGACACCCGAATCATCACCACTCTCATTTTTGGAGAGAAATGAGGATGGGATCGATGCGTTACAAGAAGAAGGTGAGTCGACAGTGGACGCGGATACAGGGGTTGGTACAGCACCCGACCTTTTTTCATGGTTTGAGGTACCATTGGGGGAGAGTATTGTTCATAGTGAGCATAGACAAGGTGAGGTTGCTGGGTCTGTTACGCCTTCTGAAACGCCTGTAGAAGCACAAGGCATTACTATTGTCACACCAGAGAGGGGTATATTATATGTGACCGATGAAAGTTCTGTGCTAGGGCATGGTGAGAATGCGCTACCTTCTGTGGATGTGGGGAATGACACTGGCATTTCTGTAGAAGAGGTTTACACGCCCAAGCCCACCATTACACCTGTGATGGGCAAACCACAACAGTCGCTTGTTGAACAGTCAAGGATAGTTTCTTTGGAAGAAGGTGTGCCGGCCGATGCGCCTGCTCTTACTGTTCCGCGCATACCAATCGCTGAAAAACGAATTAGCGGCGTCACTGTAGAGGGTGCCAGTACTATTTCTCTTGAAAAAGAAAAAGACACCGCACCTGCAGAAGGTGCACTCTCTCCAAAAGAAGATGTAGCATTGAGGCCAGACGATGTCAAAGTGCATGAAAAACATGGTGGCCGTGTCGAAGGTGCGGGTGATAATGGGGGGCACATGGTAGACAGTGGTGCCCGTACCGCCGAACGCACAGTTGAAAAAAGTACTGTTGAGAGTGTCCTTACGAGTCATGATGAAATACATTCGCGTATTGTGTCTGAAACAGTGGCTGAGGTTTCGCGTGAGACTGAGGCAGGTGATGCTCGTGAGCATGTTTTTGATGTGCTCAAGGGTGAGCCATCTGCGGTTGTCGTGTCTGCCGAAAATCAAACACACGAACGTGTACCCTCACCATTGGGTGTAGAGGAGCCCTCTGTCTCTCGTGCTCAAGAGGTGTCCCGTAACCCTGACGAACCATCTTTGCATACTTTTGATAATACGGGTATTCGAATAATCACGCACGAAGCGTCTGTAGTAGCCCACGAGACCAAACCTACTTTTGAGCAAGAAACAGTACTGACACCAGTCATACATGCGACCGAAACACAGGCACCACTACGTACTCAAGAAAAGCTTGTTGCCGAAAAACACGAACAGATACGGCTTGAGACGGGTATTTCTTTTGCTTCTCCTGTACCGGAATCTCAAGTGGACCAAGCACCTGCAGAATCTGTGAAACCTCGTCAGGTTGAGGTGAGTGGTAGTGTTTTGTTAGAAGTGCATGCTCAAGAGGTGAGTGTTCGGGGTGCGCCAGCAGTATCGCGTGAACATCATGGAATAGTATTGCGCGAGGTAGCGGAACTGAGAGAAGACACAGGCGTACCTGAAAATGAACCACACCGTGAAGTCGAGGCGGCTGTGTTGTCGAAATCGTATGATGTGAAAGACGTCGACACGTTTCGTCATGAGAAGGGTGAGGAACTAGAGACAGCGCCTGTGCAAAGCGACAATGTGGTGCAAGGTGAAGGAAAAGAGCGACCTGAAGTTATGGGCATACCAACTCAAGAAGGTGTGGTGACACATAACACACCAGAAAAAACTGTTGGTATTTCACTCATGTCTCAGAGTGAACTATTATTGAAGCATGAGCGAGTGTCGGCTACGGAAACACCAAAGGTCGAAAAGCCTGTCGCAAAAGAACCGTCTGTAGGTACATCGTTTGAACAAAAAAATACGGATGGTCGATTTGCAAAACCACACGATACATTGGCTGTATCTACAGACGAGGCTATACGGTTAGACCATGTTTCTGAAATGAGACGATTGAGTGCTGTACCGTTGCCTACACCAAGAGAGATGATAGTGGGCACAACAAATCAAAACGTTGAGCGTGCTGAAATAATGCAGAGTCGTCGAGGATATAATCCGGAAGATGTGGAGCCATCAGTCATATCTCTTTTTCCTAGAAATAAAGTAAAGGTGGTACCGCCAGCCTTGGCTGCGTAATGTAACATATGGCTGATTTTACAAAAATTCATTATTACGATTTAACTCTTGAAGTCAGACAGCAGCGTGTTCGTGACTGTGTTGGTCGTGACGAAGAGGTGGGACGCATGGAGCGCGTGTTACGCAGAGCCGTGCACAACAATGTCATGGTTGTCGGTGAACGCGGTGTTGGCAAAAGCGCTTTTTTACATGGGTTTGTGAAGCGGTATGTCACGCATGGCGAGAAAAAAGGACTTCGTGTGGTAGAATTAACCGCCTCTTCATTTGAAGCGCTCAACACTACCGTACAAATTCCATTACAAAAATATAAGGACGCGTTTGAGTCTATGCCAGAGTGCGTCCTGATTATTGATGGGTTTGGTTCTCTTGTATCCAACAAGACGATCCTGTTGCAGCACATGACACAGCTCCTAAAGCCACTCGCTGAGTCCGGCAAGATACGCCTTATCCTTTCTCTTGAACCAAAAGAATATCAGATGCTTGAACAAGAAGACGCGTCGTTTGCGCATGTGTTTGAAACCATCACACTAAAGCCGCAAAAAAGGGAAGAACAGATTACTATTATAGAACAAGCCAAACGCGCGTTGCGTCTTGACTCACTTGCCATGACGAAAGACACGATCATTCATATGCTTGATCTTGTGGAACGTTTTCCGACACTCGGTTGCTTACCAGGCGGGGCGGTGAGAGTGATAGATGAGTGTGGAGTGCTCGTGCGCCACAGTGGAAGAGAAGAGATAACAAACGACGATGTCTCACGTATTGTGTCTGATAAAACAGGCGTGCCTTTGACACGATTGCATGTGTCACAAAAAGACCGTCTGCGTCAACTTGAACACACTTTGAATAGTCGCGTTATTGGACAAGGAAAATCAATCGCGCACATTGCTTCAGCTATTAAGCGTGCCAGTTTGGGTTTAAAAAATCCAAACAAACCGTTGGGATCGTTTCTTGTCCTTGGTCCGTCTGGGGTAGGGAAAACCGAGACAGCGAAAGCGATTGCCGAAGAGTTTTTTGGTACAAAAAAAAGCTTTACACGCATTGACATGTCGGAGTTTGGCGAGGCGCACACGGTAGCACGGCTTATAGGCGCGCCGGCCGGGTATGTTGGCTTTGAGGCTGGTGGGGGATTAACCAATGCTGTAAAAACAGAACCATACAGCTTGGTGCTTCTTGATGAAATGGAAAAAGCACATCCGAAGATTTTTGATATTTTCTTGCAGATACTCGATGACGGTAGACTCACGTCTGGGCAAGGGGAGACGGTCGATTTTACACAGACCATTATTATGGCCACGTCTAATGTGGCAGTGCCCGAAATTATCAATGGGTTTACGTCGGGCGATGACATTCACAGCGAAGCTTTCTTTCAACAAACTCTTGTTCCTGCCTTGTCACAATTTTTTCGTTTAGAATTTTTGAATCGGTTTGACGCGGTGTTGGTATTTCAACCGCTTAGTGAGGACGATCTGTTTCAGGTGGCCATGCTCGAGATAAAAAAAGTAGAAGCACGAGCCCAAAAACACCAAGTTTCGTTTGCCATCGACCCCAATATTCTCAAAAAGAAGATTCATACCCTGGCTGATCCGCGTTTTGGAGCTCGTCCGGTAAAACGTTTTATTGAAACAACCTGTGAAAATCTTTTGACCGATAAACTTTTGTCCATGTGATATGACACATACCCGTGAACACCATAACTCTCGTATGACAGATGTGTCGTATGCAAAAGAGGATATCGACGCTCTGTTTGAGGCGCGTGAAGCGTCATTGCGCGCGCTTGAGCGAACCATATCGCCGAAGTTGTATCAAAACATTCATGAGCGTATTCTTGCGGAAAAAAAAGCATTCACTGCCTTATTTTTGAAGACAGAAGAAAAAAAAGAAGAGTTATCCCACTATTCATTTGTGCTTCATCCGTATTTTTTCGAACAACATTTTTTAGGAAGCGATGCGTAATATGGCTACCATTTTGCTCGGTCACAATGAGTTTCGCGGTAAACATACTCCGATCCGCTATAGAGATGTCGACCGTTTGCGACACATGTATATGCTTGGAAAAACGGGTGTCGGAAAGTCGACCATGTTTCAAAATATGTGTCTCCAAGACATCATGAATCATCATGGGGTGTGTTTTATTGATCCGCATGGTGAGTCAATAGCGTGGCTTTTGGAGCGGATCCCTAAAAATCGGCTAGAAGATGTAGTGCTGTTTGATCCATCGGACACGGAAACATCGTTTGGTTTAAATTTACTTGAATGGAGTGAGGAAAGTGAAAAAGATTTTTTAGTCGCGCAAGTGATTGAGATATTTTATAAATTATTCGATCCGGAAAAATCAGGCATTATTGGCCCGCAGTTTGAACATTGGCTGAGGTCGGCCGCTCTTACGGTCATGTCGGGCCCCGGGGGAGGGAGCCTCATTGAAATTCCAAAATTGTTTATCGACAAACGGTTCGAGCTTGCGAAACGCCAGCATGTGAAGGATCCGCTTGTTATTGATTTTTGGACCAAACAAATGGCCAATACGTCGGAGTTCCACAAATCAGAAATGCTCAACTACTTTACGTCGAAGTTCGGGCATTTTATGAATAATTCGCTTATGCGAAACATTATTGGTCAGCGCGTGTCAGCGTTTCAGTTTGATGATGTTTTGCAAAAGGAAAAAATTCTTCTTGTTGATTTATCAAAAGGAAAAATTGGCGACATCAACGCGCAAATGTTGGGATTAATTTTTATTTCCAAATTGCAGGCTGCGATTATGCGCCGAGCACGACTACCTGCCGAGAAGCGTTTCCCGTTTTATCTGTATGTGGATGAGTTTCAAAACCTTATTTCTGATACGTTTGCGAGCCTCCTTTCTGAGTCGCGAAAATATGGACTGGGTGTGCATGTGACGAATCAGTACTTTGCCCAGTTGCCCGAGCAGCTTCAGGATGCGATTTTAGGAAACGTTGGGACATTTATGGCTTTTGGAGTTGGCGCTGAGGACGCGGAAATGCTTACAAGGGAGTTTTATCCTATCACCAAAGAAGATTTTGTGAACTTGGAAAAATTCCATTTTTACTTAAAGCTTATGATCGATGGGAAAACGAGCGATGCTTTTTCCGGGGTTAGTGAGCCTGCCATGGGAAAAACAGATGTGGAACACGCGCGAACAATCCGTTCTTTTTGTCAGCTTGCCTATGGACGACCGCGTCATTTGGTTGATGAAGAAATAAGAGTAATGCTGTCGTAAATAGGTGTGTGGTTAAGACCATGCGCGAAAAACGTGTACATGTGGTATACTACGAATATCTATTTTTATTTTAGGAGTGTATGGGTAAAAAGGAACAGTTTACATTTCTTCTGGTGGTCGCCATTGTCGGCGTAGCTCTTGTCGTGGGAAATATTATTATCGGCGTACGAGCAAAACGCTCTCCGGCAATTGACGATACGAATACGATGGAAACGACTGAAGCTACGGTTACATCTTCAGATGTCATGCCAAAAAAGATTGAGCCTGTAAAACAGGTAACGACAAAGCCATCAACACGCGTAGTATCTCCACAAACAAAAACACCCGAACCACTTCCTCAGCCTGCACATGGCTCATTGTTTGGTACCGCGTGGCAATTCCAAAAAACTGTCAATGCCAATAAAAGTGTGTTTGCGCCAGTAAAAATAAAACAATTTGTTTTAGAATTTAAAACAAGCGCGAATCTTTCGAGCAACACCGATTGTAATACTTTATTTGCAACATATACAGCACAGGAAGGTCTCATGACTATCGGTACACTGAAAGTCGCAACACGAATGTATTGCGTTGGCTCAGAGGAAGATCAATACTCCTCTGATTTGGGTAAAGCTGTGCGATATTCCTTTTCAAAGGATGGTAAAACACTTACACTTACGCTGAGTAATGGTGGGGTCATGTTGTTTTCTCGCATCACGCCTACTCCCTAAGATTCTTACACATGCGTAAACATCCGGTATTACCGGGTGTTTTTGTGTATATAGGGGTGTGTATAAAGATTTCCAGGCTGAGTTTTATTCGTACAAAAAATAGAGTACACTCTTGGTGTATGACCTTTCTTTTGGCGCAAGCAAAAAAAATTCCACGACGATATTTCACTATCGGGTGCATTGCTGTTGGTACGGCGCTTCTGACGGTGTGGCAAACACATGACATGCGTCCCGTGCTTATGTCAAAAGCAGAGGCAAAAGAAAATCATGTGAGCACTTGCGAACATATTCTTTTTCGCGATCATGATACAAAGATACCAAACGCGGACATAAGTGTAGACGATATTTTTTCAGGGGAGCCACATCAAGTTCTTTTTTCACATACATTTTCCGAAGCCTATACCTATCGTACGCGCATTCGTAGTGATGTGCAGGGTGGCGCAAATTTCGCAGGACACTACCGCGTGGTATCCATAGGTTGCGGTACGAATTGCGCCAAGCACGCGGTGGTCGATATGAAAACAGGTGCCATCATTGCGTTTGGGTTACCTACGGCCATGGGCGCATCGTTCAATGTGAATAGTCGACTTCTTATTTTAAACCCAAAAGAAGGTTTCCCTTCGCTAAACGCCCTTGCGCTCAATGAGCGCGAGTTGCTTCGCGAATGGAGCGTGATACCGCGTTCGTACTATATGCTTGATGAAACGCCAAATGGCGCTGTCTTTCGATTACTTTGTATCGAACACCCATTTGATGGTAAACTATCTTCCACGTCATTATGATACAAGAAGAAATTAAAAAGGGCATTGATTGCGTTGGTGTAACCATTGTCTTTTTCTGCCATGATGGTAAGGGAAACTTTGTCATGGCAAAAAGAGGCGCGAATACCCGAGATGAACATGGGAGATGGGACCCAGGTGGCGGAGGTTTAGAGCTTCATGATACTGTTGAAGAAACACTACGCAGAGAAATTAGGGAAGAGTATTGCACCGACGTGCTTTCGTATGATTTTTTAGGATATCGCGATGTGCACCGTGTCCATAACGAGAAAAAAACACACTGGGTCGCTCTTGATTTTGCTGTTTTGATTGACCCAAAAAAAGTAGCAAATGGTGAACCTGGTAAGTTTGAAGAGGTGGCGTGGTTTACGTTAGATAGTCTTCCGAAAGATTCGTCCCACTCGCAGTTTCCTTTTTTCCTCGAAAAATACAAGACTCAGTTGCGTCAAATTTTGCACGTATGAAAACCGTTATCGTGGCCTCAACAAATCAAGTGAAGATACAAGCTGTGAAAGATGGATTTGTAAAGGTTTTTCCACATGAGGTGTTTGAATATGAAGGAGTATCAGTTCCATCGGGTGTATCAGATCAGCCCATGTCAGATGAAGAAACGCTTCGGGGCGCAACCGAGCGTGTGCGGGCAGCAAAAGAGGTAAAACCTGATGCTGATTTTTGGGTTGGGCTTGAGGGCGGGGTTTCCATGCGTGGTCGCGATATGGAAACTTCGGCGTGGATTGTGACCGAGGACCGAACAGGCAGAATTGGTCGAGGGAGAACGGGCTCATTCGTGCTTCCCGAGGCCGCCAAAGAACTCGTGTTAAAAGGTCACGAGCTCGGGCATGCTGATGATATTCTGTTTGGCACACACCATTCCAAACAGGGATTAGGTTCTGTCGGTCTCTTTACTCGCGGGATTATTACTCGTTCATCATTGTATGCTGATGCTGTGGTGCTCGCCCTCGTGCCATGGTGTCATCCTGACCTATTTCCACTCTCAGAGTAAAGGATTAGTTTTCATAGAAAAAGGAAAATATGATACAGTTGGTGCATATGGGAACTTCATTTAAAACCATTCGCGCCACACTTCTCGATTTAAAAAAGCCTGGCTATGATAAAACATTAGCTCGTTTTTTTAAAACAAAAAAAGGGGAATATGGGTATGGAGATAAGTTTTTAGGCATTACAGTTCCGGTACTTCGCACTCTCGCGAAGCAGTACCGTGACCTTTCACTTTCGACATTGACGTTGCTTTTGATAAGCCCGTGGCATGAAGAGCGTTTGCTTGGGTTATATATACTCCAGTTTCAATACGCGAGCGCGGAAAAACTCTCAGCCAAAAAAAAGATATATCTTTTTTATATGCGCATGAAAAAAACAGTAAATAACTGGGATCTTGTTGATACCTCCGCGCCATACATTGTCGGTCAATACTGGCTATCGCTTTTCCCGAAAAAAAAATCATGGGTTTTAAAAACTCAACACACCCTACTACATTCACGGTCACTTTGGGATAGGCGTATTGGGGTGGTGGCGACCCATGCGTTTATTCGCCGGGGTATATTTGAGCCAACATTTCTTGCTGCCGAGGCACTTTTGCGTGACACAGAAGATTTACTACATAAAGCTGTGGGATGGATGCTCCGTGAGGTGGGTAAAAAAGATTTTGATGTACTGACTCAATTTTTAGAAAAAAATGCCCATATAATGCCACGGACTATGCTTCGGTATGCCATAGAAAAATATCCAGCACGTGAACGGTCACGTTTTTTGCGTATCCCACGCGCGTAACATATGTCATCAAATCTTTCACCTTGGCTTCATGCCCTAAAACGAACCCGTACCACGTGTTCTCTGCAGGGGGATATTACAACCGACACTCTTGTTATTGGCGGTGGTATTTCGGGCGTGGTGACCGCCGCGTTTACGCTTCTTGAGACAGAAAAAAAAGTCACCCTTGTTGAAGCAGGAAAAATTGCCCATGGTGCCACCGGGCATAACGCAGGACAAATTGTATCGTATTTTGAACGGCCATTTGCCGATATTGTGCGTGAGTATGGACTTGCGCTGGCCGCGAAAGCACAAGACGGCATTGTGGGTGGTTGGGAGCTGTTATCCACGATCTACCGAACGTTTGAATTGCGGACCCCACTCTCAACATTTTCAGGCTACGCAGGTCTTAGTACTCTTTCTGACGTATTCCACTATGTACATGACATGGTCCTTCAGCATGAGGCTGGGTTATCGATTGAACACATGTTTGTAGCCGAAGATATTCTTGCGCAGATTCCCGTAAAGTATCATCATGTATGCGCGCCTGTGTCACGCGACTATATTGCTGAGGTGCTCGAAACACAAGCGAGTACGTACATTGCGGCACTTGTGAGCCGTAAGGGGTGTTTGAATAGCGCGATGTTTACGGAAGAACTGGTACGCACACTTCTTGAACGTTACCCAAGTCGGTTTATCGTACTCGAACAAACACCCATTGAACACGTGTCTCTCGGTAGAGAAAGCGGTGATGCGTTCGCGCATGCGGGGGTGATTCATGCCAAACATATTGTGCTATGTACGAATGGTTTTGAACATATTCGCATTACTAACACCATTGGCACTGACATCGATAAATCATTTCATGACATGGTATTAGGACGCATCGGGTATATGGCAGCATATACCGAGTCGCTTGGGCGACGCCCTGCCGGTATTAGCTATCTTTCTGAGGGTGGAGAAAAAAAAGGTTCGCACGAAGCGGTCGAAGCGGCTCCGTATTTTTATATGACACGCAGGCCGCATGAAGTTGAGAAAGAAGAGATTCATAATCTAGTATGTATTGGCGGACCCGAAAGTAATGTTCCGGTTGAAATCGGGTATGTGCAAAACATGCACGCGTATCCCAAAGAAGCACTCCAAGATATTGATGCGTTTGTTGGGTCACATCTTCGCCATGCGCCACGTGAACCAAGGCACTACGATTACACCTGGCATGGTCTTATGGGTTATACCAACAAAGGACTCAGGTGCATTGGCCCTGACCCAGACAACGCTGTTCTTTTATATAATTTAGGGTGTAACGGTATAGGCATACTTCCATCTCTTTACGGTGGCAAGAGAATTGCTGATTTTCTAACATTTGGTGTCCTTGATGATTCTATCTTCAATCCAAAGTATTTTCGTTCAGAGAAAAATGTAACGTGACAGGTATGTCGCGTTTCATCTAGATTCAGTGTCGCATAAAATAATGCGCGATATCCATTTCTTTTTCCTGTTTTTAAATACTAAACTTCTGAAACATTTTCTTGCCACAAAAGCAGGAAATAAAAAATCGCAGGGATGAGTAATCCGCTGCGATATCGCCATACCCATTCACCGAGTACCTCTTGTTTTGCGGTGAGTTTTTTTCCTTCTACCACTTTTGAATCTCGGTACTAGTGGGTCATTTGACCTTATCCCAAAAATTCTTTTGATGATTTCGAGTATTGCGCGCATTAAGCCTCCTGCACATTCGTCGATAAGGAGCAATGATACATGAGGTACCGTACTATGTCAATAGGCATGGCACGGGATTTTAGTGTGTTGTCCACACTCCCGCTTTTGCGTTCTTTTTGTTATAATCCTAACGACATAACAACACCCTTATATGAAAAAACAAAAAAAGCGAAAATATGTTTTTGTGGTCGGCGGTGTTCTGTCAGGTGTAGGTAAGGGGGTCACTTCAGCGTCTTTGGGCGCTATTTTTAATGCGAAAGGATTTACCGTTACGGCCCTTAAAGCTGACCCATATGTAAACGTCGATGCAGGCACCATGAACCCAATAGAACACGGAGAAGTGTTTGTGACAAATGATGCCGATGAAACCGACCAAGACATGGGCAATTACGAACGTTTCCTCAATGTTGATTTAAGCAAAGATAATTACATGACCACGGGTCGCGTGTATAAAACAGTTATTGAAAATGAACGTGCCATGAAGTATAAAGGGAAATGCGTTGAGGTGGTTCCTCATATTCCCGAAGAAATCATTCGTCGTATTGAAGACGCGGCAAAAAAAGCTGACGCGGACATTACAATCACTGAAATTGGAGGGACAGCCGGCGAATACCAAAACCTTCTTTTTTTAGAAGCCGCTCGCATGATGAAAATGAAATATCCAGGGAGCGTAGCATTTGTACTTGTGAGCTATCTTCCTGTACCTTCTCACCTCGGGGAAATGAAAACAAAACCAACACAGCACGCGGCGCGCGCGCTCAACAGTGCCGGCATTCAGGCCGACATGATTATTGCTCGAGGACCATCGGAACTCGATGAAGTTCGTCGTGAAAAATTAGCTGTCTTTTGCGGTGTGCCAAAAGAGAATTGCATTACGGCACCTGACGTGGCATCAATTTACGAAATACCCATGCGCATGGAAGATCAGCAAGCAGGCAATAAGCTACTCTCTGTTCTTCAGCTCAAACCCCGTCCAAGCAAGCTTGAACCGTGGAAAAAACTTGTGGCCTCTATTCATACTAGTGTTACGCCGGTTAACATTGCCGTCATTGGAAAGTATTTTGGCACCGGAAAGTTTACCCTTGCTGATTCGTATATTTCTGTGATTGAGGCTTTAAAACACGCAGCCTGGGCACAAAAAAGAAAGCCAGAACTGACATGGGTTGACGCAGAGGAGTACGAAAAAAATCCAAAAAAGGTGCAAGAACTTTCGCGGTTTGATGGCGTACTAGTGCCGGGTGGGTTTGGAACAAGAGGGGTTGAGGGGATTATCACTGCTATTCGTTTTGCGCGTGAACAGGGTATTCCATATTTTGGTTTGTGTTATGGTATGCAGCTCGCGTGCGTTGAGTTTGCTCGTAATGTGCTTCATAAACAGCACGCTCATACCGTTGAGGTCGATGCAAAAACAAGTGAACCCATTATTCACATTAACCCAGTGCAGGCCAAAAATGTAAGTGAAAAGCGCTATGGCGGCACCATGCGACTCGGTGCGTATGACTGTGTTATTCGTCGGGATACAAAAACACACAAGGCCTATGCGGCTGACATAGTGAGCGAACGGCACCGTCATCGGTATGAGCTTAATAACGCATATCGTGAAGCACTTGACGCGGCGGGGCTTTCGATAGTGGGGGTAAATCCGGAAACAGACTTAGTGGAAATTGTTGAACTCGAAAATCATCCATTTTTTGTTGGCGTGCAGTTTCATCCCGAATTCTTATCGCGACCCATGAGGCCGCATCCGCTTTTTGAAGCGTTTATCAAAGCATCAGTGTAGGGTATAGGGTGCTTGCTCGCGACCATCCTACATGGTATACTTTTCACATTCATGTTGATTTTATATGCAATCTGTACAAGAAATTTTTGCTCGTATTCAAGACAACAAAAAGAAACAAAAAGATTTACGTAGTGCGTACAAAGACGCACTTGACACATCACTTGAATACCAAGAAATTATCGAAAAACTAACCGCGCTGCGGGAAAAGAAAAAACAAATTGAACAGACGGTTAAAGAACAGTTTGCCAGTGAACTGACCAAGTTGGATGATTTAAAAATTGATTTAGCGAGCGATACAGAAGTGCTAACCGACCTTGCAATGACGCAACTCATGAAAGGGGAGACTGTTGAGGTAAAAGATGAATATGAAAATACTTACCAGCCAGTGTTTAAGGTGAATTTCAAAAAAATAACCTAGTCACGCGTAGAAATGAGCGTGTGATAACATACAATCCTCACTATGAACGCAAACAAAGAAGTGGTGTTTGATATTGAAACGATTGGTGATATTAAACAGTTTGATTCACTTGAGGTGACTGTTGTTTCGATATATCAATATGAAACTGACTCATATCGATCATTTGAAAAGCACGAACTCAAAGATCTTTGGCCAATTTTTGAATCAGCAGAAAGACTAATTGGGTATAATAGTTTACATTTCGATTTACCGGTGCTTGCAAAATACTATCAAGGCGACCTAACGCATATCCCGCATCTCGACATGCTTAAAGTAGTGAAAGAAATGTCAGGGTCACGGTATAAGTTAAATGACTTAGCCAAAGCAACCCTTCAAATGGAAAAAAGTGCCGATGGGTTACAGGCCATGCAATGGTTTGCGGAAGGAAAACTTGATGAAATCAAAAAATATTGTGAACAAGATGTAAAGGTAACAAAAGAACTATACGAGTACGGTCGGAAAAATAAAATGCTTTATTACAATACCCTGACAGGCGAACTTAGGCCTCTTCCAGTAAACTTCGACCCTGCGCCCCAAGTACAGGGTCACGCACGAACGGGCACCGCGCCTGTGAGTAGAAACATGACCCTCCCGTTTTAGGTTTCAAACACTTCTTGGTGAATCAGTGCGTCGGGCACTGATTTTTCTTTAAGGAGCTGACGAATATCTTTGATCATGGTGGGGCTTCCACACAAATACCAAGCGGCAAATTCTGTTGAATTTTTTTTAACATGATCTGTCACACGTCCTTTGTTGCCTTGCCATGTGGGCGTTGGTTGTGAAAGTGTGAGGGTGTAGGTAAAGTAAGGGAAATCCCTCGTCATGGTTTCTAGACGCTCTAGCCAAAATATGTCTTCTTCGTTCCGTACCCCAAACCACAGGTGGATGGGGCTGGTTTGTTTTTTGATGTATAGATCGTGACGAATGAGTCCCATAATTGGCGCAAGACCAACACCGGTGGCGACATATCCTACGGACGCTGATTCTTTGTGCGTAAATGTGCCGAAGGGTCCACGCATCGTAACACGGTCACCCGCATGTAAATGTTGAAAGTACGTGTCAGTGGTTCCCCCTGGGACGAGTTTCAGACACAACTCAAGCGTGTTGTCAGTCATGACGCTCGCCAGAGAATACGACCGGGTTATTTTATTGTCTGTTCCTGGAATAATAATTTGGATAAATTGTCCCGGGATAAAAACGAAATTTTCTGGTGGCACAAGGTGTATCTCAAAGGTATGCGGATTCAAAAAAGTCACATTGAGTACGGTAGCCGTAAAAAGAGGTATCATAAATATGCATTGACAGTAGAGGCTTTTTTTTGTACCATGTATAGTACAAGAGAAAGCAAAAAGAAGCAAGGTTTAGCGAAAAATATGCCTTCACGAATGACCAAACAAGTGTATCTTGATTTTGCCGCGGGAACACCTCTTTTGCCTGAGGCTTTTTTGGCTATGAAGCCATATTTCGGTGTTCACTATGCTAATCCATCAGCATTATACCCAGAAGCTGTTTCGGTACGTGAGGCCATTGAGGCTAGTCGTAAAATTATTGCTAACGAAATAGGTGCCCAGCCCGACACCATTATATTTACAAGTGGGGGAACGGAGTCGTGTGCCACGGCTATTTTAGGTGTCGCGCGAAAAGCAAAAAAAGATGGCATACAGCATCCGCATATTATTACCACTTCAATTGAACATCATGCTGTTCTTTCGTCGGTTGCGCTCGCCGAACAAGAAGGCGCGCGCGTAACCCTTCTTCCTGTTAGGAAAGATGGACACATTACTCTGTCTGACATACAAAAAGCACTCCGACCAGAGACAGTACTCGTATCTGTCATGTATGTAAATAATGAAATTGGAACTATCGCTCATCTTCCTGACGTCGGTCGCCTTGTGTTGAAGTATAGAAAAAAGAACAAAACCACTTACCCTTATTTCCACTCAGACGCATGCCAGGCATCTACCACACAACCTCTTCATGTCGAACAGCTTCATGTTGATCTTTTGTCACTTAACGCAAGTAAGGTGTACGGTCCAAAAGGTATCGGTATGCTGTATGTGCGTCGTGGCGTGTACCTTCAGCCACTCATCCCAGGTGGGGGGCAGGAGTTTTCTGTTCGTGGAGGTACCGAACATGTCGCCGGAATTGTTGGATTTGCCACTGCATTTTCTTACGCAAGAAAACAGAGAGAAAAAGAAGCAAAACGATTACGACTTCTTAAAGAGTATTTTATAAAAGGACTTACGACCGTATATCCAGCCGTACTATATAACGGACCACATGATGGTACGAGTGATTCACCGCACCATCTCAGTGTCACGTTTCCTGGCATTGATGCTGAATCACTCATTTTGTATCTTGGCGAAAAAAAGATAGCGATTGCTAGTGGCGCGGCGTGTGCTTCAGGAAGTGAGGAGGGTTCGCATGTACTTAAGGCATGTGGAAAAAGTGAGGAGGAGATAAAAAACACTGTTCGTTTCTCACTTGGGTATTCGACAACAAAAAAAGACATGAGGTATGTGCTTCGCGTGCTCAAGGATACCATTCCTTTGCTCTCGACGATGGCATCAGTCTCTTAATCACAATTATAATTATATGAACAAAAATTTTTTGCGAGAAAAAAAGTATGTTGGTATAGGTCTCATCGTTGTGGTAGCTGTCGTAGTGGCGGGAGCCGGTTTGTTTGCGGCGGGGGTGTTCGCGCCGCGCGAAGTTTCGCATGAAGTGTATCGTGATACCCAAAATAAAGAAGAACAGAATAACACGTCTTCTCAGATTGGAGATGAACCGGTCGCAAGTGTACAGTCAGATACTGGTGAGGCGGTGTCACCAACCTCAAATACTAGTCCAAATCCCACATCGGCTGGCGCACATGCGACAGGGTCAATCTATCCTGGCTCTACACAGGGCGGGCAACCGAACAATAACCAGGGTGTTTCACCCGCGGTGCCAGTAACAAGTCAAGGTACACCGACGATAGCTCCGAACCCACAGTCGTCTTCACAGGCCCCAGCGTCATCAAATACCGTTGTTGTTCAGCCGAGTTCTGGCCTTACGCCAAGTCAACCCTGGCAACAGCGGTATCCAAGTGCTACAGGGCAGGGCGCGGTTCCGCCAAGACCCGTATACGAAATGGTGTATTTTGAGCACCGAACACTGCCGACAAATTTTTACTGCCAATCAAATCCCTGTTCATTTTCTTTTAATTCGATCGGTGAGTACAGGGTAGACGGAAGTGTCAACGCAACTCTAAGTGCGGAAAAACTCAATGCCCTTCGGTTGGTAATTGATCAAACGAATTACGGTGTGATACAAGCGCGAAATGCACCGCAGACAAGTTTGCTTAATCCCGCGTACGGTTGCTCACAACAAAGTGGAAAAGTGGTATATACGTTTCAGTTAACAAATGGTCAAACAGAAATTATTGATGCTTGTCAACACACTATCTCACCAGGGGAAGAGCCATTCAAAACGATTGAATACCTTCAGTCGATGTATCCATAGTCGTACAGATGTCATTTTACATACCGACCATGCCTTCATGCCTCAACAAAATCTTTAAGACTTATGTTCACCCTTCATCCACTTGAAAGAAAAAGAAAAATAAGAAAGATGCAAATTACCGCGTTAGTTTTTGGTACTATAACGTGCGGGATAGTGCTATTTTTTATTTTTTCGCACAAGGGAACAGTTCGTGATGAGCGAGCGCAACCTTTGGTTACAAGCAAATCGGCACCAGAACCTACATCAGTGCCTGTGGAACATTCGGCGGGGGAAAGTGATGAGCTCGCGCTTACGACGGTTTTGCCTATCATACGGTCATTTTTTAGCATGTTCGTTCAGCATGCCGCAACTTTAACAGTCACATCCAGTGCGCAGGAAGAACCAAATTTTCTTATTGCTGCCACTCAACCGCAGACACCTAGCACTGGGCAAAATATTTATCCAGGCTCTGGTTCAAGTAACAGTGTTCAGGCCCAACCCTCAACTGGTGCGGGTGCTGGCAGTATTTCTAGCCTAGCGTCACAACCTACTTCCGCTCAAACTCCACCGATGCAAAACCCTGCACCAGCTGCTCCTACACCAGCCCCAACCCGTGCTACACATTCTTCCCCTCAAATAAACACCGGTAGCGCACTAACACCCACTTCAGTGTCACCGCAGCCAAGTTCACCCGTAGCTCAGCCTACACCTGTGCCAACTCCAATACCTTTAAATAGTAACCCTACGGTTTCAATATCAAGCGTGCAAAGACTGTCGGACGACTCCTATTCTTTTGTTGCTCAGGCTTTTGATAGCGATGGAGTCATAGCTGTTGTGGATTTTTTTGTTGATTCGGTTTCTTTAAGTTCTGACAGATTCGCACCGTATGTGTTTGTTTGGAATCATATAGCTCCGGGTGAACACTATGTACGGGCGCGAGTAACTGATAATCGAGGAGGATTCGGTTGGTCAACTCCCTATAGAGTTTTTGTATCCGCACAATCACCAACACCTACATCGCAAACATCTGTACCAACCACTCCATCACCAACCACTCCATCACCAACCACTCCATCACCACAAGTGCCTCCGTCGGTTTCTCTTTTTGTAAATAGTACACGTAATGCACCTGCCACAGTTACACTCACAGCTTCTGCTACTGATCAAGATGGTGCGATTACGAAAGTGGAGTATTACCAAGGATCAAGATATATTGGTGAGTCAGCGTCATCACCTTACCCAGTGACACAAAGTAATGTGGGTCAGGGTACGTTTACGTACACCGCACGAGCCTATGATAATAGTGGTCTACAGACTGTATCAGCACCAGTATCGATCACTATTGGAGCTCCTCAAAACGCCCAACCACAGATATCTATAACAGCAACCTACTCTCGTTATGCACCAGCAACGGTCACGATAAATGCTGAAGCATCTGATAGTGATGGCACAGTATCAAAAGTAGAATTTTATAACGGATCAACGTACCTTGGCGAAGATACTTCTGCACCATTTTCGTTTACAATGAATAATGTTGCCGCGGGAACATATACATATACAGGCAGGGTGTACGAT
>JACCDG011243592.1_pt1 | contig 23697 bp, 30 predicted proteins | sample 7442471 | NCBI WGS metagenome assembly JACCDG01 (sample SAMN15323444, study PRJNA562643) | freshwater metagenome | isolation source: river surface water | place: USA:Blue River Watershed | collected 2017-08-17 | reverse complement strand
GGGTTGGGCGGCTGGTGCCGGAGCGCGCCGGCCTTGCCGACCAGATAGTGCAGGCATGCGCGCTACACGCGCTGGTGCTGACGCTGGGCGCCAAGCCGGGCAGCGAGCGCAGCGCCAATGACGTGAGCCGAGAAGCCGCGCTGATGGACGCGCAGATTGAGGGCGAGCTTTGGTCGTGGGTGCGCAGCGTGATGTGCCAAGGCGCAGACATCCGCGTGGACTACGACATGGGCAACCACAAGGGCTACGAGGCCTACAGCGCCAGGCTCGATGCCGCATCCGCAGAGCGAGCGCAAGAACTGATGGCACGCCTCAAGACGCCCAACCCGCCGTTAGGCCGAATCGATTCCGTATAACACCATGACACCGACCGAATACCTACAATCGCAAGGCACGGCCACAGCGAAGGAAATTGCCGCCGCCCTGCGGATTCCACCCGAGGCGGTTTATCTCGATCTGGTTCGCGCCGAGGCAAAGGGACACGCCCGCGTTGTGGTGGAGAGCTACGGACACGAAACCCCGACGAGGTACTGGCAAGCATGGTGAACCCCTGGAATCTCTCCCCCCTCGCAGAGCAAGCCCTTGACGCAATCATCGAGCACGGCGGGCAGAAGGAAGCCGCGCGCCAACTCGGCATCCCGATCAAGGCGCTGGAAATGCGGATGGAAAAGGCGCGGCAGAAGATGGGAGCGCCTGGCCGGATTCGGTACTTGATCCTGTGGGACAGGTACAGGAGGGGCAATGCGTAGAGCCGCCCGCATCGACGCAAACCAACCCGCCATCGTGAAGGCGCTGAGAGCCATCGGGTGCAGCGTGACCGAAACCTCAGGGGTAGGCGGTGGATTCCCCGACTTGGTGGTGGGATTCCGCAAGCGAACCCTGCTGATGGAAGTCAAGGACGGAAGCAAGCCGCCGAGTGCGCGCGAGCTAACGCCCGATCAGGTGCTCTGGCACATCTCCTGGCGCGGCCAAGTGGCTGTCGTCACATCCGTGGAAGAAGCAATCGCGGCAGTGTCCGCAGAAGGAAGCCCATGAAATCGCTGATCACCATCCTCGCCGCCAGCCTGCTGGCTTTCTCCGTGCCGGCCCACGCTCGGATGTGCTGCAAGAAGTGTTGCCATGTCGGCGAAAGCCGGGCCATCCCGGTGGAGACTGGCAAGGGGTCTTGCAAGGCCCATCCGGGAAGCTGCAAGTGAGCGACAAGACGCTGCACATCCTGGCCGGCGTCATCGTCGGCGCTGGCGTATGGGTGCTGACCCTCGTGAGCCTGCCTGTCGCAATCCTGCTTGCGGGTGCTGCGGTGGGGGCGGCATACGAGTTCGTTCAGGTGTACCGGGGGGAAGGCGACCCCGACATTGCGGACTTTTTCGCAACCCTTGCCGGTGCTGCGCTTGTCGCGGGCTTTTGCTGGTTGATCTGAAGCCATGACCATCGCAAAATGTTTGCAAAAGGGACTTGCGTTACCGGAAGCGACGGCACTAGAATAGAGCCATCGCAACCGGAGACACCAAATGCAAGCGTTCAACTCACCAGCCAAAATGATCAGGGCACAAAACCTGCAAGGCCCAGCCGACCTCTACGCCGCGATGTTGACCGTTAAAAACGGTTTCTCCAACGGCATGGCTACGCTGGGCTGTTACACCATCACCAAGGCGCAGGCAAAGCGGGCCGGGATTGACTGGGAGTTCGTTGTTTCGTCGGCTCAACTGTTGGGCCTGAAGCTCGAAAATAGGCATGGCCGCCACGGGCACATGGTCAGCAAATGATCGAAGCCCGAAAGGGTCTTGTGCCCAAGACAACAACAGAGCGAGTGGCGGCAATGCGAGCCGCCCGAGATGCTCAAGGCCTAAAGCGCCTGGAGCTATACGCCCACCCCGAAGACTGGCCCGCAATTAAATTGCTAGCCGAAAAGTTGCAACGCAAGCGCTCAAAACGGCGCTGATCTGAAGGAGACGACATGGAAGATACCCCCGATCCAGCGTACATGTACACCGACGACGACTCGGGCTGTCTCCTGTACTGGCCCACCAAGCCACCAGAAACGCCCGTAGAGCCGCCGAAACCATCCGCCGAGGGGTTGGGCAGGGTGGCGGCACTCACGCAGCGGCAATGGGGCCTTTAATGGGCGCGGCCTGAGATAATCACCGACATGGCAAAGACCGGACGCCCGAAAGGTAGCGGACTCCTTTACACCGACGAATTGGCGGCTGAGATATGCCGCCGCATCGGGGAAGGGGAGACGCTCCAAAGCATTTGCCGGCAGGAGGGGATGCCAGCAGTCAGGACTGTGAATGACTGGACTGTGCAATTCCCCTCCTTCGGCGCTGATTTCGCGCGTGCGCGCGTGCGTGGTTTCGACGCCATCGCAGCGGAAACGATGCGGATTGCCGATACCCCGCTTGTCGGGGAGGAAACCACCGAGAAGGCGAATGGAGACGTTGAAATCCGCAAGGCCGACATGCTCGGCCACCGGAAACTCCAGATCGAAACCCGCTTGAAGTTGCTGGCGAAGTGGGATCCGAAAAGGTACGGCGAGAGAACAACCATAGCCGGCGACCCCGATAATCCCTTGGTTTACGAGAAAATCGAGCGGACGATAGTCAAGCCGAAGTGAGCGCCCTAAACATTCCCACCGCAGAGGTATTTGAACCCCTGCTAGTTCCGAGCCGGTATAAAGCCGCATGGGGAGGGCGCGGTGGCGCAAAGTCCCATTTCTTCGCTGAGAAACTGATCGAGGATTGCCTTGCCGAGCCGGGAGATTCTGGCGAAGGGATGCGGGCGGTATGTATCCGTGAGGTTCAGAAAGACCTCGCGCAATCATCCAAGTTGCTGATTGAATCCAAACTCCAATCGCTGAGAATCGGAGAGGCGCAGGGATTCAAGGTATTCAGAGAGTTGATCGAAACCCCCAAGGATGGCTTGATCATCTTCAAGGGGATGCAGGACTACACCGCAGACTCGATCAAGTCGCTGGAAGGCTTCAAGCGGGCGTGGTGGGAGGAAGCGCAGTCGGCAACCTCGCACAGCCTGAACATGCTCAAGCCGACCATGCGGGCACCAGGCTCGGAACTGTGGTTCAGTTGGAACCCCCGGCGCAAGACCGATCCGGTTGATGTGCTGTTTCGTGGGCCGGAGAAACCCACGGGCGCGATTGTCGTCAAAACCAATTGGCGAGATAACCCCTGGCTGACCGCAGAACTGGAGCAGGAACGGCTGGATTGCCTGCGTATTCAACCCGACCAGTACGACCATATCTGGGAAGGCGGGTATATCAGCGTGATCGACGGCGCTTATTACGCCAAGAGTCTGACGCAGGCGAGATTGGAGAATCGCATCGGCAGGGTTCCCGCCGATCCTCTCATGACCATCCGGGTATTCTGCGATATCGGGGGAACCGGGGCCAAAGCCGACGCATTTACCATGTGGGTTGCCCAATTCATCGGGCGCGAGATTCGGGTGATTGATTACTACGAGGCAGTCGGCCAACCGCTCGCAACCCATTTGGGATGGCTGCGGGAAAGGGGATACGGCCCCGACAAGGCGCAGATATGGCTCCCCCACGACGGGGACACGCAGGACAAGGTGTATGACGTTTCATACGCCTCCGCGTTGCGTGAAGCGCAGTATCGGGTCGAGGTGGTGCCGAACCAGGGCAAAGGCGCGGCAATGGCCCGGATTGAGGCTGGCCGACGCCTATTCCCTGCGATGTGGTTCAACGAACAGACAACAACCGGGGGGATTGACGCCCTTGGTTGGTATCATGAGCGGAAAGACCCCGTGCGGAATATCGGCCTAGGCCCCGACCACGATTGGGCGAGCCACGGTGCCGACGCTTTCGGCTTGATGTGCGTTGTTTACGAGGTGCCGAAGGAATCGAAGCCTCTCAAGATTCAGAGAAAGTTCGTCCGATGACCATCGAATCTCAGATTCAATCGCTGCTGGCCGAAGCCGAACCGATGCGGAGCCTGCCCGACGACGATCCGGCGACTGCGGTTTTGTCAGGCATTGTGGACAAGATCAACGCGCTGCGGGCGATCCAGGCTGACGAGGCGAAGCGGGCGGTTCCCACCGCTCCCGAGACGCTCCCGGCGCAGATCGAGGCGGTTCCTGAGCCTGCCGAACTCACCAAGCGCGGGCCAGGCCGTCCGAGGAAGGTTGAATCGTGACCGAAGACCAACTGCGGGCGTTCATCGAGCGCCAAGAAGCCCGGGCAGCGCGAACAGACGTTGCCACCGAGCAGGCGCTTGCAATGGACTACTACCTCCGCAAGCCTTTCGGCAACGAGGAAGAAGGCCGCTCGCAGGTGATTTCGTCGGACGTTTGGGATGTGGTCGAGGGCATGACCCCAATTCTGCTCAAGCCGTTTGTCTCGTCCTCGGATGTGGTGCAGTTCAACCCCCGGGGTGCGGAAGACGAGGAAGCGGCGAAGCAGGAAACCGACTACCTGAACTACGTTGTCACCCAACGCAACGACTCGTTCATCCAGTTTGTTGCGTGGGCCAAGTCGGGCCTTCTTCAGAAAAACGGCATCGTCAAGTATTGGTGGGACAAAACCCGCCGAGTGAGTATCGAGAACTATGACGCGGTGCCCGAGGACGTTCTCGCGCTGATGCTTCAGGATGAATGCGTCACCGTTCTTGAGAAGTCGGTCTGCGACTCCGAACCGGCTCAGATCGACCCGCAGACAGGCCAGCCGATCCCCGCTCCCGTCTGCTATGACGTTCGCCTCCGGGTCGCTCAGGAAGAAGGGAAAGCCCGCTACGAGGTGATTCCCCCCGAGGAATTCCTCATCGTCGGGCGCGACCCGAACCCGCAGAACGCCGAGTTTGTGGAGCACCGACGCAGGGTGACCGTCAGCGACTTGCGGGAGATGGGCTATGACGTAGCCGACGATATCTCCGACGCTGGCGCGGGCGATTCCTCAATGGACTTGCAATCCACCGCAAGAAACCAGAACCGCGAATTCGACCAGCAGGGTGCCAGCGACGGCAGCGGCGATCCTTCTATGCGGGAAGTCTGGTATCGGGAGGCAATCGCCCGTGTGGACTTCGACGGCGACGGAATCGCGGAACTGCGGAAGGTTTGTCTCGTCGGCACCACAGTCCTAGCGAATCAGGAAGTTGAGGAAGTCAACTTCTGCGCCTGGACTCCGTACCAGCAACTCCACCAGTTCGACGGCCGGTGCCCCGCAGACGAAACCATCGAGATCCAGGAGGTCAAGAGCACCCTCTGGCGGCAGACGCTGGACAACATCTACACGATCAACAACAACCGGGTGTTCGCGGGATCGCGGGTGAATCTCGACGACCTGCTCGATAACCAGATTGCCGGAATCGTCCGGGTCGACGGGGATGTGGTGGGCAATCAGGTTATGTCCATGCCGATCACCCCCATCGGCCAGGTTGTGCAGCCGATGATCGAGTACATGGACACGGCGAAGGAGAACCGAACAGGTTTCACGCGCTACAACCAAGGCAACGATGCCGACAGCCTGAACAAGACCGCGACCGGCGTTCGCTTGATCACGCAGGCCGGGAATGAACGCCTGGCGCTGGTTCAGCGCTCTCTCGCGGAGCAGGGCATGAAGCCCCTGATGCTCGGCCTACACGGCTTGCTGCGCCGCCATGCCACCAAGGCCGAAACCGTTCGCCTGCGTGGCAAGTGGGTTCAGATCGACCCCCGCGCGTGGAAGAACCGCTACGACATGACGGTATCGGTTGGTCTGGGCACGATGGACAAGTCTATGGAACTACAGGCGCAGGATGCCATCGTAAAGATGCAGCAGGGCCTGATGCCTGCCGGCGTTGTGTCCCCGGAGAACATCTACAACGCGGCGGCAAAGTTTGTGGAACTGACTGGCGAGAAGAACAACGACCGATATTTCACGCACCCCGACCAGATGCCGAAGCCTCCCCCTCCGAACCCGATGGAGAACCCCGAAGTGATGTTCAAGGTTGCCGAGCAAAAGCTGGCCCGTGACAAGTTTGAGCGGGAAGCGGAGCAGAAAGACCGGGAACTCGACCAGAAGGACGCCGCACTCGGCATCGACCAGATGAACGCCAAGATCAGCGCCTTGGAGCGGCATCAACGCCTCTCGATGGACGCCATGACGCACCGGCAGCAGATGACGCAACCTCAAGCGCAACCCCCCGAGGTGATGCCGGAAATGATGCAGCCTCCGATGCAGGAGCCTATTCAGGAACCTATGCAACAACCGCAAGGATTCGATGGACAAGCATGAAGCGGCAGTCGCCCGGGGTGAGGAAGCCTCCCGGGTGCTGAACTCCGAGGTATTCAACCAAGCCTTTGCCGACGTTCGCGCGGCGCTCGTCAAAACGTGGGAATCCCTCCCCACCTCCGACGCCGAGAATGCCCGAGATATTCACCGCAGGCTCAAATGCCTTGATGACGTGAAGAAAGCGTTGAAGTATCACATCTCAACAGGGAATATGGCTCAGAAGGAGCTATCCGCGCGGGAAAAGGCCGGTCAGGTTATCCGGCGCACGCTAAACCACTTCACAAACGCCGAGAGGGTGTAATATGGGAACCGAAGTCGAAACGCAGACCCAAGACGAGCGGACCATCATGGAGAGCGCAGAGTCTGGAAGCGAAGGCGAGGCAATTGCCCTGTTTAACCGACGGGCAGAGTCCAAGGCTGAAGCAACCCCGGAAACGCCGGAAGACGAGCCGCAAGACACCGACGAATCGGAACCCGCAGAGGGTGACCCGGAAGAATCGGCAGAGCCAGCGGAACAACTCGTTGAGGCTGAATACGAAGGCAAGACCTATAAGGTTCCGCCCGAGTTGCAGAAAGCCCTCCTGAGGCAGTCCGACTATTCTCGCAAGATGAATGAGGTCGGCGCGAAGGCAAAGGACTACACGCAGCGAATCGAGCAGGCCGAACGGCTCGCCGAAGGTGCCGAGAAATACGCCAAGGTACTCGCCAAGGTGGAATTGATCGACGCACAGTTGGCGCAGTTTCAGGAGGTCGATTTCGACAGGCTGGAGGCTGAAGACCCATCGCGATATTCGGCCTTGTCAGTGAAGCACATGAAGTTGCTTCGCTCCCGTGATGCGGCAGCGGCAGAAGCCTCCGGGCTGAGTTCGCAAATCGCCAGCGAGAAGGCTGCGGCAGTCGAGGCAAAGCGCTTAGACATGCTCAAAGCCTTGCAAAAGGATCTCCCCGGGTGGGGCGAAGAACTGGGCACCAAGGTATCGCAGTACGCCATCGCAAGCGGCTACACGGTGCCAGAAATCCAGCAATTCACCGACCCGCGACTGGTGGTCGCCTTGGACAAGGCCCGGAAGTTTGACGCCATCCAGCAAGGAAAGGCGGCGGCTCTCGGCAAGGCCCAGGCGGCACCACAGGTGCTGAAGCCGGGTGCGAAGCGGACTGTCTCACAGAGTCAGGAAGCGATGCAGCGGTTCCAGAAGTCTAGTTCGCCAGAGGACGCTGTAGCGGTGTTCCTGGCCCGGGCAGCGAGGCGCTAATCGAAAGCCTTGCTGCCTAAAGCAGTGAGGCAATCATGGCTGTTCCTTCAGGCACTCTCCAGACCTACCAATCCAGCAACAACGCTGAGGACGTCTCCGACGTCATCTTCAACGTCTCGCCATTCGACACGCCGTTGCTGACGATGGCGCGCAAGTCCAAGGCCGATGCCACTTATACCGAGTGGCCCATCGAATCGCTCGCCGCCGTTGACACGGCAAACGCCAACATCGAAGGCGACGATGCAACCACGGACACCAGCACCACGCCCTCGCGCGTCGGCAACTACTGCCAGCTGGTCGACAAGGCGTTCCAGATCTCCACCACCCAGCAGGCCATCCGAAAGTATGGCGTGTCGGACGAGTGGGCGCACCAGAAGGTCAAGTATGGCCGCGCGCTGAAGAACGACATGGAAGGCATCATGTTCCTGAACCAGGCCCGCGTCGTCGGCGCGGCTGGCACGGCACAGAAGATGCGTTCCCTGCCGGCCTGGATCACCACCAACGACTCGCGCGGCGCTTCCGGTGCTGACGGCTCGGCCACCACGGCGGCGACGGACGGCACTCAGCGCAACTTCACCGAAGCGCTGTTTAAGTCGGTTGTTGTGCTGTGCGCCACCAACAGCAACGAGATGCCCGACACCGTGATGGCCGGCATCACCGGCCGCGCCAACCTGTCCTCGCAACTGAGTGGCAACACCACCAAGTTCAAGGACATGATGGACGGCAAGCTGAACGCCTCGATCACCGTGTACCGCTCGGACTACGGCGACCTGAAGCTGGTGCCGAACCGCCGGATGCGTGAGCGCGACATGTTCTTCATCAACCCCAACTACGTGGCGATCCGCACGCTGGAACCCATGCAGTTCGTGGAACTGGCCCGTACCGGCCTGTCGCGTCGGGCGCAGATGTGGTGCAACTACACGCTTGAGGTTTCCAACGAAGCCGCTCACGGCGTGCTGGCTGACCTCAACACCACCATCCTGTAACGACCATGAGGGGGCTTCGGCCCCCTCCCTCACAAGGAGAACCCTCATGGGTCAAAGCATCAAGCAAAACACCGATGGCTCGGCTGGCCTTGCCGGCCCGGGTGGCGGTGATGGTGAGTTCGTGGTGGTGTCGAAGCAGTATGACGCGACGAGCGTCGATCAGACCATCTTCGTCGCTTCGCGCCGCTACATCGTGAAGTCGGTGATCGGTCGCCCGAACGTGGCCGGCACCGACGCGGGCGCGGTCACTGCCGGGGTGAACATCTCGGCTGACGGCACCTCCGTCAGCGGTGGCAACAAGGTTCACGCCTCAACCATCAACCTGAAGGGCACGATCCACACCAATCAGGTTGGCACCATCAACACCGATGGCACAGAAATCCTGGAAGCCGGCTCCGCACTCGGGATCAACTTCACGGGCGTTCTGACTGCGGCTGTCGGGTCGATCACCGTCACCCTCTGCCCCGCCTAAGTCATGGCACAAGTCCTCTTGAGGGCTGGCGCGGATCAGTACGCAGCAACCGCCTTGCTGGCGAGCGCTGCGACTCCGACAGACATCGCCATCCTGCCGGGTAGCGCGTCGAAGACCATCCTTGTTACCAAGGTGATCGTCTCCGGCACGAAGACCACGGCGGGGCTTGTCGATGTTCTGCTGATCAAGCGCTCCACAGCCAACTCGGGCGGCACCTCCGCAGCGATGACGGCGGTTCCGTATGACTCAACCAACCTCGCAGCCACCGCTGCACCACTGAGCTACACAGCCAACCCGACCCCGGGCACGGCAGTCGGCACCGTGGCTCGCGCTCACGTCCCCATCGACGCCCCGGCATCGGTGGTCGGCAACGTGCGCGAGGTCTTCGACTTCGGGGCCAACGGGCAACCCATCGTGCTGCGTGGCGTTGCGGAAGGCTTGGCGGTGAACCTGAACAGCGTCACCCAAACGGGCGGCTCTTTCGCGGTCACCTTTGAGTGGCAGGAGATTTGAGCGATGGGCGAGCGTGTCGACCTCGGCGGCGTGACGAATACCTCGATCTACTACGAGTCTGACGGCTCGTTCACGGTCGAGGAAAAGCAGGACTGCGAGGGCATCCTCGACAGCAACCAGCGGGGTCGGGATCATCGGTTCGACGCCTACTCCCCGGACGGGTTCGTTCAGGAGGTGGCAGAGATTCCGATGGTTCCGTACCTCGATGAGTGCCGCAAGCACGGGCAGGCCCCGTTCGCAAAGCCTGACGTCGTGATGGAGCTGATGCTTCGTGATCCGAAGTATGCGAAGTTCCTCTCTGCCCCGAAGGTGCGCGACCCGCACATCATCATGAAGGGCAAGCGGTGAGCAGCAACATCGCCACGCTGGCGAGCCTCTACACGGAGATCACTCGCCTGCTCGATGGCGAGGATGTGACCGTCTCCGAGCTATCCACCGACTCGCTCTCCCGCCTGTTGGTGGTGGCTCAGAAGCGCATCTACCGTGATGTGCGCTGCCGCTTCAACGAGAAGGACTTCGACACGGTGACGGTGACCAGCAACCTCGCTGCGATCCCCGCCGACTACAAAGCCCTGTCCATCGCGCACTTCGGAAGCCAGTCCCTGATTCCCGTTCCTGAAGAAGTGATCCGCGACTACCAATCGGGGACAACGGGGACAGAGAAGTACATCGCGCACGCTGGCGCGAATTTCACCTTCTGGCCCGCCGTTGCCGATGCAACCGAGCTTCAAGGCCGGTACTACTTCGCCTGGCCCGATCTGAGCGACAGCGGAACCAACATCGCGGACAACCTGCTTTTCCAAGAGGCCGACGACCTGTTCATCTATGCCGCTTTGGTTGAGTGCGCTCCGTTCTTTGGCGAGATGCAGAAGATGCCAGTTTGGGAACAGAAGTACGCATCCATCGTCGGTGACCTGAACCGCGAATCTCGCCGCGTCACCTACTCGGGCGGGCGTCTCCAGCGCCGCCCATCGGCTCGCATCTGCGAGCGGAGATAACCCATGACAGCAGTCTCAGCAGGCGCTTCCGGCTCCTACACGTTCACCGCAACCCAGACCGTCACGATCACGCTCGACGCCAATGAGCGCGCCGTGGTCACGGTCACCCGCGCGGGTCGCACGATCTACAGCAACCGGATCCAGACCCCGCAGACCATCGGCCCGTTCCTCGCGGCTGACGTCATGGTGATCACCGCCTACGGTGCGGCAATCGACTACACCATCAACGGCTACGCAAGCCAAACCTCCGGAACGGCTGGCGCTGGTTCCGGCCTGCTGGTGGACATTCCCACCGCGTCGGCGTCGAACATCGGCTTCATCTACGTTGCGACGGACGACACCAACGGCGCAACGGCGTACATCTCCAACGGGGTGTCGTTCGTGCAGATGGCGGCGGGTGTCTCCGCTGCTGCCGGCCTCACCTCCTGCCTGTGGGCTGACCGTGGAACCGCCACCCTCGGACTGATCAAGAACATCACCGACTTCGCATCGCAGACGGGCGGCAATCCGAACGTCCTCGCCATCGGTGACGGCACGAACTGGCAACCGCTCGGCGGCACGCAGTGGCTCATGCGGAACCCGAACGCCATCGCTGGCGCGACCCCGGGCACCGCCTCCGACGCGGCGACTGTGCCCCCACTGGTGACGCCTGCGAACTTCCCGAACATCAGCAACGTGCTCGTCCATGAGCTTTGGTATCACGGCAGCACGACCCCCATCGCGGCGACTCCCGCAGTCCTTCTGGGCGGCTCGCAAGACCTCTACAACGCGATGGGCACGCTTCGTCGCGGCATGTTCCGGCGCGATGTGATGTTCCCGACTTCCAAGACGGCGCAGTACATCCCGCAGAAGGCGACGGACACGGGCTACGGCTTCAACCTCGACAACGACGGGCAGAACAAGACCCGCGATTTCACAACGCAACTCACGCACACCGGCTCGGTGACGCTGACTCACCTCTCAGCGATCACCACGACCATCGACCTGTCTCGCTGGACTTGGGTGGCCTGATATGCAGTGGAACTGGCCGCTCCCCTCCGCGCTCCCGATCACCGCCAGCAACGGCAAGAAGTGGAACTTCCTGCTGATGGTCGGCGACGATTGGCCGCTGGACATGTTCAGCGAGATGCCGACGTTCAACTCGACATACGCCTCGGGGTTCATCGTGTTCCCGAACGCGGTGTCGGAGATTCCTCTGTGCTTCCCCTCCCGGGCATCGACCTACACCGGGCAGTCGGCGCGCTATACGACGGTGACCAACAACGACAGCGGGGAAACCTACTCGGCTGACGCGCTGTACCGCACCGTCCACACATCCCTTCAGGGTGCCGGTTATCACGTTGGCTTCGTCGGCAAGGTCTACAACGGACTCGGCGAAGCTGGCGCAGGGGGCTTTGGTGACCTCCCTTGGCACCATCCCGGCGTCAACTACATGGCGGGCCAGTGGGACGCGCCCGACTACTTCGATTGGCTTGAACTGCAATCGGACGGCACCACCACAGCACACGGCACGACGGACACCAACGCTGCGGGGACGGACTACGCTGTCGACGTTGAGCGGCTTCGCGCACTCACATTCCTGAGCGGTGTCCCAACCGGGAAGCCTTGGTTCCTGACCTGGGCATCGAAGGGGTGCCACCAAGGCCACCACGGCGGCGGCGAGCCTGAGCCGCCCTCGCGTTACGCCTCAACGAACGTCACGCTGACCGAAGACCCGAAGACCTTCGGCGTCGATCCGACCTCGCTCGGGATTCCCGATTGGGCGGCGAACGATGCTGAAGTCCCGTGGGACTCGACCGCCATCGATGCCATTCGGACAAGCCACCGTCTCGCCCTGCGGGTGACGCGCGCGATTGACGAGGGTCTGTGCGCTGTCCTGGCGCAGATCGAAGCGCGGGGAGAGACAGATAACACCATCATCATGGTGATGTGCGACAACGCCATCGGCATGGGCGAGCTTCGCATGGCCGGCAAGGGCAACCCGCACAAGTCTGGCACCGACATTCTCCTGCGGGTCAAGGTGCCCGGGATCAGCGGGAACACCTGCTACGCGCCGGTCTGCAATTACGACATTGCGCCGACCATCTGCGCCCTTGCTGGTGCGGTGCCTGCGGTGACGCCCTACGGCATGAGTTTTCATTCGTTGCTGGAGGACGTCAACAAGCCGTGGCGCGAAGCGGCGTTCATGATCAACCCTGACCGCTCCCCGACCTTCTACGGCTTGAAGTTTGGCGGCAACCCCGGCGCGGTGTACTACCGCATCGCTGCGGGCGGCGGCAACACTCCATCGACAGGTGGGTGGACTGATCTCGCGCAGTCTGTGAACGTGGACATTCCCGGCGCGGCTGAGATCCTCCAGACGCTTGAGGACAGCGTGTCGTGAGCATTCCCTTCGTCGGCCCGAGCTACAACCTGAATCGCCCCGCTGCGATCCAGCGAACCATCGGCATGATTCCCATGCCGGTGGAGCCTGGCAACGAGCGCTCACCGTGGACGTTCAAGGACTGGCCTGGCCTGGTGGAGTTCGCCGACCTTGAGTTTGAGATTCGCGGGATGCTCCGCGCCGATGGGCGGGTGTTTGTCGTCGCTGGAAACCAACTTTTTGAACTGGATGAACTGGGCGAGCCCACCGAGCGGGGTTCGCTGTCTTCTGCCACCGGCAAGGTTGGCATGGCTTCTAACGGGCGGCAACTTGCCATCTCGGACGGTGCCCGTCTTTACGTGATGATCCTCGCCACCAATGCTTACGCCTCTGCGGAGTTTGTCGGCAAGGCGAAGATCGCTTATCTCAACCAGCGGATTCTGTTCGTGATCCGCGACTCGGGGACGTTTGGTTGGTCTGACCTCGCAGACGCGGGCGACATTGACCCCCTCAACATCGCAAGCGCTGAGTCGTCACCTGATGATCTGGTGGGGATCGACGTTGACCATCTGGAGGTGTTCCTCTTTGGCGAGGAAACCACCGAGCCGTGGCAGAACACCACCTCAACCGCCATCTTTGAGCGCAACTCCGGGGGTGTCTCCGAGGTCGGCGCTGCTGCGGAATTCACGATCCAGAAGGTCGACAACCGGATTTACTGGCTGTCCTCGACCCGCAACGGCAGCGGTGCCGTCTACGCTCTGAACGTGTACCAACCGCAGCGGGTTTCAACGGACGCTGTTGAGGGTGCGTTGACCGGCCTCGACCTCTCGCAAGCAACTGCCTTCTCTCTGGAGTGGGAGAAAAGCGCCTTCTACTGCCTGAACGTCCCGGGGTTGGACTCGACGCTCGTCTATGACGCGAACACCGGGCAATGGATGGAGTTGTGCGAACTGACTGCGGGCGAACTGGCCCCGTATCGCGCAACCTGCCATGTCTTTGGCTTCGGATACCACCTCGTCGGCGACGACACCGGCAAGGTGTACCGGCTCGATAAGGACACGCACACCAATGACGGTGATGTGTTGCTGCGTGAGCGAATCATGCCGAACGCCGCTGCGCCCTTCCGCGACAAACAGCACTTCACCGAGTTCAATCTGGACTGCGAACGAGGGACAGGCGGCTACGTCCAAATGCAGTATTCGCTGAACGGCGGCAAGACTTGGAGCGCGTGGAAGTCCAAGAGCGTTGGCGAACTCGGCGTTTACAACAAGTTGGTGCGCTGGCGCAGGATCGGGGCGGGGCGTGATCTGGTGATCCGCGTTCGCTGCACAGATGACGTTGCATTTAATCCGGTGTCGGGGGTGGCGCGATGAGCACCATCATTCCTCAGGCCCAGCGGGTGCCAATGGTCAAGACCCGCGTCGGGTCGGTGGAGTATCCCGGGTACATCGAGCGGGCGTGGTACGACTTCCTCGTTACCCAAGCTGCGGCGGCTGTCAATGAAACGTCGGTAGACCTCACCGCGATCAATGCCGAACTGCTCGACCTGCAAACGCAGATCGACGCACTCGGGGCACCAGACCTGACGGCAATCGAGGCGCGGCTTGATGCGCTTGAAGCCGACGTTGCCACGCTGCAAAGCGACATGGGCGCAGCGCAGGCCGATATTGTCGCCTTGGAGGCGGCAGTCGCTGCAATCGTTGCGCCGGATGTGGTGTCGGTCACCTTGGACTTCGGCGCGAGTTTCACGGACAAGGCGCAAACGGTGGTCACCGGGCAAGCGTGGGTGTCGCTCTCAAGCGTCATCACTCCCACGGTGATGTGTCCGCTCGGCATCGACACCGACGAAATCAGGCTGCTCGATATGCGGCCCGTAATCAGCGACCTCGTGGCCGGTGTCGGCTTCACGGTCACCCTCTACAGCGAACCAGAAGCGCGCGGAACCTACACGGTTTCGTGCGTGGGAGTCTGACCTATGTCCGGCGCAAAAATAGCCCTCTCGTCAACCCTCGGCGAACTCAAGAACGACGGGAACGGTAACGCTCTTGTCACCCTGCCAACCGTCGCGGCCGAATCGGGTTATGCCCGCCTCATGAGCGAGAACGACGACGGCACCCTGACGGGCACCGCTTACCTCAAAAGCCCGGAAACCTCGCCCGACTACCGGATGCGGGTCGGCATCGACACGGTTCTGTTCACCGACGACTTCAACGCCACCGCTCAGAATACAGCCAAGTGGAGCTACACCTTCGCCACGCTGACCGCTGCCCAACCAGGCGCGGGGACGGTGAACTTCTCCAACGTCCAAGGCACGACAGCCGCCCACGGCGCGTTCATGCGGACGTTCCAGTATTTCCCCTTGATCAACACCGCACCGCTGGCGGTGGAGTTCCTGGCCGGCAAGTTCACCTCCGAACTCGTCTCGGGCGAAGTGTGGCTGATGGGCCTCGGCCTTCCCACCGCTGCTGTCACCCGCCCCACCGATGGGGTGTGGCTCAAGCTGACCTCTGCGGGTCTGGTGGGCGTCATCGCCTTCAACGGCACCGAAGTGGAATCGGGCATCCTCCCGGCAACGCTCGCCCTCGCGGAAGTCAACAAGTTCACCATCGTTGTAGCTGAACGGGAGGTTGAGTACTGGCTCAATGACCAGTTCCTCGGGGAACAGGACATTCCCGCAGCAAACGGCATTCCGTGGCTCTCTGCATCGGCTCCGATGTTCATGCAGAAGTACAACACCGGAGCGGTGTCTAACACCAACACGATGCGGATTGCCCGCGTTGGTGTCGGCTTGTTGGATGTGGCGACCTTCATGCCTGCGGCTCACCAGATGGCCCTGCAAGGGATGATGGGCTACCAGGGCCAGAACGGCGGCACGATGGGCACCACGGCCCTTCTGCCGAATGCGACAGCAGCAACCACGGTCACAGGCGCGGCGCTCTCGCAGACGGTGGCGATTGCCACAGGTCTTGGCGGGCAAGCTGGCATCGTCGCCGCTGTGGCGGGCATTGATGGCTGCGTCACGGCTTTCCAAGTGCCAACGGGCGGCATCAACCAGACAGCGCGGAACTTGATCATCACCGGCATTCGCCTCGATGCCGTGAACATCGGCGCGGCTGTGGCGACGACTGCCTCAATCCTGCAATGGTCGCTGGCCTTCGGTGCCACGGGGGCCTCCATCCCTTCGCTGGCTCAAGCGGAAACCGGCTCATTCGTCACCGCAACCGCAAAGGCATGGCGGCGGCGACCTCTTGGCCTGCAATCGTGGATTGTGGGTGCTGCCATCGGCACGCCAGCGGAAGCCATCGACATGACTTTCGGCTCTCCGGTAGTGGTTCACCCCGGGCAGTGGGTGGCGGCGGTTGCGAAGTTCATTGTGGGCACCGCGACGGCTTCGCAAGTGATCTGGGCCAACGTCAGCTTTGACGCGCACTACGTATGAACGACGACCCGAACCGCCGTACTGCGTGGGATATGTACTTCGCCTCTGTGGTGAGCATGAGCCTACACCCCGGCACGACCCGTGACGCGACCATCCCGCGCACGATTGCCGAATGCGCTGCCATCGCTGACCAAATGATGCGCGAGCACGACCAACGGGTAAAGGACGGCCAACTATGACGCCGATCAAACTTCTAGCCGAAGGCGTCAACGTGGCCCCGATGCTGTGGGCGCTTCAATCTCACCCTGAACTGTGGGATCAGAACCCCGCGCGGACGGAGAACCCGAACAGCCCGCATCACGGCTTGCACGACATTTGGACGCGATACGCCGCTCCCGGGGTAGATGGAAGCCAGCCGCACGAATCGGTGTGGTATCCATGCGCCGACCTGATGCCGGTTCGGGAGATGGTCTACCCGATGATGCAGATGTTTCAGGGTGACCAGTTGGGCGGGGTGCTCATCACCAAAATCCCCCCCGGAAAGACCTGCAAGCCTCACCGCGACCCGGGATGGCACGCTCGGTATTACCAGAAGTTTGCGGTGCAGATTCAAAGCTCACCCGGGCAGGAATTCCACTTTGACAACGCATCGCTTGTGACGAAACCTGGCGATGTGTTTTGGTTCGACAACTCGCACACCCACTGGGTGACGAACGAGAGCGACCAAGACCGAATCACCTTGATTGTGTGCATCCGCACCGCGAAGGAGTATTGAAATGCCGTGGGCAGCAGCAGCAGCAGTAGCCGGGTCACTCATCAGTGCGGACTCGCAGCGCAGCGCATCGAACAAAGCCACCGACGCGCAATCCCGCGCGGCGGCAGATGCCAACGCGCTCCAGAAGTACATGTACGACCAGACGCGGCAGGACGCGCAGCCGTACAGGAATATCGGCTACGGGGCACTCGATCAACTCTCGGTGCTCCTTGGTCTGTCCGGTGGGCAGGGGTCGGTTAAGCCGCGTCAGCGCACCGAGGACGAACTCCGCGCGGCACTGGCCCCGCGATACGCGGGTGACGCGGAAGGGCTGAATGCTGCCGTGCAATCGTGGCAGCAGCGGGAGCAGGCGAAGGTCGACGCCTGGCGGCAGGGCAACGGGCAAGACACCGGGGGGCTGAAAGATCCGAACTTCGGCCTTCTGACGAAGAAATTCGAGGATCAAGGCCCATTCACCGGCAAAGACCTGCAAAACGATGCGGGTTACCAGTTCCGTCTGCAACAGGGGCAGGACGCGCTGGAAAACAGCCGCGCGGCTATGGGTGGGCTTTTCTCTGGCGCAACCGGAAAGGCTTTGTCGGAGTATGGGCAGGGGTTTGCGTCGAACGAGTTTCAGAACGCCTACAACCGCTACACGAACGACCAGAATATTGCCTACAACCGCTACAACAACGACCAATCCAACCTTTTCAACCGGCTCTCAGGTTTGGCCGGCACGGGTCAGACGGCGAATCAGCAGGTTCAAGGCGCAGGCATGAACTATGCCAACCAAGTGGGCGGCAATCTGCTGGGTATGGGCAACGCTCAGGCGGCAAACCAACTCGCGCAGGGCAATATTCGTGGGAATCTGTTCAACCAGGGGTTTGCGGCACTGAGCCGGATGCCGTTTGGTCAGTCCTCGCAAGTTAATATGCCTGATCCATTCTCAGGCTCTGGGACGGGCTACGGAATCGGCGGCGGGGATGGTTTATATACCAACCCATACGGAGGCGAGTGATATGCCAATCGATACCTCGATTTACCAGAACTACCTCAAGCCCCCGAAATCCATCGCGGAGTATGGGGCAGAGATGGACGCCGCCGACCAAAACCGCATGACGCTGGAATCTGGCCGGATGAACCTCCTTGCCGCGAAGCAAGCGCAGGCAGACGAGCAGGCAGTCCGCGCGGCCTACCAACAGCCCGGATTCGACCCGCAAAGCGACAGCGGCATCATGGAACTGATGCGCCTGAACCCGAAGGCGGGATTCGCTGCGGCAGAGGCACGGCAAAAGGCGCTCAAGGCGCAGGCAGACCTCGGGCATGTGGCAGCGCAGACGGACAGCCAGCGGGCATCGGCGCAGAAGTCGACCATCGAAGCAGCGGGAACCAGGCTCAAGCAGTACCGCGACACGCTCGACTTCATCGATACGCCGGAAGCTGCGGCACGCTGGATCACGGCGCAGTTTCAAGACCCGCTCGTCTCCGGTCAGATGGCAGCGCTCGGCAGTCCAGAGCAGGCGGTGAGCCGCATTCCCCGCGACCCCGCAGGCTTTAAGCAGTGGCGGCAGCAGGCGGCGATGGGCATGGAAAAGCACATCGCAGAGATGCGCCAGCAGGGGGTCGCGGATGAATCCGCGCGCCACAACAGGACAAGCGAAGGCATCCAGATTCGCGGGCAGAACATGGTCGACGCGCGGGCGAAGGAAGCCAACTCGGCAACCGTGCAAGCCGGCAAGGCACCGGCAGGCTACCGATTCAAGCCTGACGGAACGCTTGAAGCCATCCCGGGCGGCCCCGCTGATACCAAACTCGGCGGGCCAGGTGCTAAGGCGCAGGACGCCGCCGATGTGCTCTCAATCCTTTCTGAAGCCGAGCCGCTTCTGGCGAAGTCAACCGGCAGCTACATCGGAACGGCAGCAGACGAGGCGGCGCGGACGGTTGGCATCAGCACATCCGGGGCGCAGGCGTCTGCGCAGTTGAAGGCGCTGCAAGGTGCTTTGGTTTCCAAGATGCCAAAAATGTCTGGCCCGCAGTCCGACAAGGACGTTGAACTCTACCGAGAGATGGCAGGCCAGATCGGGGACTCAACCATCCCGATTGCCACCCGCAGAGCCGCTATCGGCACGATCCGCAAACTGAATGAGAAGTACGCGGGCGGTGCTCCGGCATCGAGCGGCGGCTGGACTGTGCAAGAGGTGAAGTAATGCCGACCTTCCGCATCACCGCTCCGGACGGCAAGACCTACGACGTCACTGGCCCAGAGGGCTCGACTGCGGATCAAGCATTGGAGAAGGTGAAGGCTTCGCTTGCCACCAAGCAAGCCACACCCGAGGCACCTGAGGCACCAGATGAACCATTCGCCGCCAAACTCGGCAGGCAAGTGCTCAACTTTGGCGCAGGTGGAATCCGTGGTGCCGGCAGCATCGGCGCGACCTTTCTCGCTCCGATTGACATGGTATCGGACGCCATCGACGGGAAGGGGCTATCGCTTGAGTCGAACCGCAAGCGTCGGCAAGCGATGGATGATGCCCTTCGCAATCTCGGTGCCGATACCGATTCGGTGGCCTACGGCGCGGGCAAACTCGGCGCAGAGGTGGCTGGAACCCTCGGCGCTGGCGGTGCCATCGCAAACACTGCGGCGCGCATTCCTGGCGTTGCGGCTTCGGTGCCGAACCTGCTGCAAGCCGTTCGTACCTCCGGCATGGCATCGAACGCCACAGGGCCGGTTGCAAACCTACTCACCCGCACCGCAGGCGGCGCAATCACTGGCGGGGTGTCTGCCGGCATGGTTGACCCTGAGATGGCCGGCACTGGTGCCACGGTTGGCGGGGCGCTGCCGGTGGCGTCAAAGGTTGTCGGCAAGGTTGGCAGTGAAGTTGGCAAAGCACTTCGCGGCAAGACCCCCTCGCAGTACGTGGTCGACCTCGCAGACCGGGCGAAGAAACTCGGCATCAACATCCCCGCTGACCGCATTGCCAACAGCAAGCCATTGAACGCAGTTGCGGCTTCGCTGAACTACATGCCATTCAGCGGGCGTGCGGCGACAGAGGACGCCATGCTCGGCAGCATGAACCGGGCGGTTTCACGCACCTTCGGGCAGGACTCCGAGAACGTGACGATGGCGCTCCGCAAGGCTCAAGGCGAACTTGGCGCGAAGTTCGACGCGGTGCTGCAAAACAACACTGTGAAGATGACGCCAAACTTCAAGACGGCACTCGCGGAAGCGGCAGATCAGGCGACCAGTGAACTTGGCGACGATGCGGCTTCGGTGATCCGTAAGCAGGTTGCGTTGATCCAGACCAAGGGCGCATCGGGCGAGATTGACGGGCAGACGGCCTACAACATCAAGAAGGCTCTCGACCGCATCGGCAACGGCAACTCAGACGCGGCTTTCTATGCCCGCGACCTGAAGAAGAAGCTCATGGATGCGCTGAACGAAAGCATCGGCCCGCAGGAGGCGAAAGCCTTTGCCAAAGTGCGCCAGCAGTACGGAAACATGCTCGCGCTGGAAAACATCGCAGCAAACGGCGGGGAGCGCGGCATCTCCGCAGGCCGGCTGGCGAACATGAAGAACATCAACAACGCCGATTTGCAGGAACTTGCCGACATTGCCGCGCAGTTCCTGACAACGCGCGAAAGCCCACACGGCGCACTTCAACGGCTTGTCATCGGCGGCACTGCGGCAACTGCTGCGGGCGGTATGGGTGCCCTGCCAATGCTTCCGGTGGCGGCGACTGTTGGGCGGGCAACGAATGCCGCGCTCAACAGCAACGCGGCGCGTGCGCTTGCACTCGGACAACCAATGAACCTGATCGGCGGCGGCGCAGATGTGACCCCGCTGTTCTATGCCAGTTCGCCTGTCGTGGCGTCACCGCTCATTGCCGGCCGGTGAATCCGCGCCAAACGCCGACCACAAACACCAGCACTAGGAACACGCCCGCTTTGACCCAAAGCCAAGTTTCATAGTCCATCCGAGAATCATATGCCGTACTACCTCCTTCAGGGAATCCCTAGCCGCCAGTTGGACAACAACGGCAACCCGCTCTCGGGCTGCAAGCTGTACACCACGGAAGCCGGCTCGGCGTGGCCCACGAACCCGCAGACCACCTACACCAGTTCGACGGGCGGCACGCCTCACCCGAACCCCGTTGTTTCGGACTCCGAGGGGTTCTGGCCTCAGGTATGGGTTTCGTCGGCAGCGTACAAACTGGAAGCCCGCAAGGCCGATGGCACCTCGGTGCTGTGGACTTCGGACAACGTGCGCTCCGACTCGTCGGCGGCGGCGAGTTCGTACACGGCACCCAACTCGGGAGCGGTGGAGCGGACGGTAGAGGATCGCCTGGCTGAACGGGTGTCCATCCTCGACTTCGGCGCTTCGACCTCTGCCTCCGCTTCCGCGAACCGCACCGCGATCCAGAACGCGGTGGACTCGCTGACAAGCGGCGGCGCGATCTACGTCCCCCCGGGTGAGTACGCCATCACCGGCCCGATCAAGCTCGACGGCTCAAGCGCGACCCTCTCCAACATCACCATTTACGGCGAAGGCCCCGCCTCTGCACTGATTCAGTCCGGGTCTGCCCGCGCGAACGGGGTTCCCGACAGCGACACCACGCAAAGCCCGAACGTGCTTGAGATCCTCTCGGGCAGCGGGTTCGTCATTCGGAATCTCCGCGTCGAAGCGAACAAGGAAACGGGCGGCATCGCTCCCACCCTGGCCGATACATGGGCGGTTTCCACGGTCTACACGTACTCCGCAATCACCCCGACATACGTGCAAACCGCATCGGACGGCACAGCCATCGTGACCGAAGCCAGCACCGATAAGGTTTGGATGCTGCTGTCGTCGCACACATCCAACGCGGCCGACATTGATGTTGATGTGGCTTTGGGGCGGTGGTCTGAGGTGACCGACCACTCTGCCTTGAATGGGTGGTACTACGACGAAGCCATGAACCGTGGCAACGCCATCGCGGTGTACGGGCCGTTGAGTGGTGACCCAGTGGAGGATGTGCAGATCGAGGGCTGCACGCTCGTCGGCGGGTACAACAAGGCGATTCTGATCGGCTCAGGCCCGTCCAAGGGTGGCTTGAAGAAGGCTGGCGCGAATAACGTCCGCGTGAAGGGCAACACCGTTTTGGACTGCGCCGATGGCTTCGGCGGGCTGGTGTCAACGAACGTGGTCATCTCGACCAACACCGTCACGGGAACCGGCGACCTCATCAAATCCGGTGCCGACTGCGACCTCCACACGGTCAGCGCAAACATCCTGAACGGGGACGCGACCTCGGGCGCTTCAACCGGCGTCACCAGCAACGAGAGTTCAAACGTCACGGTCAGTGCGAACACGATCAACGGCGCGCGGATCGGGGTCTTCTTCAGCGACAACGGGCTGACGACTGCTCGGGGCGGCGCGATCAGCGGGAACACCATCATTGACTGCGGTCAGATTGGCTCGGTGGGCACCGCGACAGCCATCGTGGTATCCGGCTCAGACCACACAACCGTCTCGGGCAACAACATCGCAGACCCCGCAAACAACGGCGTGAAGGTGACCGACTCCAACGATTGCACCGTCACAGGCAATGCGGTGGTGGGCGCGGGTGCGTGGGCCTTCAACTTTGAGAATCTGGTCGGCATCACCTGCTCGGGCAACACCGCTTCGACCACCGGCTTCGACGGGTTCTACTTTGAGGGCGTGCGACACGGCTCGGTCAGCGGGAATGTCTCGTTGGACGGCAACGATGCGGACTCCGCTACCCTGTATTCAGGTTTCCGCGTCGGCCCGTACTTCAGCACCGATTCGACCGGCCTCACGTTCACGGGCAACACCGCTCGGGACAACCGCGCGACGAAGCTTCAGCACTACGGGCTGACCATCGAGACGGGCTCGACGGCCATCATGGCTATCGGCAACAACTTCCAAGGCAACGACGACGGGGAGATTTCCAACAGCGGCACAAACTGCCCGATTGGCTTCAACATCTCCACCTCTACCGCCAGCCTCCGCGCAAGCAGCACGGTAGGCCCGGACACCGACGAAGGGCAATCCCTCGGAGCTTCTTCGCTCCGGTGGGCAAACATCTACGGCACCAAGATTCGCGCTGGAAACGGTACAGCGTTCTGGACAAGCGGCAACGGCAGCCCAGAAGGCGTGGTGACGGGCGACATTGGTTGCCTGTATTCCCGGCTTGACGCGCCATCGGCGGTTACCTGCCTCTACGTCAAGACCAGTGGAACTGGTAACACCGGCTGGACGGCGAAATGATCCCCGACCGCCACTGGGACGGCCACGAACGCAGGCGCGGGCGTGACATGGACTACTGCGGGCCAGAGCGCCGCACCGTTCACCGGCATTCGGTCGGCGGGCCTTTCAGGTGGGACGGGTCAGACCGTCGCAAGTCGGAACCTCTGACGAATGTCGATATGCAGTTGGAATACCTCGCCAAGCTCATCGGCGGCGTTGAAGACCGGCAGACGGAAACGGCGGCGCGCATGGACAACATGCAGCGGGAACTCACCGCGAACACCGAGGTAACTACCGAAGTCCGCGAACTGCTCTCAGCCGCAAAGGGTGGGCTGAAGGTGATCGGCGGCATCGGAACGATTGCGAAGTGGATCGGCGGCATTGGCGCGGCGGGAATCTCGCTCTACACACTCTGGCACATGATCACCCACGGCGGGAAGGCACCATGAAGAAACCTCGGCTCATCACCGACTGGAAACGCTCGATCAACTTCTG
>JACCDG010597529.1_pt1 | contig 23699 bp, 27 predicted proteins | sample 7442471 | NCBI WGS metagenome assembly JACCDG01 (sample SAMN15323444, study PRJNA562643) | freshwater metagenome | isolation source: river surface water | place: USA:Blue River Watershed | collected 2017-08-17 | reverse complement strand
TGGCAAAAGGATACAATCCGTAGATGGAAGAGAAAGCAAGAGAGAAAGTTATTTTGCATATGGATGGGGATGCCTTTTTCGTGGCGGTGGAAGTTGCCAAAAATCCGAAGCTCAAAGGGTTACCTGTCGTCACGGGAGGAGAAAGGGGGATAGCGTCTGCGTTTTCGTATGAAGCAAAAGCGCTCGGCATCACACGCGCAATGCCGATACAAAAGATAAAGAGAGACTTCCCTCAGGTGGTCGTGCTTAATGGTGATTACAAGTCATACAGTAAATATTCTCGAGCGATGTTTGATATCGTGCGTAGGTACGCAGATGATGTAGAGGAGTACAGCATCGATGAATGCTTCGCTGAGCTCACGGGACTAGATAAGCCTCTTAAGATGTCGTATCTAGAAATAGCAGAGCGGATAAAGAAAGAGGTGAATGAAGAGCTCGGGCTCTCTGTAACAATCGGTATGGCTCCAACGAAGGTGCTAGCGAAGGTGGCGTCCAAGTGGGTGAAGCCAAACGGTCTCACTGTTATAACTCTTGAGAAGATTGATGACTTCCTCTCGGGCTTTGCAATCGAGAAGGTGTGGGGGATAGGACCGAAGACCGCAGTGTCACTCAAAAGGAAGGAGGTGAACACCGCTTATGACTTCGTATCCAAAGATGAGAGATGGGTGAATGCGAATTTTTCTTCTAACTATTCTGATCTATGGAAAGAACTAAAGGGGATATCAGTGATGAGAGTGAATCAGGAAATAAAGTCGTCATATTCTTCGATACAACGCATGCACACATTCCACCCAGCGACAGGCGATAAGAAATTCCTTCTCATGCAACTCTCGAAACATATCGAAGATGTATGTGCTCAAGCGAGACGTTACTCGTTAGTGACGAAGAAGTTCACCATCGCTCTTCGCGACAAGACTCTTAGATATACCGTGCTCCCTGTATCTATGCTTGAGCCAACTAATGCACCAGAGATTATTCTTGGGCTCACGGAAGAGAAACTTGATGAACTCTATGTTAACGGTATGACATACAGGGCCACCGGCATCACCCTACAGAACCTGAGTAAACCGTACACCGAGCAAGCCACTCTCTTTGATCAAGAAGATACGAAGTCAGATAAGTTCCAGGAGATCCATAAGCAACTGGATGCTCTAGAGAATAAGTTCGGCAAGCATGTGGTGCATCTCGCGTCTACCCAGGGTGCATTAAAAAATATGACGGAGGATATCGATGCGGGTGCAGCAGATAGAAACTTACTATTTATATAAATAAGGTAGTGAAACTTTTTAAAAGTGATAGAGTGAGATAAATAGGCTAAGTACTAATGCAAAAAGAAATCGTGTTACAAGGACAGGTGGTGAGTTATAGATATCGTGTACATCCGAATGCAAAGCGGGTGGGACTGACTATTTCTAGAGAAGGGAATCTCTCTGTCACTGCGCCTAAGCTCGTACCTCAGTATGTGGTAAAAGCTTTCCTAGAAAGTCACGCAGAGTGGATACTCGGAAGGGTCGCGTACTTTAAGGAGAGAGCTCTCACTCATCCGCCTGTTGTGCATTCACCAAGTGAGAAGAAAGATACTGTAGCGAAAGCAAAGGAGCTCGTACAACAAAAGCTAAAGCAATATAATGAAATGTATAAGTTGAGATGGAATAAAGTCACCATTAAGGATATGAAGACGAGATGGGGGAGCTGTTCCAAGCGAGGGAACCTGAATTTTAATTATAGACTCGCACAGCTTCCGGAGCATCTGGTGGACTATGTCGTGGTGCACGAGCTTTGTCATTTGGGCGAATTTAACCATTCGCAGGACTTTTGGAATCTGGTAGCAAAAGCGATACCAGAGTATAAAGAGTGTAGGGAAGAGCTAAAGAAGATTAGTCTTTAATTATAAAAGAGGCGTAGTGTTATACTTATAGATATGAAAAAGATTCTTGGTGCAGTTATAGCACTCGTCGTGATTATCGGAGGACTATATGGTTATTTTATTTTAGGTAATCAATTGCGTGCTGCGCGCGGCATAAGCCAAGGGGAGAAGTATGCGTCCAAGATGTATAGCGACTATACGATAGCAGGGAAAAACTGTCAGGGCGAAGACTCAGATGGTGACGGGTATATCACCTGTAACTTTCGTCTAAAGAATCAGACAAACGAAAAGACTATCACGCTCCAGTGTCCTACTGTTATAAAAAGCTTCATGGCGACTAACTGTAAAGAGCAGGGTATTGTGATTAGTCAGTAGGAAACGATGTGGGTCAAAAGAGCGAGGGCAAAGCCCTCGCTCTTTTAGCTTTTTTACCTTTCGTTTTATCTTTATCGCTTCGGTGCTAGAATAAAAAGATATGAAAAAGATAGTGACTATCGGAGGTGGAACAGGGAGCTTCACTGTTCTTTCTGGGCTAAAAAATCTTCCAGGTATCTCTCTTACGGCTCTAGTCTCTATGGCGGACGACGGTGGATCAACTGGCACATTAAGAGACGAGCTTGGTGTTCTGCCACCAGGGGATGTGCGTCAATGTCTTATTGCTCTCTCTGAGCACTCTGACATTGTGCGTAAGCTTATATCGTACAGATTCCACGAAGGGTCTCTCGCAGGGCATAACTTTGGCAATATCTTTCTCGCTGCGCTTGAGAAGGTGTCAGGGGACTTCGTACATGGTGTACAAATTGCATCAGAAATTTTAAAGGTAAAAGGAAAAGTTATTCCAGTGACGAGTAATAAAGCAGATCTCATCGTCTCTCTTAACAACAATCGATTTTTAATAGGGGAGAACGAGCTCAATCACGCAGACTTCCAGGAGATCGGGATTAAGATGATGTCATACAAACAGGAGGTGGCTCTGAATGATCATGCGCGAAAAGCAATTCTCGAAGCGGACTATATCGTACTTGGCCCAGGTAACTACTACTGCTCTCTCGTTCCATGCCTCATCGTTGATGGTTTTAAGGAAGTGTTGCATGAGTCAAAAGCAAAAGTTATCTTCCCTGTTAACCTCACTAATAAGCATGGACATACCATGGGGTGGAAATCGAGTGATTATGTAAAAGATATTGAGGGGTATCTTGGACGTGCAGTTGATATAGTGCTAATCAACAACGAAGTACCATCTGACGAGCAAGTCGCAGCCTATCAGCTAGAGGAAGGTGATGGGGTGCTCGTGGAAGATAATTACACTGGTGAAAACGCATTGCGAGTGCCACTCTTGTCACATGCAGTTATCCAAAAGATAGAAGGAGATGCCATCCACTCTCTCAGAAGCTTCATCCGCCACGACTCTACAAAAATCGCTGACGCTATTAAAAGCTATATCTCATAACTATGAAAGTTGTCTTCGATTTCGATGATGTCATATTTAATGCAAATGCTTTTAAAGAACTTATGTTCTTTTACTTAGGTGAAAGAGGCATTAGGAATGCTTGGAAGGTGTACGAACAGATGAGGCAGAGAGAAAAGATGTTCTCGGTTATTAAGTATCTTGATGAGCTGGGGATTAAAGAAGATGAAAGAGATGAAGTGTACGAAGGTATCATGACCCCATGTGCGTGGCTTGTAAACAAAGAGGTTATTGAATTAATGGAGCAAGTTGGAAAAGAAAACATTTTTATCCTTTCACAAGGTGAAGAGGCTTTTCAGAGAGATAAGATAGACAGAGCTGTCGGGGATAAAGTTTTAGGAAGTCATATTGCTGTAGTTGCTGAGTCTAAAACAGAGGAGCTTATGAGAATTTGTGAGATGTATAAAGACGAGGACGTGCTCTTTACAGACGATAAGCTTAAGTTTTTGAACGAACTACCTGCGTCTAGCATGCCTAACTTAAAGACAGTTTTATTTGATAAGCATGGCCTAGAAACATTGCGTGCAGAAATGACAGAGTCTAGAAGAATGGAGAAAGAAAAGGTTGATGGAGGGCATTCGCAAGCAGGTCCAAAGATGAGATAGTTTGTTATACTAGTTTTTATGAAAATTACTATTTATACCGATGGATCAAGTAGGGGGAATCCTGGACCAGGGGGATGGGGTGCGATTATCATTACAGACAATGAAGTAATAGAACTAGGGGGAGGCGAGAGAAATACAACGAATAATAGAATGGAATTAATGGGAGCAATTCGCGGACTAAGCGAAGTCTCACCTCATGCACACATTGAAGCTGTTGAAGTCTGTACTGATAGTGAGTATGTGAAGAAGGGGATGACTGAATGGATTAACGGATGGATTGCGAAGGGGTGGAAGACATCGACTAAGAAGCCAGTCTTAAACCAGGATCTATGGGAAGAACTTCATAGAGAAGAGAAGAGATTGAAGGATGCAGGAATAAAAATCATCTGGTCATATGTTCCAGGTCACGCAGGTGTCGCACTAAACGAACGAGCAGACGTTATAGCAACGAGTTGTGCTGATGAAGTGTTAAACGGAATTGCGAGTAATTTGCAACTATACAGAGGAGTGAAAACAGATTACTTATACTTCTAGTCCTCTTACAGCTTAGACTAAAGCTATGACCACTCACCTTAAGACATTCATTTTTCTTCTAGGGTTAGTCGGAGGAATAGTTGTAGGAGAGAAGTCGCTCTACGCGACAGAGATAATAGTTTTCTTAATAGTCACTCTTTTCACAGAAGGGGCTATTTATTTTTTGAGCAAGAGAAAAGGGGTGAGCTCGTACGTAGCTCTCGGGCTCAGCATCCTTTCTCTTGGTATGATCATTGGTGGAGTAAGGACACAGTTCATTAAAGAGGCCCCACGTTTTATATGTGAGAGTGTGTGCCAGGTTGAGGTAACGGTAGAGCGAAAGGGCGACACGAAAGATACGTATCAAACTTTTGATGTGCGAGTAGATGAAGAGACTCTCTTAGTCCGTGTGCGTGCACCGCTCTATCCCGAGTACAAGGTAGGGGACAGGTTAGAACTCACAGGAAAAATTACTGTACCAAAAAATTTCGCACCACATGACGGGGAAAAATCTTTTGACTATGTTTCATATCTGGAGATTAATAGAGTTGGGAGTGAGGTTTACTATCCAAAAACTATTGCGCTCGAGTCTGCTCCTCTTACTCTAAAACAAAGGCTGCAAGTTTTTCACGAGAAGCTTATTGCACACATCATGGAATATGTCACTGAGCCCGCGTCGTATCTCGCATCCGGCATGTTGCTTGGCGTGAGTAATTTTTCTTCAGAGCTTTTAGAAACATTTCGTGTCACCGGGCTCTCTCACATCGTAGTTCTCTCAGGGTTCAATATTACGATACTCATCGTTTTCATTCTCATTCTGCTCCACCCACTTCCGGTGAGTATTCGAGTTATCGGTGCATCGATTGTTGTCGTCACTTTTGTCATCATGGTTGGTGGAGGAAGTAGTCTCGTGCGAGCAAGCGGCATGGCATTTGTCTCGCTCCTTGCACTGCTTTTTGGAAGGGGGTATGTCGCGTCCCAAGCGCTACTCATATCACTAATTGCGATATTCCTCTACTCGCCTTTAGCACTCTTTTATGATGCCTCACTACACCTCTCATTCCTCGCGACTGCTGGTATAGTTTACGGTTATCAGAGTCTAGAAGAAACATTTTCTAAGCGATTGCCGAGCAGTGTGTCTCAGTTACTCGCAGCAACTGTCGCAGCATACCTTAGTACGCTACCGTATATACTCTACACGTTTGGAACATTTTCTTTGTATGGTGTGATTAGTAATTTGTTAGTGCTTCCTCTTGTATCGCTAACAATGTCCTTTACAGCCCTTACTCTCATTATGTCCTTTTTGCATCCAGTACCAGCTGTGGTCTTCGGCGTAATAACTGGAGTACTTGGTGACATTATTATTTTCTTCGCACGTGTAGTCGAGAAGCTGCCAATGTCTTCCTCTCTGGTTTCTATTTCGGCTACCGCTACAGTGATGCTCTATATTTTTATTATTGTATTCTTTGTGTTCCTTAGAACCCGAGAAGAAAATGAAACGACCGAAACAAAAGAAGAAGAAATTATTTCTCCAGTCATGCGCTTTTAATATAAGTGTTCTACGAGACTACTTAGAAAATTCTTTTGAAAACTTCTTGTATACGAAAGTAAAGACGATGACTGCGATCACGAGTGAAACGATGGGAAGGTACGAGAGAGATGCAGTCTTTCCAAAAAAGTACCCGATGCTGATGACGCCTGCTGCCCAGATGAATGATGCTACTAAGAATATGAAAGAGGTGAGCGGGGTACGTAACTGAGCCAGCCCTGCAACAACGGGGATGAATGCTTTGACTGAAGGGATGAGCTTCCCCAAAAATATCCACCACATACCACGCTCATTAAATGTAGTGTGAAGAGCGCTATGAACTTTATCAAACGCCTCTTTTGGCATCATAAGTAGCTTGCGTGCAAGAGGCCTTTCATACTTCTTAATGAGTATGAACATGATGACGTTTCCAATCGCATTCCCAAGTCCGCCCGCTATGACACTACCAGTAAATGAGAGTGCTCCAGTTCCTACGAAGTAGCCGACTATGACATAAAGAATTTGAGAGGAAGGAAAATTAATGATGCCGTTAGCGATCATTAAAAAGAAGATACCGATATATGAAAAGTTGGAGATGATAAAGTCTAGGTCCATGACAGGTAGTATATAGCTCTAAGGGATGAGTTACTAGTTTTACAAAAGACACATTTACCCTAGTCGCTAGTGATATCATATATGGTATGAAGACTCTTTCAGAGAGGGTGTCTAGCTACAGAGAAGAGTATGGGAAGGTTAGTGCTTTTATTTTTCTTCTACTCGTTATTCTTGCTATAGGATATTTTTGTTTTGGTGTAAGTTCTCCCAAAAAGCTACAAGTTACATTTTTTGATATAGGGCAAGGTGATGCAATTTTTATAGAAACACCATCTGGGAGACAGATGCTGATAGATGGCGGACCGAACGCACTTGTGTTAGAAAAATTAGCAAAAGAGATGTCATCCTTTGATAGGACTATTGATGTGGTGGTTGCTACGCACGGTGACGCAGATCACGTCACAGGTCTCATACCGGTACTTCGTACATATGATGTGTCTACCATCATAGAGTCTCCGATAAAAAGTGAGAGTGGAATTTTTGAAGAACTTCAGAATGAAATTAAAAAAGAAATAGAAGGAGGTGCAGACGTACATATTGCCTCACGTGGAGATGTCATCAATCTGGGTGATGGAGTGGCTGTAAGTATTCTTTACCCTAAGAAAAATATTTCTTCGCGTACTGAGACTAATGATGCATCTGTGTCAGCTCTGCTTACATATGGCGAGCACTCATTCCTGCTAACTGGAGATCTGGGTTCTTCGTATGAGCATGCTCTGATAACTGATAAGCTTTCTAAAAAAGTGACCGTTTATAAAGCGGGGCATCACGGAAGTAATACATCAAGCGGGGAGCTCCTCCTCTCCCGTATTACGCCCGAGTACTCTGTTATAAGTGCGGGTAAGAATAATAAGTATGGACATCCGCACATTGAGACAATAGAAAGATTACAAAAATATAGTCAGGAAATTCTTTCAACTATTGATAAGGGGTCGATTACTTTTATTAGTGACGGAAGGTTGATGAAAGTAGAGACAGAAAAGTGACATCAAGTATAATGTTGAAAAGTATTTTGTAAGTGCGAGCTTTTTGCAAGTACGAAGGCCGCCCATTTCAGGGCGGCCTTGGGTGCCAGGTTGGCAAGTGCGAGTCAGTGCAGACTGTCGGGAGCTGGAGCTGTAAGCATCCGCTCAGGGATCCCTGTCATATTGGGAGTGATTTCTGGGGTCTCAAGCGCAAGGCAGTTCACCTCCCGCCTCTCGATTGGGTAGAGGTGAAGCGAACGGGTTGTCCCAATGAACTCGTGCTCACCCTCTCTCTTTGCAAGTTTGAAGCGGTGACGCTCCCCGCTGTTTTCATTCACGATGAGGAATGAGATATTGTTTCTCGTGAAGGTGAAGTCGAGGATGTACCAGAAGCCGAACTTGTCCGAAAGGACGCCAACGGCTTCCTTGAGCACAAAGTCTCTCCCTTTGACATAGACTTTGGCGTTCCATGCGTCTGCTTCGTCTCGAGCTCTTGGTACCTTGGGGGGGGACTACTCGCAGAAGCTTTAAGTTTATAGTATCCACTGAATAACATCGTGGCGTTTTCCCTATTCCGAGAAGTCGGAATCCTGCTTGACATACTAGGTGAGTTATCGCAAAAAGTCAAAAGCGACCCGGGAGGGTCGCCTTACACGTCTGGTCGGTGCCGCGGCATCTGCTTAGTGCTCTCGCCAGACATCTTGGATTGGTTGCTCCCGGAAACCTAAGCCTCCTTCGTACCTGACATGCAGATACTCGCCGACCTTCGGCCATGGATTGGCCTCACCGCCGAAGTGGCTTGGCATGAAGACGTCATACATTACGACGTCGTTGATCTCTTCGGGGTTGATGAGGGTTGCTCTGGCGGTTCTTTGGTCGACCGCCACGACTATTAGATTGAGAATCACATCTGCTCCTTGTTGTGAGAACTGATACCCTACTTATTGTACTCTTACATAATTTAAAATCAAAAGCGCGACCTTCGGTCGCGCTTTTGATGTTCGTAACTAACGATCAGTTTAAGCAAGTTTGATTTCGAGGTGGAGACCTCTTTTTATGCAGGAAGTACAGATCTTGATACGAGGACCGTTAGGGATACGAGCCCACTGGAGGTTAGGATATACGCGGCGGCTACCTGTAGGGTTGAACTTAGTAGCACGAACAGAGTTAGAGTAGCCTCCAACAACTTTTGTTCCTTTTGCGCAGAGTGGACAGATGTTTGCCATAGGGTAGTTACTAGTTAATAGTTGCTGGTTAATAGTTCCTGACAACTTTTCAATTAATATCGCTAAAATATATCACAATACGCCGTTTTACGCAACCCCGGCGCAAGCTTCCTCGCTGTATTAGGGGGTCCTTCCCTAGTAACTAGTAATCAGTAACTATATACTGTGTTTCATATGGAAAGCATCTTAGGTATTTCACAAGCATTGTTTCCGTTCCTGATTATCATGTTTTCTATTATTCTGCATGAGATAGCTCATGGCTTTGCGGCCTTTGTTCAGGGGGATCAGACAGCGTATAGGGCGGGACGTCTTACACTCAACCCAGTTCCCCATATCGATATAATCGGGTCTGTGATAGTTCCGTTCGTAGCGTTTCTGACGTCTGGGCACTTTTTCGGCTGGGCAAAACCCGTTCCATACAACCCTCACAATATTAGAACCAGAATCGGGGAGGCTTTTGTAGCGTCAGCAGGGATTCTTACTAATCTTTTATTAGCGTTTATTGCAGCGATAGCATTTAAAGTTCTGGCGGCGCAAGGAGTTCTCACTACTGAGCTCGCTAATGCTATATTTATGGTGATTACAGTGAACGTTTCACTCGCATTTTTTAATTTGATCCCGATACCTCCGTTTGATGGAATGGCAATCATTCAGGCGCTCTTTCCTCGGACGCAGATAGATAGCCGCTTTGTGTATAACCCAGTGTATATGGTTGTGGCGATAATTATCGCATCTGTCCTTTACGGGATGATGGCGCCCCCGCTCTTCACTACTATTCAGTCACTTCTCCAATAGGATTTCCACAATGTTCGACATTATTTGTCTTTTATTTTGTCCTTTTAGATGTATACTAAAAGGACAATGAAATCTTCTTCTCAGCTTAGAAAAAAAACTCCAACTGGCTCATCTTTTAAAGAAAAGAGTGTGTCTAAAAGTGTTGCAGTAAGGTATGTCGGAAAGATTGCAAATCGATTAAAGAAATTTTCTAAACGAGTTACTAAGAGCGTCTTACTATCTTCTCCTTTTCAGAATTCAGTTAAGGCTCTTGGCGTAGGAGTCATCATCGCCTCCTCCTTCTACGGTGTTTACCACTTTGCTGGGAAGACTTTTGCAAATGAAGTTGTTATCTCTAAATCAGAAATAGTTTCACGAGTTTCAAAGTTAATTCCTATTCCAGAGGAACCTCCTTATGATGTCGTGAGGGTGGAGGACGGCGTTAATTTGCAGAGACAGAACCCTTTTTATAAAGACGTGAAGGAGGGTGACTATATTCTCATGTATAAAGATATGGCGATTGTCTATGATTTGAGAAGTAATGCGATAGTGGCCATGCGTACGACAGGTAAGGGGTCTGAAGCAGCCAAGCTTCCCGCAACTACAGAGGAGTAGCTCCACAGAGGTGACAGATACTGATAGGTAGAAAAGTTCTACTTGAGGTAGTTTTGAATATATTGGGAATTAAGTGAGTGGGGTTGGTGTAAATTGCTTGCAATAAAGGATTTTGTTTGGTAGTATTTGAGCTACTTGCAATTTTATGCCAACAATTAGCCAACTCGTAAAGAAGCCTCGAACAAAAGTTACACGAAAGTCACGCTCTATCGCTATGACTCGTGGTTTCAACTCTATTAAGAATAAACCTAACTTTTACAGCTCTCCATTTAAGCGTGGTGTTTGTACAAAAGTAACGACAACTACTCCAAAGAAGCCAAACTCAGCGCTTCGAAAGATTGCTCGTGTACGCCTCACTAACGGAATGGAAGTAACTGCATACATCCCAGGAGAAGGACACAAGCTACAGGAACACTCAGTAGTAGTACTACGTGGCGGACGTGTAAAGGACTTGGCTGGTGTGCGTTACCACATTGTTCGCGGAAGACTCGATGCTACATCAGTAGACAAGCGTCGCCAAGGACGATCACTCTACGGTGCTAAGCGTCCAAAGGCAGGAGCCGCAGCCGCGCCTGCAAAGAAGAAGTAGTAATCCAGTTAGGAGGTAACCGTTAGGAAGTTAGGAGGGTTAGTTCAATACAAATAGAATACAAAAGCGCGACTCGAAGAGTCGCGCTTTTGTTTACTGTTGTGTGATAGAATAGTACCCATGAAAATCGCTACGTATAATATCCGCAATCTCTATGATGCGGGAACTTTTATCGATGAAAGAGCTGAGAACGCCGTAAAAGAAGATTTGTTTAATAAGAGGGTCGAGCACTTTTCTCAGATCTTTAAAGAAAAAGACCTCGACATCATTTGTCTTCAAGAAGTTGGTGGAGACAAAGGGATACAAGCAATTGCAGAACATATAGGGTATGATTATTTTTCTGCAAAACCAAACAAACGCGGTATACGAGTTGCCGCGCTCTATAAAAAAGAACTATCACCAAAGGTTACAGCTGCGAGCGTTTCTCTCGGTGACCTATATATTCCAAGTATTCACGTGCCTGGCGATACTGCAGACATTCCCCCAATATCACAAAGAAGAGACGTTCTTGTACTTGAGGTGGATGATTATGAAGGAAAGCCTCTTCGTATCGTCAACTTCCATTTAAAAAGTCTCATCCCTACATATTTAGAAGGCGAGGATGAGAGTGATATGGCGCTGCATACAGATGCAAAGTTCCGCTCCATTTTATATAAAATGATGGAATTGCGAGCACTACGCGCATACGCCACAAAGAGTATAGATGAAGGGAAAGAAGTTATTTTCCTTGGAGACTTCAATGAGAACAATAATAGTTCCGGTATTGATATCTTGAAAAGTTCAATGGATGACATGTATCGTCTTTATGATGTTACGGTTGGCTACGAAGGGGACAAGACTACACATATTCATCGTGGCAACAAGATTACCTTTGACACTATGATTGTTTCTGAATGGATGAAAAATAAAATACAAGAAATTGCAATTGATAATAAAGAATTAAAAGATTACAGCACACTTCCCCCGGGAGATATTGAATATGTTGTAGAGGCAGACCACGCGATGGTTAGTGTGAGATTTTAGGAGCTGTTGCCGATAGAGAAAAAATATTGTAGTATTGAATCACTCGTTAAAGAGTATTGAAGCAATTACTGAAATAACATCTTGTGCAGTACCCACTGCTTCGGGGAACGAAAGCACAAGAAAAATCACAGCCAGTAGCCAGTAGCCAGTAGCCTGTAGTTAATTGCTAGACGTTTGTCTTGTGGTTAGCTACAGGCTACAAGCTACCAACTTCTAGCTATCTAAAGCTATGCGTCGTAAAGTAAAAAATCGAAATATCGTATCTCCTGATTCAAAATATAATTCAGCCAAGGTTTCTAAGTTTATCAACTATGTAATGCAGGGAGGTAAGAAGACAATCGCTCAGGAAATTGTTTACGGAGCTTTTGATGTTATCAAAGAGAAGCTCAAGACTGAAGACCCTCTTGAGACATTTAATATGGCACTCCAGAACGCAGGACCAGTAACAGAAGTTCGCTCACGCCGTATCGGTGGAGCAAACTACCAGGTTCCTCGTGAGGTACGTGAAGAGCGTCGCTTCATGCTTGCTTTCCGTTGGATTATTGATGCAGCCGCAGCTAAGAAAGGTAAGGCTATGAAGTTTAAGCTTGCTGACGAACTTATTGCCGCTGCTAACAATGAAGGAGCTGCTGTTAAGAAGAAGGAAGATACACACAGAATGGCAGAAGCCAACAAGGCGTTTGCTCACTTTGCTTGGTAATTGCGTAGCAAATTACATTCATCAATAACAAAGCCGTCACACTCTGTGTGGCGGCTTTGTTCTTGAAATAAGAACCCCCCGAAACTAGTCGGGGGTAGCTGTCACTCATCATCGTTTGCGTCCGGAATCGGCACGCCTCCGTTCAGTCCGACAGACGCAATGTTTTTGTCACGAATCTCTTTTGCGGCCCGGTAGAGCGGAACGAAAATGGAAAATCCGGACCTCAGGAATCCAAGCAGCTCATCCACCTCGTGGGGTTTCATTTTTGAGAGCACCTGGTTCATGTACGTTAAGTACTCTCCTCTTGTTCTTCCTTGGCTCACGCGGTCGCCTAAGCTTCTAAGCTGCTTGCCGAAGCCGATGAACCGGTCTTTTGTCTCAGAACCACGGCCTTTTGTCTTCTGACCCCTTTCGGTACGTCTTTCGCGGATTAATCTTGAAATATAAGTGCTTCGTGCCCGAGGGTCTGCTGGAAACTTTTTTTGAGCAAGCGAAAGCATCTCAGCTTGGTCCTCTCTGTCTGCTGTGGCAAGGGCGACAGCATCTCCCCACTTGAGAAGTGGTTCGGTGTCATCTTCACTGTCCATCATCTCGAGAAGCTCTTCGTTCAGTTTTCCGAGCTGGTGATAGCTTACTGCCCAGCCCTGTTTTTTCCCGAAAGCTTTCTCCACTTTGCGGAGAGCGATTTCAACTGCTCCTTTTTCCGACACTCCGCTTTCTTGCCTTCTCTTCTTCTCAGCGGTAACCACCCTCTTCACAATGGTGACGATTTCTGAGTGGGTGTGCGGCTCCCTTGAGCTGTTTTCTGCTGCTTGCGTCAGAGCGCGGTCGGCGTCGTAGATCGGAGAATACATCTCTTTCTCTACAATGCAGGTCATAGCCGCTCTTGTCAAAAGTATGTGAGCCCTCCAACGTCGCTCACCCGCCTTTATTTTAAACAGGTGCACACCATCTGGTGTCGTCATCCAGAAGTTCACGACTGGGTATTGCTGCAAACCCTGGGTGCGGATGCTTTCGGCAAGTTCGGCAAGCGGAACCTTTCTGAATTTTGTTCTGGGCTGGTTGTCGTCCCTTGATAGCTGGTCACAGGGGATTTGAAGAATCACTCCACCTTCAGGGATATTCTTCGGATCAAAGTTTTCAAGGGTCATGAGGACAGCAGCTCCATGCTGTGCCCCTTTTTTGCTTTTTTTCACTGCGGACCTCGACTTTCTTGGAAATATTTAAGAACGACCTCTTCGCAACATAAAGCACGAATTAAAGAATATTGTACTCCTTATAAGTAGGTCTGTATATATTGCTTTTTCTTTTGCCACTACTGCGGTATACTACTGTAGTTGCCTGTAAAAAGGCTTTCCTTCATCCAAATACCTTAGAAAGAGTAAATAATGGATACAATTCGTGTAAGTGTAGATGTTGAAGCAGGCGGTGGTGACCCTCATGACAGAGCTCTGCTTGAAATTGGTTTAAGTGTTGTTGGAGATGAAAATAACTTCTTCGAAGTACTTTTTAAACCAGACCCAAAAGAGTTCGACCGTCACGCCCTTCACGCGATTCGTCGCCCAATTAGTGAGTTCATGGAGCGTGGAGTTGAGCTAACCATCGGCATAAATCAGATGCTCGACTGGATAGATGAGGTCTCATCTGAAAAAAAAGTCGAATTCGTTGGACTCAATATGCCGTATGACTGGATGTTCCTTAAAGTTTGCGTGGCAAAAGTAAAGGCCTCAAACACTCTTCCACACAAAGCGTATGACATACCGTCATATGGAGCAGGGGTGTTTCGGGTTCCGCTCTCCCAAACAGGAGACGCACGCCTTATTCAGCTACTTGGTTCTCAGTCGCCAGAGCTCCTCAGTAAATATCGTCTTTACAAGGACTCTGATCGCTCTCACAAAGCGCTAGAGGATGCCATGTATCAAGCGAGATTGCTCCTTGCTCTTGAAGAACATGCAGCTAAATAGAAGCGTGAGATGATTGCCGTATAGCCGCTTTTGTGGTAGCATAATAGCTACTGCAAACGCGGTTTTTCTTTTCTCTAAATTTTGGGAATAAGACGAAATCGCGAAGCGATTTCGTCCCAAACTAGAAACTATTAACTAAAAACTATTTACTATCCATATGGCTCGCGATTATCCACTCAACAAAACTCGTAACTTCGGTGTTATTGCTCACATTGACGCCGGAAAGACAACTACCACAGAACGCATCCTTTTCTATACTGGTGTTTCTCACAAAATCGGTGAAGTACACGATGGTGCGACTGTGATGGACTGGATGGAGCAAGAGCGTGAACGTGGTATTACAATCACATCAGCTGCGACTACTGCGTTCTGGAGCCCTACGTATATGCCTTCAAACGATGTTTCTAAGAAATGTCGTTTCAACATTATTGATACACCGGGACACATCGACTTTACTATTGAAGTAAAGCGTTCACTCCGCGTACTCGACGGTGCTGTGGTGGTATTTGATGGAGTGGCAGGAGTAGAGCCACAGTCAGAAACTAACTGGAGATATGCTTCAGACGCTATGGTGCCTCGTATTTGTTATATCAACAAGCTTGACCGTATGGGTGCTAATTTTGATAAGGCATACGCGTCTATCCTCGATCGTCTTTCTAAGAAGGCAGTTCGCATGCAAATGCCGATCGGTGAAGAAGAAAATTTTGACGGCATCATTGATCTTCTTACGATGAAGGAAGTTAAGTTCACGGGAGATAAAGGGAAAGATGTTTCCTTTGTAGAGATTCCAGCTGAACACCTAGACGAAGCTAAGAAGCGCCGCGCTGAGATGATTGAAAAGATTGTCGAGACTGACGAAGATCTCATGACTCGTTACCTAGAAGGAGGTGAGTTCACCCTAGAAGAACTAAAGGCTACTGTTCGTAAGGCGACTATCGCTAATGAACTCTTCCCCGTATTCTGTGGTTCATCTCTTAAAAACCGAGGTGTGCAACTTGTGCTTGACGCCGTCATTGATTACCTCCCTTCTCCACTTGATATTGCTGCTCCTAGGGGACTCGATCCTCTTACCGGTGAACAGGCTGAAGTTGTTGTTTCTGACACTGCGCCATTTGCTGCTCTCGCATTTAAGTCAATGGCAGATCCGTTCGTAGGACAGCTTACATTCTTCCGAGTATACGCTGGAACCCTAGAAGCTGGTTCTTATATTTATAACTCAACTAAGGATAAGAAGGAGCGCGTGTCTCGTATTCTCCGTATGCATGCTAACGAGCGTGAAGAAGTGAAGGTGGTGTACGCAGGTGAAATCGCAGCCGCTGTAGGTCTTAAAGACACAGTTACATCAGACACAATGTGTACTGAAGAGAAGCCAATTATTCTTGAAAAGATTGTTATTCCAGAATCTGTGATCTCGATGCGTGTAGAGCCAAAGACAAAAGCAGATCAAGAGAAGATGGGTATTGCTCTTTCAAAGCTTGCCATCGAAGATCCAACATTCCGTGTTGCATCTGATCCAGAAACAAATGAAACTATTATCTCAGGTATGGGTGAACTTCACCTCGATATTATCGTTGATCGTATGAAGCGTGAGTTCAACGTAGAAGCTAACACCGGTAAGCCACAGGTGGCGTACAAGGAAACAATCCTTGGCTCAGCGTCAGGTGAGGGTAAGCATATTAAGCAGTCAGGTGGTCGTGGTCAGTATGGTCACGTGAAGATCAATATCAAGCCAATTGATTACTCAGTGGCAACAGAGGATCTCTCAAAGAACGTTAAGCGCTATGATAACTTTGAGTTCATCAACTCACTAAAAGGTGGAGCCATCCCACAAGAATTCGTACCCGCAGTAGAAAAGGGTCTTCGTGAATCTATGGACCGTGGAACTCTCGCTGGGTTTAAGATGGTGGATGTATCATGTGAAGTGTACGATGGATCATTCCACGAAGTGGACTCTTCTGAAATTGCCTTCAAGCTCGCAGCCGGCATGGCTCTCGCTGACGCTGTTTCAAAAGCGAAGCCGGTTATTCTTGAGCCAATTATGAAGGTAGAAATCGTTACCCCAGATAAGTTCTATGGAGATATTACCGGTAACCTATCATCAAAGCGCGGACAGATTGAAGGAATGGATGAGCGTGGACAGGACAAGGTAGTGCGCGCAATGGTGCCACTTTCTGAAATGTTCGGATATGTAAACTCTCTTCGTTCAATGACAGAAGGGCGTGCAACATTCACAATGGAATTCGGAAAGTATGACGTGGTACCTGCTAATATCGCAAAGGATATTGCGGAGAATAAGAAGTAATTCTGTTTCTGTTAATAAATAAAGAGCGACGCCGCAGGCGTCGCTCTTTATTTATTAACAGAGCGAACGTGTCTTGCGTTGTTATACTAAAGACATGAAAAAAGTCATACTACTTTTTGCCTTTTTGCTTTCACTAAATCAAGCAAGTGCGCTCACTTGCGTCGATTTTTCTGAAAATATTTTTCGTACCGACGAGAGTAGTAACGTAAAAGTCTTGCAAGATTTTTTGTATGAGAAGGGCTATTTGAAAGTCGTACCAAATAGCTATTTTGGACCAGGGACATTCACAGCGGTTAAGGAATACCAGACAGCAAATGGGATTAATCCAACAGGGGTAGTTGGCCCCGTTACTAGGGCGTCACTAAAAGCTGTAACATGTTCTGCGTCGACTCCACTCCAACCCTCTCCTGCTAAAGCAACGACAACTACTCCACTAAAGACCGAGCTAGTTCCTAAGACGGAAAGCACGAGTGTGGTTACTTCAAAAGCAACCACTACACTCCCGACAAAAATAGTATGTACTACTCTTACCGAAAGTCTTGGGATTGGGAGTGAGTCTGCTGCAGTCCTTTCTCTCCAGGAGTATCTTTATGTTAAAGGATACTTGAAAGCAGCACCAAATGGCTACTTTGGGCAAGGCACCTATGCCGCGGTTGTTGCATTTCAAAATGAGAACGGCATCACTCAAACAGGAACAGTTGGTCCACTCACAAGAGAGAAACTTAAGGCAAGTAGTTGCGGCATAACAACACCCTCTACCAAGCCTGTTACCGAAACACCTAAGCCGGTTATTGCAACGACTACACCAACACCAGCTAAGGCGACAACCACACCTGCCGTAACTAAGCCTGTCGCCACAGCACCTGTGTCCTCTAAGAATCAGCAGCGTTTCAATGATGCTGAAGCTATTTTATCCTCCTTATACCAATATATAGTTGTTTCTCGAGGGTCGTGGCCAGCTAGGGCTAGCTCTACTGTGCCTGTTGAGTTATGTGTTACACCAAGGGTAACAGAAATGGCATCTTCTGCTGAAGAGGCGGTACTTACCACACAAGCTTCTCCGTGTAAGGACGTTGTAGATATTGCTTTTCTTTCACCTGGATACTTGGTTAATGTGCCTCGTGAACCGAATCTTGCAAGTACGAGCGCAATGACAGGGTATACGCTCCTTCGTGGAGAATACGGTGATGTCACTATTGCTCCAAAAGTAACTGACAACAAAGAGATAATAAAAGTCCGCTGTAACTTTAACCAAGGGTGTAAGCCGGTGACAAGGGTTTCTGCAGTGGAGTACGGGGTACCATTTGTTACTACCTTAAGTAGAACTGTTCTTCTTCGTGATTCATTGCCAAAGGAGGGCATATTAGTCACAGGAAGGAACTTTGCTGCCACCAACACCGTAATTCTCCAGTCAAAACTTAACCAAAGACTATATGAGGCAGGAAGCTTCTCTTCAGCTGACGGAAAGACATTTACGATTGCAGCTTCGACGACAAACGTAGAGCTGCCTTGTGGTGTTGGCTGTAAAGAAAAGTTACCAACCGGTGACTATTCAGTCCAAATAAAAACAGCCGGCGGCGAAAGTAACGTCGTCTACCTCTCAGTTAAGAGCTTTACAACATCATCTATTCTTGCGCGAGCTAACACAACTGTAGCCGCTAGTTCAACTAACGTGAAGCTTGGTACTATAACAGTGAGCACATCTTTACCTGGCGTCCTTAAGTCTCTTACACTCCGCGCTAGCAGTACTTCTTCTAAACTTCCAGGAAAAGTAACGAATTTGAAACTAAAGGATTTAGTTTCAAATAAGACAATAAGTGGGTCAGGTCTCGTCTTTAGCCTCTCAGATACATCTCTTCCGGAAAACAACTCCAGATACTATGATCTCTATGCAGATGTTGGTAACGTCTCGGTGGACGAGGCAGGACAGGTTGCATACTCCGGGGAATTTCTTCTGAAAGATACGTTGGGGAATGTGGAAATTAACTTACCAATTAAAGAGATATCATTCTCAGCGTCTCCGTAGCATGAAAACCTTTAGTCAGAGAGTCGTCGAAGCAGCTCTCAGTATTCCTGCGGGACGGGTTACTACATATGGAAGACTTGCTCGTGCGTGCGGCGCAGGCCCCATGGCGTCACAATCAATTACAGGGATTTTGGCCAAAGCGTATAACGAAGGGGAGAAAAATCTTCCTTTTCATAGAATCGTCTACGCGAACGGAACGATATGGATTAATGATGAATATAAGGCAAAGCGAATGAAGCTCTATAAAAAGGAGGGAATTGAGGTAGACGCGAAAGGAAAGATAAAGAATTTTGAAGAGATTATATTTGAGTTTCAATAATCCCCAAGCTTTTCATGAGAAAAAGCTCTTCGTATGACGACGGTCCGAGGAGGAAGCTCCCGACTTTTTAAACTGTACTCAGTTTGTTAAAGTCGCAGTGCCTAGGCCGAATTTCTAGCAAGAAATTATGCTGTCTTTTCCGATGAAAAGCTTAAAAAATAAGAAACTTTTTATAATAAAGTAGGAATTAGGGTGCTCTCCTGGTTTCCTAACAACCAATTCCAAGCTCTGACCTAAATGTATTTGCGCGTTTTAAAAAAATGTGATAAGATTGCATGACTCACTTAGCAACTACTTTTCTTATTGCTTGGCTAAGTAGTGTGCATTATTGTTATTTTACTAAAAGATATTTAATTTAAAGTCCAATACCTCTTCAATAAACTGGAGACGGCACGACAACACAAAAACATATGGCAGACGCATTTGATCGATCAAAACCACACGTAAACGTAGGAACCATTGGCCACGTAGACCACGGTAAGACTACCCTTACAGCAGGTATTTTAAACGTTCTTCACCTTAAGGATACTACTATCAAGACAAAGGGAGTAGATGATATCGATAAGGCTCCTGAAGAAAAGGCTCGTGGAATCACTATTTCACTTTCTCACTCAGAATACTGGACTGACGCCCGTCACTACGCTCACATCGACGCTCCAGGCCACGCTGACTATATCAAGAACATGATCACAGGTGCGGCTCAGATGGACGGCGCTATTCTCGTAGTAGCAGCAACCGATGGTCCTATGCCACAGACTCGTGAACACATCCTCCTAGCCAAGCAGGTAGGTGTGCCTAAGATGGTAGTATTCCTTAACAAGTGTGACATGGTTGATGATGAAGAAATGATCATGCTCGTTGAAGAAGAAATTCGTGAACTCCTTACAAAGCAAGGATTCGACGGAGCTAACACCCCAGTTATCCGTGGCTCAGGTCTTAAGGCTTCAGAAGCTACTGATATCAATGACCCTTGGGCTCAGAAGATTGTAGAGCTTATGAACGCTCTCGACACTTGGATTCCACTTCCAGAGCGCGACATATCAAAGCCATTCCTTATGCCAGTAGAAGACATCTTCACTATCGAAGGACGTGGAACTGTAGTAACCGGACGTATTGAGCGTGGTGTTGTTAAGCTTAACGAAGAAATCGAAATCGTAGGTCTTAAGGATACTGTTAAGACAACAGTTACTGGTATTGAAATGTTCAACAAGTCACTTCCAGAAGGTGTAGCAGGTGATAACGCCGGACTCCTTGTTCGTGGTATTAAGAAGGAAGACATTCTCCGTGGACAGGTACTAGCTAAAACAGGATCAATCACTCCGCACACAGACTTTGAATGTGAAGTGTATATCCTTAAGAAGGAAGAAGGAGGGAGACACACTCCATTCCTTAATGGTTACAAGCCACAGTTCTACGTTCGTACAACTGACGTAACTGGTGAAGTTACTCTAGCTGCAGGAACTGAAATGGTTATGCCAGGAGATAACGTTAAGTTTACCGTTAAGCTTCTCGCTCCTATCGCTCTTGAAGAGCAGGGACGTTTCGCCATCCGAGAAGGAGGTAAAACTGTGGGAGCTGGTGTCGTAACTAAAATTATTGCGTAAACCACTATCACACTCTCTTAATGTACCCAACAGGGTACATTAAGATTAAGACTTACAAGCATGGCACAAGCAGCAACAAAAAAATCTGTAAAGAAAGAAGAAGCTCAGAAGCTACGTATTCGTGTACGTGCTTATGAGAGTAAGGTACTCGATGCTTCCGTAAAGCAGATCATCGACACTGCGCGACGTTTTGAGGCGGTAATACTTGGACCTATTCCACTTCCTACCGAAATCAAGCGTTACACAGTTAACCGAGCTTCTTTCGTATATAAAGATGCACGTGAACAGTTCGAAATGCGTGTCCACAAGCGTCTTGTAGACATCATTAACCCACAACCGAAGCTCATCGAAGCTCTCACCAACCTTTCACTACCATCTGGTGTCGACATTGACGTAAAGATGGCATAAAGGATTACCTCCTGAAGGAATAAAGAAACCACTATGAAATTCGCATTAGCAACAAAACAACACATGACCCAGTTCTTCTCCGAAGACGGGAAGGTCCACACAGCAACAATCCTAAGAGCTACGCCTCTTACCGTTACTGCGATTATGAATACTGAAAAGCACGGATACGAAGCTATTCAGGTTGGACAAGGTACACAAAAGGCTGGGAGAGTATCAAAGGCCCTCCTTGGTCATCTTAAGGATGAACCAAAGGCTGTTCTTAGAGAATTCCGCACCCCAGCAGGTGACCTAAGTATTGGCGCGACGATTGCTTGTGATGTATTTCAGAAAGGAGAGGTGGTCTCTGTATCAAGTATTTCTAAGGGTAAGGGATTCCAGGGTGTTATGAAGCGTCATAACTTTACTGGTGGATGGGGACAGCACGGACAGAAGCACTCTGCTCGTGAAGCTGGTTCTATCGGTGCAACTGGTCCACAGAGAGTCTTCAAAGGTAAGAAGATGGCCGGTCGTATGGGTAGTGATCGTATTACTAAGAAAGGTGTAACTATTCTTGACATTGATGTTGATAATGGAATCATCCTTGTAAAGGGAGCTGTTGCTGGAAAGCGCGGTACTTTAGTTGAACTAAAAGGATAGCAAAGGATTATGAAAGTAAATGTCTATACAACAGAAGGAAAAGTAAAGAAAACTCTAGATCTTCCAGAGGAAATCTTTGCTGCTAAGTGGAACGCTGACCTCGTAGCTCAGGTCCTTACATCTCAGGCGTCTAACAGACGTGCTGGTACTGCGCACACAAAGGATCGTTCGGAAGTTCGTGGCTCTCATAAGAAGCCTTGGGCACAAAAGGGTTCTGGACGCGCTCGCCACGGTTCTGCTCAGTCTCCGCTATGGAAAGGAGGAGGTGTGACTTTTGGTCCACGTAACGACAAGAACTATAAGAAAGTAATTCCTAAGGGGATGAAAGTAGCTGCACTTTTCTCACTTCTCTCTGCAAAGGTTAAGGAAGGAAAGGTTCTCTTCGTAGACAATATAGACCTCACTACAGGTAAGACAAAAGATGCTGACGAAGTTATCAAGGGTCTTTCTAATGTAGAAGGGTTCACAACGCTTCGTCATAAGAAGCACAATAACGTTTACCTTTCTGTTAAGAAAGGGAATGATATTTCAAAGCGGGCATTCCGAAATCTTCCATACCTCACTCTTCATAATATGGACGACCTTAACCCACTTGATATCGCCAATACTCGCTACCTTCTTATCTCTAACGTAGAAGAGACTGTTGAGTATCTTTCTTCTAAGATAGCTAAGTAATTAACATAACGACTATGGCAACAAAGAAAACCACAACAGAAGACAAGAAGGAAGTAACTGCATCATCAGTCATTATTGCTCCTCGTATTACTGAAAAAGCATCTCTCCAGTCAAACGCTAATGCGTATACCTTTATTGTATCTAAAGATGCAACAAAGCTTAGTATTGCTTCAGCAATCAAGAAAGAATACAAGGTAACCCCGAAGTCTATTAACATCATTAATCTTCCTGCTAGAAATGTGTTTGTTAGGGGAAGGTTCGGTGTTCAGTCAGGCATGAAGAAGGCGGTAGTCTTCTTAAAGAAAGGAGACACTATTGCTCTCTCTAATTAATTATCAATAACGTAACGCTTATGAAATCATACAGACCAACAACCCCATCACGTCGCAAGATGACCACGGTAACCTACCGAGGAGTTCTTACTGCAAGTGAACCATACAAGCCTCTTACAAGAGGGTTCAGTCGCGGAGTTGGACGTAACGCATTCGGACGTATGACTACTCCATACAAGGGAGGAGGACACAAGCGTTCTTATCGAGACATTGATTTCAGATATGACAAGATGGATATTCCTGCTAAGGTTCAGACTATCGAGTACGATCCGAACCGATCTGGTTTTATCGCCCTTGTTGCATATGCAGATGGCGCTAAGCGTTATATTCTTGTACCTAAGACCGTTAAAGTAGGAGATACTTTCATTGTTTCAGAAAAAGCTGATCTTGTTCCAGGTAACCGTGTTTCACTCAAGAATATTCCAGTAGGTACTTTTATCTACAACCTTGAGATTAAGCCAAGATCAGGCGCAAAGCTTGTTCGTTCAGCTGGTGTATATGCTCAGGTAATCGCTCATGACTCAGGTTACACATCAGTTAAGCTTCCTTCAACTGAAGTTCGTAAGGTGGTGGACACATGTTTCGCATGTATCGGAGAAGTTTCTAACGAAGAGTATCGTCTACGTAACCTAGGTAAAGCTGGAACTGCTCGTCACCTTGGCCGCCGTCCTAAGACTCGTGCTATGGCGAAGAACCCAGTAGACCATCCATACGGTGGAGGTGAAGGTGCTCAACCTCGTGGAACTCGTCGTCCAAAGACCAAGTATGGAAAGACAACAGGAGGTAAGAAGACTAGAACTTCTAAGAAGTATTCTAACGTTCACATTGTTTCTCGTAGAGTAGTAGGGAAGAAGAAATAAATCCTGAAAAAAGCTTTACTTTTAAGATAAATTTGATATAATAGCGATACTTTAACACCATGACACGATCACTTAGCAAAGGCCC
>JACCDG011593609.1_pt1 | contig 23712 bp, 20 predicted proteins | sample 7442471 | NCBI WGS metagenome assembly JACCDG01 (sample SAMN15323444, study PRJNA562643) | freshwater metagenome | isolation source: river surface water | place: USA:Blue River Watershed | collected 2017-08-17 | reverse complement strand
CCAGATGAATCTTCCTCTTTTAACTTCTTCATCTTTTGTTGAAGGTCTAATAACTTATCTGTTGTATCTGCAACGTTCTTAATTAACTGACCTGCAACTTCAAATGCTCTTGGGGAATCTGATTGTTGTGCAATTTCTAAAATTCCATCTATTGCTTCTTGTCCCTTTTCAATTAGTGAATATAGTTGACCTCTAGTATAATCATAGTCAGCATCTGGATCATCTTCTCCTTTCTTTGGAGATTTTCTTACAATATTAGACGGTTCAGAAATAATTTCTTTTGTAATGGGAGATGCTTCTATATCTAAAGAATCATTTATTGCCTCAAAATCATTTTTCATACATCAATACCTTTTCTTGGACTGTATACCTTGCCATCACCAAAATCAAAATAATTTTCATTAAATCCAAAATCATCACCATATTCAATTAATTCATCATCTTGAGAATTAATTATGTTTATTGTGTCACCTTCTTCGTGATCTTGTGCGGAAGTATTATTTTGCCCCCTAAGAACAGTTAAACGATTTCCATCAATATTTTTAATATACATAGATTCTTGATTTATCATGATATAAGTTTCAGATAGAAGAGTTGTTGAATCTGAAATATTAAATTCTGTACTTGTACTGTTAAGTTCTTGAGTTAATACTGTTGCTGCATCATTATTGTAATCTTTGAGTGCTCTCGGTTCAACAGTATATCTTAATTGCCTTGATGAATTTCTTGTTTCTGTATTTGTATAATAATCAACTTGAACTTTCTTAATCAGATTATCAGAAGATTCTGCTATTGGACCAAATAATGATGTTTTTGCAGTAAAGTTTAAAGTATATACTAAACTTCTTCTTGTTGAAAAATCACCTTCATAATCGTCACTCATTGAAATACCATCTAAGACTATTGGAATATCTCTTTTTTCTCCAATAGAATTAACCAGATCAATACTTAAATTAAAATGAGGTTGGAAAAATGGTAAAATCTGCTCAATAATTTGAAGCATATCATCTTGATACTTGCTTATAATACTAAGTTGTATACCAATATTATAAGGTGCTGGCATATAAACTTTTACTGGACCGACACCAGTTCTATTTGCTTGAAAAGTTTGCACTGTGGAAACTTTTCTTGAAGAGTCATACTGTATAGTTGTCATTTCAAATGACATCCTTGGCAATGTAATTGCAACTTTTTTTCTTAAATCTGGTTTTTCATCTAGTCTTGCTAAAAACTTTTGTACTGGTCCATATGCAATTGGAACCTTAATGAGACTAACATCATCCCCATTTTCAGTTTCGTGTTTTATGTGAATATTATTAAAAAGAGTTCCAAAGGATATTATTGTCCTTCTAATAATTTCGTGATAATAATAAGTGCCAAGCATTTTGGGTAACGTTTATTTACTATTTAGAAAGTACCAAAAGGATTAGTCTCGGAAAAATCTATAATCGTATTTGCTTCTTCTTGAATTGATTTATTTTCTGCATAATTGTCATAGATATTGTCAGTCTCTACTGAAAGAACTTTATAACTTGCTCCTGCCCCAACTATTGTTTCACCTAATGCAAAACTTCCATTAATAATTGATACTTTTAGTATTCTTGTATCGTAGTTCCAATCTTTTACATAAGCACTTGTTCCTGTGGAAACTCCCCTTACAACTTCATTAAACTCATAGTCTCCAGTTGAAATTCCAATAGGAGAAGTTATTTGTATTGCAGGAGTTATGCCATATCCAATACCAGCATTAGTAAATCTTACCGAAGAAATTGATCCAGATGAGTTTACAATTGCCTCTGCTGTTGCCACATATGATTGTGGATAGTTGAATATATTTGGAGGAGCAATTGTTATTATTGGAGCAGTAGAATATCCAACACCACCAGAAACAATCTCTATAGGACCCAATGATCCCGTTTTTAATATTGCGGTTGCTATTCCGCCAGAACCACTAGATGAGTTTGACTTTATTCTAACTCTTGGTGGGGTAGCATATCCTATGCCAGGATTTGTAACTAAAATTCTACTTATAGATCCACGATCAAGTAGTGCTACTGCTTTTGCAGTAACACCACCACCAACTGGACTATCAATATCAATTATTGGTGGAGATTTATATCCACTACCACCATTTAAGATATCAATTGAATTGACTGAATTTTCTGGAACTCCTTGTGCCAAGGAAGATGCAAGAACTGTTCTTAATACTGCAGAAGATGCCGCAGCACCAACCATTTGAATTGTTGCAATATAACCAAAGTCTTTTACGTTTTCATCAACATCATCAATACCAGTATCAATAATTTCATCCTCATATTCAAAGAGTTCGCATCTCAATTCGTAAGTATAAAGATTATTAAGTTGATAATATGGTGTTTTTAATTCAACATATTTTATTTCAAATAATGCATTATCTAGAGGCAAATATATTAAATCACCCTCTTCGGGACGATTTTTAAGTTTTACATTTGGGTCTCTAAAAATACCAAGTTTCGGAGTAATAAAATCTTCATACCTTTCTTTTGAGATTATAAAAGTAATCTCATCAGTACTTCTTACTCCAAATTTTGAAAGAATATCACTATTTCCTCCATATCCAGTAAATGTTGAAATGTATGCCTCCAATCTAAAACTATCGTCAAACTTAGAAACAATAATCTCTTTGATTATTTTTTTCTCGTTGATAATTTTTCTTGGCATATAAAGAACATCTTGTCCGTAAATAGACAATTGTTCGTTAATTAAATCTTGGACGAGTCTTTGCTCGCTTGGAGAACCTTGTAAAAAGTAAGGATTTAATGGTGACATATCAACCTATCATATCTAGAGGTGGCATTTCATACTCTGACTTGAGTTTTTGTTCTATATCTTCTAATTCTCTAATTGCATCTTCATATAATTGTCTTCCATTTAATGTAATTCCACCTGGAAGTTGAACACCATTAAATTTAATCATATTTTGTCCCCACTGTCTTTTAATGAGTGCAGTAAGGTATCTTTTCAACCAAAAATCATTATAAATTTTTGGAAAGTCTGCAGGATTTACAATTCTATAACAATCTAAAACTATATAAGTATCTGGATCTACTTGCTTCCAATCAATATCTAGATATAGACGATGTTGCTTTTTATTGAATCTTAGTTGAACATCTGGAGTTAAAATTCTACTAATGTCTTCAAGGTGAGTTTTAACCATCGCATAGTTCAAAAGATCTAATGCACCATAATAATATAAATCATTCAAAAAGATTTGGTATTTGATATTAAACAAACCACTAGAAATAGTACTAGAGTCAACTTTAAATACACTGTTAACACCAATAATTGTATCTGGTAATTTTAAGAAATTAATTGATTCTTCCCAAGATACTGTGGAAATACCAACTGAAGAAGAACCAGTTGTCATTTCTTTTCCGGATCTTAATATATCTTTTTCTCCTGGTTGTAATTGATGCTTTAAAAATACCCTCTCAATTCCATCAAAGTGCCTTTCGTGAAAATATTGAATAGCATCATCCATCAGATTATCAATCTGATCATCATCCACATTGATTTCTAAAACTGGTTTTCCTAGTTGCTTGAGGCAATACTCCTTCAACTCTGCTCTAGAAGATGGTTGTGCCATTTATAAAGACTACTACTATATAAAAATATTTATAAGTATACTAAAAACCAAAAAAATGGTATAATGCAAAATAAACTATTCTTATGATAATATTAACAGGAAGTCGGGGATTTATTGGTAAAAATTTTCTAAAGAAAATAAATGATCCAGTAATAGAAGTTGAAAAGGATGATGCCTATAGTTTTATTAGTAATTTTGACAAATGGAATGAGGTATCATTAATACTTCATCAGGGGGCAATTTCTAGCACTACTGAAAAAAATATAACAACCCTACATCACTCTAATGTAGCATTTACTTTATTTTTATTTGAAAAAGCAATTAAGTATGGAATTCCAGTAAAGTATGCATCTTCAGCATCAGTATATGGAAACCAGACAAAAGACCTAAAAGTAATAAATCCATTAAATTATTATGCAATTACAAAATTGCAGATAGATTATTTCGTCCAAGACAATTTGGATAAGTTTTCAAGTATTCAGGGTTTTAGATATTTTAATGTTTATGGTGATGGTGAGAATCATAAGGCAGATCAAGCAAGTCCTGTTTCCAAATTTACCAAGCAAATTCGTAAAAATGGTAAATTAAAATTGTTTAGGGGATCTGATAAGTTTTTAAGAGATTTTATTTGTGTAGATGATATTATTGATGTTGTTTTAAATAACAACTCACCATCTGGAATCTATGATTTGGGTACTGGCAATCCAATTTCATTTCAAGAAGTTGCTGAATTAGTTGCAGAAAAAGAAAAAGGGGAAATCGAATACATCGACTTCCCCGAATATCTTAAAGGTAAATATCAAGACTATACTTGTGCTGATATGAAATGGATTGGTAATTATAAATTTAAAACAGTTCAAGAATATTTAATGTCAAACTGACTATAATACTCTGTTAATTCTTTTCCGAGTACCTCTTCTGGTGGGGTACTCTTTTTTTGTAACTTATTTCTAATAATATGAAGATTTTCTACTCCCCAATTAACGTCTTTTTCTTCCTTACAAGTATTTTCAATAAAATTAAAGTCGTGTTGATAATACTTTAATTCTAAAAAATTATATATTTTTTCAAACTCTTTATCTGGATTATTTACTAATAGATTGTAATCAATTAAATGGATATTTTCTTTATAATCACAAAGTGATTGATTGACAGTATCTATATGAAATTTTATAAAATTATTAAAAAAGTAATCACATCTGTTATCTATAGTTATTGGAATACCTTTAGATCTCAAATATCTATCAGCATCATTATTTAATGAATTGTTTCTTTCTATTAATTTAATGAAGGATGCTAATATCTCAGGAACAGGTCTTATAGAACATAACATTTTAGGATTTTTATATTCTTCCTTTAAAAGGTTAATTGTTCTTGGCCATCCACGATGTTTATCTATAACGTATGGTTTTTTAATATTTTTATGGAATGAATTAATTATGCCGGAGGTAAGTTCTTTTCTAATTGTATCATAATCAAATGTATACTGTTCAGTACATTCATCTAATTTACAACTAGCAGAATATAGAACATCCAGCAATGGACTAGTTGCAGTTACATGCACATCTGGATTTTGATTTAAAATACATGCTATAACAGTTGACCCAGATCTCTGCAATCCACTTAAAAAATATATTTTTTTCATAAATCAATCACCATTAATAACACGAATACTATCAGAATCAAAATGCTGAGTTGAAAATTCAAACAACTCAGTATCTTCCAATGCAATCATTTGATGTCTAAGTCCACGATAAACATGAAAATTGTCACCTTTGTTTAAAATTAGTTCATTGGCATATCCAATATCATCCTCATCATAATACTTCAAAAGAATCTTCCCAGATTGCACGTAAAAAGTTTCATCTTTTAATTTATGATAATGCCAAGAACACTTTTTACCTTTTACAAAATATAAAAGTTTTCCACAATACTCTTCGTTATTGACAATCCATTTTTCAAATCCCCATCCCTTAGGAACCATCTTAATTGAAAAAGTCATTATCTTTTATTGCCTTATCATCAATGTATATATCTGCACTTGGTTTACCTAAAATAAGTTCGTGGTATTTGCACCCCCAGATATCTAGTTGCATTTTGGTTAAAGAATAAAATTTATTCCTTGCCTTCTCTGCATCATCATTATATCTTCCCATTCCTCGTGCAGTAAAATACTTTATGATATTTCCTTCATCATAAAGTTGATTTATTTTTTGTATTCTTTCTTTGATGGGAGTGCTTCCCTCATATTTACAAGATTGGCAATCACCATTAGTACAAATGGTCCCGTCAATATCAATTACATAAACCTTTGACATCTTCTTCTGTTAATACGTAAGTTCCTGGATATGAAACTGCAATTGCAGCAGCTTTATTTGCTAGAGGTATTGATTTACTTATTGATCCATATTTTAAATATCCATAAGTAAGTGCAGAAAGGAAAGTATCTCCTGCTCCAACAACATCAAATACATTTACTTTTTCACCTGGATATAATTTTCCTTGGTATTCTGCACCTTTAGAACCTTTTGTTACAATTAAATTTTCTGATTTTAGTTCCAATCGGTTAAACTCTTCTTCATTAATTTTTATATATGCATAATCAATAGGAAGAATAGTTTTTTTGCTGTCTATAAAAACAGGACCATCAAACCATTCTACTAATTCAAAAAGTCTTTCTTGAGTAATAAATCCCTTATTGTAATCTGAAATTACAAGAGCATCAAAGTTTTCTTGGGGTAGATTATTTCCTAATGGAATGCATCTGGATTCTTCATCAACTCTTAAAATTTGTTGATTTATTTTTTCGTCAATGTACCTGGTTTTTTTTATCTCTTCTTTATTTGTAAGAACAGTAACATCAAATCCAAATGCACTTAAGTTATTAAAAACATTCCAAGTCATCCCCTGCCGTATTTCTGTTCTTGTATAGTCCAAAATAGGTACAGGTGCCTCTGGATTTATCCTTTTTACTGTTCCATAAACAAAAATATCAGTACAACTATCCCCGATCAATAATACTTTGAATCGTTTTTGTTGAGGAGTATCCATCTATTCTATCAAAAAACTTTAATTCTTTTGCATACTGAGAGCCTATGACTGGTTTGTCTTTCCAGTCTGATCCTACCACCATTATATCAGGTTTGTAGTATTTTACAAGTTCTTCTAGTTCTTCGTCAGATCCAAATGTTCGGACTTCATTTATCGTATAGATGTTTGCAAGCATAAATGCACGATCCAAGAGAGAGTTAATCGGTCTTGTTGGACCTTTCTTTTCCTTAACTCTCTCATCAGAATCAATTGCAACAATCAAATGATCACCAAAAGACTTTGCATATTCAAATAACAAAAGATGCCCTGTATGCAGGACATCAAATGTTCCATTAACAAATACTTTTTTCATTTGGGACATGAATCAATTTTTGTATTTCTGGAAGATACATATACTCTATTTCACTATTTCTTAGTGTAGTGAATGCATCATCTATTGTTTCTACAATAGTGTCACCTGCAAGATTAAATGAGGTATTGAATAAAATAGGAACTCCAGTTAGTTGATAGAACTCTTCTATTAACTCATAATAATTTGGATTTTGTTCTTTTTTCAATGTTTGTATTCTGCAGGTCCCATCAACATGAGTAATATTTGGAATCAGACTTCTTTTATCTTTCCATACATCAACAGCATACATCATATGTGGAGATTCTTCAAGTCTATCCATATCAAACCATTCATTGCAGTATTCCCATAGTACAGTTCCAGCAAAAGGTCTCCACCACTCTCTTTTCTTAACTCTATTAACTATCTCCTTTCCATTTTCAACTCTAGGATCAAATAATATTGAACGATTTCCTAATGCCCTTGGACCAGATTCGGATCTTCCTTGACAAATAGTGACAATATTACCTTCAGCAATTAATTTTGCAACTTCTTGTGCAGTTACATTAACTTCACTTTCATTAACTTTTAAATTGTAATTATATTTAATTTGCTGACCAAGATATAATGTATTTAATTTTATTGATTTGGGTGTTATTGCATTTTCTATGCAGTGCTTTATATAAGTATATTTTGATGCCCCAACCGTAATGCCATCATCAGCACAAAGTGGATCTGCATAAACATTAATATTTTTTGGCAAATTTTTTAATACTTTATAATTTGCTACACAATTCAAGAAGCAACCCCCAGATAAAACTACATTAGTTTTATTGCTTAAATTTATTGCTTTTTCTATAAGATTTATTATATAAGTTTCATAATTTTTTTGAAGTTTATATGAAAGATTTGAAAGTTTTAAAAAATTATCATCAAGATCTTTAAATGATGAAACATATGAATATGGTGAAAAAATAGTTCCAACTTCTATCATATGATTATAATTATATAATTTAAATAAAGACTTATTTCCACCATTACTACCAAGCATTGATTTTATTTCTAAATCCAATTTACCATATGAAGACATTCCCATAACTTTTCCTTCACCATGATTCCATCCCATAAATGCAGCAATAGCAGTATAAACCATTCCACACCCTATTCGTTTTTTTCTTTGTACATATTTTGGAGCATCATTAGATACTAATTCATCATTATAACCGACAACAGTTTTATATACACATTCAAAATTAGATTTTGAATGGAAGGTATATATACTTTCATTTTCTTTTCCATAAAATTTATCCGATCCAGCCCCATCTGCTATTACGCAAACACCTTCATCAAATCCAGAATTTAAAAAAGCACATTTTGCGTGCAAATCATGGTGGCACTGAGAATAATCTATAAACTCTTTTACTTTTATTTTATTTTTTTCCAATAATTTATTATATGGTCCAAAATATAAATTATAGTTATTTAAATAACTATAAACACAATAATCTATTGAATCGGTATAATTTTTTATTAAATCAATTAAATATACAGATTCTATATCGTGTTTTATGTGAGTCAATCGTTCTTCTTTTAAATGAAGAACGATTTCATTATCCTTCAATAAACAAATTGATGCATCATGAGTAATATTTAAAGCTAAAATCCACATATCAGTTAGCAATTTTAATCAATTTTTGAATTTCGGGAAGATAAAGATATTCAATGTCACTTCTTTGTAGAGTATCAATTGCATCAGCAATCGTTTCTACGAGAGGATCACCACCAAGATTAAAGGAAGTGTTGAACAGAATAGGAACATCACTCAGTTTTTCAAAAGCACTAATTAAATTATAGTAATTTTCATTTTGATCTTGGGTTACTGTTTGGATGCGGCAGGTTCCATCAACGTGAATTACCGAAGGAATTTTTTCTTCTACACCAGGTAGACAATCAACCGCATACATCATATGTGGTGATTCTTCACGACCTGCAAGATCAAACCATTCATTCACTTTTTCTTTCAAAATTGAACAAGCAAAAGGACGGAAGAACTCACGACGTTTAACTTGATTTACAATGTCCTTTCCATCTTTAATAGTTGGATCAAAGAGAATTGAACGATTTCCTAGTGCTCTGGGACCTCCTTCCGAACGACCTTGGAAGATAGTTACAATATTACCATCACGAATAAGTTTAGCAACATCTTCATATGAAGTATCTTGAACATCTAGTCCTTCTAAGTAATTTTCATAAGTTTCTGGATCATATTGAGGACCATAGTAAATAGAAGTCTGGGGATTCATTGGACCTTCAAGATCATTCATTTTCGCATAGACGTACTTGGCAGCACCGATAGAAGTTCCACCGTCGTGAGAAATGGGTTCACAGTAAATGTTTAAGTCTGGGAATTCTTTCCAATACTTATAATTGGCAACGCAGTTCAGACCGTATCCACCACAAACAACAATGTTTGTCTCTCCAGTTTCTTCATGTGCTTTACGAATTAATTCAATCATACGAGTTTCAGTATCTCTCTGAATCGCATATGCCATATCTTTTTGGATTTGGGTATATTCACCTCTCTTATGATTCTTTGAATCTTCAAACAAAATTGGGAATCTTTCTAAATTAATTCTTGCACCATTTGGATAATTTGGTACAAATACCTCACGATTTGCCCATTTATTTCTAAAAAATTCTGGAATTTTTTTATTATCTTTTCCATATGGAGAAAGACCCATGGTTTTTCCTGCATCTATGGATGAAAAACCACAAAACTCAGTAACTGCTTCATATGTTTTTGTGATTCCTGGGTATTCAGTAAGGAAATACTTACCTTCCCCAGTCATATCCAAAATACCAACTGTTTCTCTTGTACCAAGATGCTTATATACGGTATCAAATTCTAATGGATATTTTGCTTTAAAAATAGTTTCAAATTCATAAGCAACACCTGGAATTTGCTCACCAGAAAGAAAACTTCCAGCACCATCAGCAATTACACAGGCAGCGGTATCAAATCCAGAATTTAAAAATGCACAAGATGCATGGAGTTCATGATGAATTGTATCAATAAAATGAGTTTGATATTCAAATTTTCTTTTTGAAAGTTTTCTTACCCAACCTTGATATAGATCCTCACCAGTCCAATCTAGTTCTGGTCCATGTCTATGAGTATGACAAATAACCAAATGATCTATATGATCAACATATTCAAAAACTTTAAGTAATCCAAGTAAAGGTGATCCATCATGTTTGCATTTTGATAATCTTTCTTCTTCTACATAAAAGATTACCTGACCATCTACTAATAGTGTAGTACTCGCATTATGCCCACGAGCACAAGAAACAATAATACTCATAATTTTACCTCAAGATTGTACGTTATTTAGTTCTAGAATTTTATCTATAGTTTTTTTAGAAGAAGATTTTTGTTTTTGGAATCCATTAATTGAAGATTCCAAAACAGAAGGATTCTGAATCTGGGTAGCAGGAGATAAGTTTAAACTGCTATTTGTTACTTTACTAATTCCAATTTTATCTCTAATGGATTTTATAACTTCTTTTATTTTTGTATCATCAAGCAACATTAATTCTTCATTATTCCTATCACAACACTCATCCATTGTAATTCTAATTGGACTATATTTCCTTTTTTCCTTTCCATTATCTACTATATGAAAATTCTTTGCGTCTGGATAAGAAATATTTTCTGGAAAAGTTGAACCAATAACTACCGTTGTTGGTTTATCTAATGCATATGCAATATGTTGTCCCATACTATCACAACCAAGGAAGAAGTCTGATGCGTTTATAATACCTGCCCAAGTAGTTAATCCAACATTTTGTGGAAATGCTACTCCATATTTTTCTATTCCTGGAATTGGAATTTGGGACATTAAAACAATACCATAATTTTTAGACAATTCTTCAATAAGTTTCATTATATTATTTACTTCAAAACTTCTACCAGTAGTATCAAATATAAAATTGCCTTGAACTTGAACACTACTCCCAAATGGTTGAAAAACTATAACTTTATTTTTTTTAGTGACCTCTCTTACTTCATTTACAAGATTATGTCCTGTTATTTGTTCAGTTTTACTTAAATCTAAATTAATTTTTTTTGTTTTTGGGATATCATGCAGACCATTAATTAGAATATCAAATGCTTGAACCAAATTACATTTTTGATTGAAATAAGCATTTAATCTATAAGGTTCTGGACTTACAATCTCCTTATCTTTTAAATGATTTTCAAATAAATCCTTTTGATGAATTGGATATGCTTTATCTCGTAAAACTTTACTACAAGAATAAAATTCTCCCCAAGACTCTGCGACGATTATAAAATCATCGTTTTTTTCCGCATATGCTTCTAATGCTGGTATTGAACAGAGAACTCTACCTGCCCCACCATTAATAAAAAATGCTTTATTCATTTTGTTGATGATACCTCAGTCAAGAATTATGAAACCTATTTGTATTTAGTTGGGTTAATTTGCCCAATATTCTGGATACTCTTTGATATTTTTATCAAAGATATCCATAATCAAATGAATTCTGTTTTCTGTGCTGTTATTTTCTACACTATGAGAATTTAAATTATCAATCTCATAAATCTTCCCTACCTTCATATTTTCCCTCATATTGCCAACAGTAAAGAATACATTTTCATTCGTCTTAATTGGAATATGCAATCTATGTCCTAATTGGAAATAACGACTTCCCCCATCAGTATGAGTATCAATCACACCCTTTGGTTTAAGATTAACAATTAATGCGGTGTAGTCTTTAATTTCAAATTGACTTGAAAGAACTTCTAAGTATTGATCAATATAAGGTTTATAATGTTCAAATGCCTCATAATTAACAAACTTAAAATTATTAAAATCTAGATCTTTTACGTGACGAATACGAATGGTTTCAGTAAAACGATGAACCTGATAAACTTTTTGTCTTGTCGTATGAATCTTCCAGTGCTCACTATGAATTGCTGATAAAAGGTTATCAGAAAAATTCTGTGGAACATCGCATAATTCTTTGATTTCGAAAGTCATAATTCATATCCAAAAAAATTAATTTCTGTTTTAACTGATTGAAATATATCTTTTCCAACTTTATAAACTTTATCTGGAACTTTTTTATCAAAATTTTGTATCTCTGATACTTTATAATGCTTTACGGGATTACTATTTGAATCCAGATCAAAATCTATAATTCCCATTTCTTTGAAAATATTATTAACTAACTCTTTATTATGAATCATATCCTCATATTTAACAACTCTATCTGTATAGGAAAAACAATTTTTATACTGCTCAAAGAAACAAGATGCTACATGAGCACACGATCTTTCAACAGAAACATCCTGACGCAATTTTAAAATAGAAGTTGCGATTTGATATGGATTTCTAACTTGAATAATAAACTGAGAATTGTCAAAATATCTTTTGAGCATATGCGCTCTTATAATATTGGGTGGAGATTTTTCTACTTTGATTAAATCTTTTTCCCAAAAAGAATTCCAAAGAGATTTAATAACATTCCAGTCGTAATTTTTTTCCAGTGCAAAATCGTGATATCTTTCAGAAAACATATAAGGGCAGTTTAATACAAATGGATTTGGTCCAGCAAATCCTTGTATAAACTGCCCCTCATCAGGTAATGTTGTCGTATATTTTGATTGCTTTATCTTCTCGTAAAGGATACTAGATCCAGAATTGTTTATTGATAGTAAAAATAGATGCATTACAAAAAATAAATTAAATTATAATAAAATCAGAACCAAGAAACACAAGCCATGCCAAACTTTCCGTTATCTCCATATACATTGTATGATCCACCCATTGCAATTGAAGCCCAACCACCTGCTCCTGGATATCTTAAAAATCCACAGCAAGCAGAACAACATCTGCTGCAGCAAGTTCCAGAAGTCCAAGTAAAGCAACACTGAGTTAATGACTCAAAACCATAAATTGGTGGATGGATTTGATAACCGTAGTGGTTTGTATCCCAACATAGTTTAGGCCACATTCCTGGAATTCCCCATACATTATAGCAGCAATTATTAGCAGAACCAGATGGGTTGCAATATGTTCCAAAATATGAAGCACCTGCAATATATGGAATTTCACCACAAGTAGCACAAGAGTTAGAGAAACAATATAAACTACCACAACAACAAGTGCAGGCACCTGCATAGTTACAAGTTATATTACTTATTCTGTACCCGATATATTTTCCATAAGATGCCATCCAATTCCCAATCGCTCCTTGACCACCATCAGCACAGAAATTAACTAATCCACATCCAGTTGCCCAAGATGGACAACCTTGGTTTCTTGTCTGTCCTGATCCGTTCCAAATACATTCACAGAAAAAAGCACATCCAGCACATATTGTATATGTCCAACCTTGAGAAACTGGAAAAATGGCAGAAGCATATGCACCTGTGCTACCAAAAGGAGAACCACCACAGCATCTACTTTGCCCAGAACCACCACCAGCACCCCAAAGTTGAATTCTAGCTACAGTGGCACCAGCAGGGACTGTCCATTGGCAGCATTGCCCATTTGTCCAAGTTCCACCAGCGCAGTTTGTATTTCCACAAACTTGAAATCCTCCAGCAGGAGTTGTTGCCAATGAAGGTATAGCACTCCACAAGTTAGTTAAAGCTGGACATCTTTCTAGCTGAGGATCTACTGTTGTTGTCCATCGAGCAACTGCAGGACCACCAGCAGCAATTGTTGTTTGTAAAGTTGCAATATCAGTAGATTTAGTTGCTACTAATACTTCTTTTGTGTTTATATTTTTATTAATAGTTGATTGTGCATTAAGTGCTGCATATGCTAATACATCCATTATTCTAAATTTCCTCCTGGAAGTTTGTTGATTTCTGCTGCTATTGCTGCTGGTATTTTAGGAATATTTGCTTTTGGCAAATTATTATACTTCCACTCAAAAATTCCTGGAGTATTTAAAATATAATCATTAAGTTGTTCTGAATACTCTAAAAGTTGAGATTCAATTTCAGGAGAAAAGGAATAGGTTTCCAAATAATATTTAATGAGTTTTAACCTTACTTCAACAATTTCTTCTCCTGGTACATATGTTGGTTTTAATACTTGTTTAAATTCCCAACTAGAAGTAGTTCTATTATAAATGACATAATATACATCCCATAAAAGAGGATTTTTAGTGAACTTATAGATGTCCCCATTATCCAATACTTCTTCATCAAAATCATAAGTATATTCAAATACATCTAAAAGAGTATGCCCGAAAAAGAAAGCAACTTCTGGATTTTTATTGGCATCAATTTCAACCAAATCTTCATTTTCTTTTTCTGTCAATTCCTCAACATTTGGATCTACTTTGTATACGAGACCATCAGAATTTACCAAAACCAAGAATTTTTCTGGTCCTTCATATGTATAAGATACTTTTCTTTTTCCCGATACACCTTCAACAAATGCATCATCTGGAACAGGATACGTAAATTCTTTTATCATTGTTTTTACTTTTATTTATAAAGTATGCAAAATTACTTATAACAAATACAAACTAGACCCATTCTCCCCATATCACCACATCTTGTATTTGCACCACCACATGAATAGGTTGGCCATCCTGAAACTCCAGGAATTTGCATATATCCTGCTTGTGCAGATCTGCAACAACCACCATTATAATTAAATAAACAGCAATTGCAGCAGCAAGCAGGGAATCCATAAATTGGAGCATTTGCAACACAAGGATTTGAAGAACCAATTCTTGTGAACCCATACAAACCATTTACCCCATAAACTGTTCCGGATGTTGCAGTTCCATAAAATGTTTTTGCTGATGGATAGTATGGATATACAATATTATATTGACCTCCTCTGGTTGTTCCTGGACTGACAAATCCACCAGAAGTCATACAATAATCAGTTGCTGTGTTAAATGCACACATCCCCATATAAAAATTACAACATCCAAAAGCAATTGGTCCCATTCTTCTGCAGATTTGACAAGCTCTGCTTCCATCTCCACCATCTGCACAAAAATTAGTTAGTCCAGGACCTGAAACCCATGATGGGCATCCATCTGCACAGTTAACTGCTCTTGCTGGAAAACAACATAATGCACATCCAGCACAGACAGTATATTGTTGTCCAGCAGTAACTGGAATAATTACAGAAGCATATGCACCATTACCTCCCCAAGGTGAATAAGAGCAGCAGCATCCCCCTCCTGTACCTGCTCCAGCACCCCAAAGTTGAAATCTAGCACAAGTTACCCCAGGAGGAACTGTCCACAAGCAACAGAATCCACAATTAAATTGTGTTGATGTATTGCAAATAGCAACCCCCCCAGTCCATCCCGAACCAGTGGGTATCAAGCACCAAAGATTAAAATTATTACTTGTGCAAGCAATTGCAGCACTGACCAATAAATCACTGCAAGTTGTCAAAGCAGTACAACAAGTACAGCAATTAATTAACGTTGTATCAAGTCTGTCTGATCTTGCTTGTAATTCTTGCCTGTTTGCATTTAAAGCATTGTATAATAATACGTCTGCTGCCATTTTTTATACCTCGGTTATACTTGATACATTATTATTTGCATCATAAGTTATTGAATAACTTCTTCTTACACCACCAATTACTTCCGTATATGCAGTAAGATTGGTTCCAGTATATGTTAATGTTGGGTAAGAAACATCACCAGCAGTCAAAGAAGTTACATTGTTATTTGCATCAGTGGTGATACCTGTTGCTCTTGTAAATGGTTGAGTTTTAAGTGTAGTAGATACAAATTGACCCTCTAACCCACTGCTTCCAACAAATCTTCCCATTTAACTGTCCTCCTTATAAGGTAGATTGTTCAATGCCATACGCAGAAAATGACAAGTTGGCATTTCCTGCATATATGACTAATCTTTTCCCTGTATCCATAACTATTCCAGTTCTTTCCAAAACACCATTTCCAGGAACTGAAGAGTCAAATTCAATATATTCAGCATTTGTTGGAGTTGCTGCTGCAGCAAGAGCAACTCTTACAGTCGTGGCTGTTGTTCCTCTATTAACAACAGCCAAATTAACTACAGCATAATTATTTGCAGGAACAGTATATAATGTTGTAAGGGTTGTTGCTGTAGGGGCAGATTGCCCCAAAATACCAGAAGCCATATTTAATCAGTTAATTTTACCTATTTTTATTTATAAAGTTTATGAAGCACCCATAAAGTATGCAAGGGTTCTTGCTCTATCAATTTGATCAGTAATTTGTTTTGCTGTAAATCCGTCAACAAAATCAGCATTTAGGTTTGTAACAAGTGTTGACGATCCAACAGAAATTGGAGCAGTACCTTGAGCAACGTTTGATACAAATCTAGTCGCAGTGGTGACACCACCAACTGCAATACCATTATCAAATGTAACGTTTCCAGTAAATGTTGGGTTGACTGTCTGGTTAAATGCAGTTCCATTTCCTAGGAGAATTGCTCCATTTGCAGGAAGACCAGTCAATCCAGTTCCACCCTTGGTGATTGGAACTGCTGCACTTAAATTAGTTGGATCAAGATAATACGATGGAGACTGACCACCAAGTGTAGCAGCATCAACATCACCAGTTCCTGATGGTTTGATGCTTACAGCACCATCTGCACCAATTGAGAATGTTGATGTCTTAAATTTAGAAATACCAAGAGTGGAGAATGAATCAGCAGTTTGAGCAACACGATTTAGAGAAATATTAAGGTTTCCATAATAAGTATTAACTCCAACTCCACCAGGTGCAGAATCAAAACTAGTTGCAACAATACTTATTGGTTGTGTTGTTCCAATTCCAACACTCTTAACTACTTTCTGGAATGATGAATTTCCAGCTAAGAAAGTATCCTGAGTTGCAGATCCTGATCCCAATCTGGATGGGGAAACTGTTCCAGAAATAATGTTTGCTGCATCAATATCTGACTTAGCAAGCAAGGACCAATTTTCTTCAAGAGCAGAAGAAGTATTTACTGTCTGTGAATACCTTACGTTTTGTCTTGTAATGCTAATTGTAGTTCCAATTCCAACAGAAGTAATGCCAACAGCATTTAGAGTTACACCATTTGATGATTGTGTAGCATCAGATTGTGTGGTATGGAATGTAAAGGAGTTTGTTGTTGCTGATCCAACATAATAGAAACTGCCAGTATTGATTCCTGTTGGTGTAGAACCAGAAACTCTAATTGCATCACCAGTAGTAAATCCGTGGCTAACAAAAACAAAAGTATCTTTGTTTTCATTAATTGGATATCTAGTTATGCTATGTGTTCCTGTTCCGTTAGAGGTCAGAGAAATTGCTGAGGAGAGTGCATATGTATTGTGAAGTTCAACGGAAGACCCAGCACCAACCTTCTTAATATAGTAAGTATTATTATTGGTTAATCCACCAATAGTATTTCCTCCACCATTGCTATAGACGACTGGATCTCCATTAGAAAACTCAGTTACAGAAGAAACAACAATTCTATTATTGAAGAAGTCAACACTTCCTCCAGTATTTAAATCAGTAGGATCAAATGTCTTACCAATTCCAACTGTCATATTAGTTGAAATTGCTACTGCATTTCTATCTACAACATAATCTGGAAGAACAATAGTTCCTGGGAACTTCTGATTATTTGTGAGTTTTAAGTATAGTCTTGTTTCTACGGTAGCAACATTTATCTGGAAGTCTGCTCCACCAGTTCTACCACCAATAGATGATGCGGGAGCAGTAAGAGTATTTCCAACAACATAATAACGACCACCAGTATTAATTGCGACGTTAGAAACAGTTCCTGCAGCACTAACAGTGATTGTTGCTGTGATGCCTGTACCTATACCTGTAACAGAATTTAATGAAACTCCAGTATAAATTCCTGCACTTGTATATCCAGAACCACCAACTAATCCACTTAGAGTCTGAGGAACACCTTTGACTAAACCTGTTGTTCCATAAGCAACAGATGTTGGGGCAGTAACGATACCAACAGCAGAACCAGCAGATAATGTACTTGTTACGGTATCACCATTCAAGAAGTTGTAATTTCTTGTTGAGTCGTCAAGAATTAAATATTCTTGAACAGTATCTTGTACTAATACGTAGGAATTCTCAGGTTCAGCAACAGTATCACCCTGTTTAATATTTCTTGCTGGAATATAATTTACAAGTGAGGTTTTTCCTCCAATTGTTGTAACTGTAATGAAATTAACAACCTTTGGTGGAATAAGATCTGCATTAATCTGACCAGAAGCATTCAATTTAACAACTGCATTTGGAATTGCACTTGTGCTTAAGTTCTGATCAATAAAATCTCCCAATCTATTATTTAAGAAAGTTCTAACTGCAAGTTGAGTTGAAACTCTTCTGTTTAGTGGGCCACCAATTTCGGTCTCACCCAAATTAGCATCGGTTGAGAACTCTTCAATAACAATACCACCAGAAAGACTCAATCTAAGTGAATCCAACTGACCAATTGTTACTTTGTTATTGAAGATAATGTTACCTGTTCTGTTAAATGCTGTAATAAAATTACCAATCTTAAAGTCACCAAGTTCATTAGTTCCCGAAGAGAATACTCGTCCACCTTGTTCAAATACTTGTTCGGTATCTGGTCTTGTTTTTCCACCATTTTGTGGAAGAGCATTATAATCAGTACCAGAACCAGAGAACTCCCAGGTATGTGATGATGAGTTAATAATTGATGGTCTATGGAAGTGCAACTTATAAGTTTCTGGTAAATCACCAATGTCAGGAATAACGTTTCCTGAAATCGTTGAATCTACTTTTGTAGTTACAGTATAATAAGTAGTAACTCCAGCAACAGCAGTAATTCCAATTGAAACTGGAGAAACACTGTGGTCTTGTATTGGGAATCCTGATGTAGTTGAGAATGCATTTCTTACACCAGAAATTTCCTCATTTGAAACAATTAAAGTTCTTGTTGCTGGAATATATGTAAGAGCAATACCTACTGCTACTCCTCCAGTAACAGTTTGGGTCACTTGTCTACCAGAGACGAATCTTAATGTAGAAGATGTTGATGCAAGACTTACACTTTGGTATTGATTATGTGCATCAATTATTTCATAAGCAAAGAAATCTTGATTATTTTTAATGAATGTATTAATTCCAACAAAAGTTGAACCTAAAGAGACAAGTCTGGTTAGACTATCATCTTCATAAAGTCTAAATGATGAGGCATCAATATAAGAAACATAATATTGGTTATTGCTTACCAATCCATCAATAACTTGCCTTGGAATTGCATTTTCATTTCCAACATAAATTATACTTTCACCATTTACGAATGGATGCCCTGGAATTGTAAATGTATCTGTTGTAGTATTTACAGAAGTTGCAACGTTAAATTGCTCTTCTGTAATAAGAGGTTTGAAGTTTGATGTGACATCGTTATCATCATTATCAAAGAATCTTAGAACATAGAGGTCTTGATCTGATCTTCCAAGTCCAACAGTTTTTAGAGTTTGTAATCCACCAGCAATACCAGTTGCAGCAATGCGACCTCTATCAAAATCAAATGAATTTGGAGAGAATCCAGTAGATCTTAGAGCATATAGTCCAAAGTTGGTTGCGGAGTTTGTAATGGATAGATAACCACCTGACTGAGTTAAAGATCCATAACGACAGAAAATTTGGAAGCAAGAAACAACCTGTGCATATCCATCATTAATTGTTCTCCAACCAATACCACCGAAGGAAACCATGGTAAATGCATTAGCAACCATTGATTTACCTTGGGTTGGAATTGCACCAACTGGTGGTTTTTCTGCTTCTTCTATAATAAATGGAATATTATTATCTTGTACTTTAGAACCATCTACTAAAATTCCATTTCCACCCAAGAAAGATAAAATAGAAGCATTTTGTACATATGGAGATAATGTTGCTTTTGTCTTACCTAATTGTGCAGTACCACCACCTGCATAAAAATGCTGAACTGTGGTGATTCCTGCTTTGATTGTAAATTCTACTGGAGATCCAACAGAAACAACATCAAAATCAACTTGTCCACTTGCGTTTGCTTCTGGATAGAAGAATGTAGTAATTCCGGAATCATATGAACATGTAAATCCTAAACCAGATAATCTTACAACTTGACCTGGTATTAGTCCGTGCTCAGAATCAGTACTAATGGTTGTAATTCCCGTAGTATTATTATAAAATGCAGAAGTTACATTAACAATACTTCCAGCATATCCAACTCTACTTACAGTTGGATCAAATGGATCATCAAATGCCACTGCATAATCAAATGTATGTTGTGGTACACCATCTACCACATAATCTTTAAATGCAACGTTAGCAATATAGCATCCATTTCTTAATCTTAAGAAATCTTCTCCGGCATTTAATGGTCTCAATACAGTATTTCTTAAAGAGTCTCCAACAATTGAAACTCCATCTGGAACTACAAGTGGATTATCTTCTACATAATCACCACCTTCAATAAAGACAGTTACTGCATCTAAAACTTGTGGTTGTGGATAAGTTTTGGATGGAGCAGAATTTACTCCATTTTGAATTATAGTATTGATGATATTGATATATGTTCCAATTGCGGAATATACATTTGAACATCCATATAAATCATATGCTGTTCTATTTACGGAAGCATCATAAGGAACATTCAAATCATATTGTTGGGGTTCTACTCCAGAGTATAAAGGTGTAACTGTTTTATTATTAATAATATACTGAGAAATAGTTGTAATATAATTGAATGCTGCTACTGTTTCTGTTACTTCTCCCGCAACTGCATTTGTTGCACCATTCCAATATCTTAAACCAGCATCTACGGTCTTTGAATTTCCACCATATTTTAAATCATGAACAAGAGCATCAACAATATATCCAACATCTCTTCTGCAAGTAGATGCATTATAAGTTGGATTTGCTAGTAGTGCAGGATATTGTGTTTCAATATATCCAACTACTTCACGTTTAATAAATTCTTTATTTAACTTTAATAAATTGGCAGCATCAATAAATCTATTTGGGGTTGGATTTTTTAATCTTCTTGATGCTATTTGTAATGCTTTTTTTAAGGTTGCAACTGGAAGGATTCTTCCATCATTGGAATCACTACCCTCATTAGCAGATACACGTACTCTACTTTCTGCGGCAGATCCACCCGCACCAAAACTAATATTTCCTGCTCCATCAGTTACCAGTGCTTGTCCTGGTTGTCCATCAAGTGTTGGATAACTTAGTCCAGAAATAAATGCAGTTTCAAATGTAGAAATACCAGCAACATTAATTGCGCTTAGAATTCCAGTTTTTGCTCTAATTCCTTTGGTTACTACTAAATCTGAACTAAAACCAACAAATCCATCTACTGTTAAACTTTGTCCTACTCCAACACTTCTTACAACATTCAACCCATCATTAAATTGAACAAAACCATCTACGTCAAGAGTCCCTGAAATTTCTGTATCAGAACCAACATCTAGTGTATATCCAATACCAACAGAACCACCTATTGTAGTATTAGATCCAATACCAACAGTAGTTCCTATAGATACTGATCCACCAATTGAAACATTTTTGGTGATATTAGTATTACCACCTACGGTAAGATCATATGAAATGGTAGTTCCACCACCAACAGTTAAATTGGAGGTAATTCCAGCAATTCCACCAACGGTTAAATTCTGTGATATACTTGAATCTGATAATACAGAAAGTGTTTGTCCTATTGATACCGTTTTTAAAAAGATTACATCTGAAGAAAATCCTACAGGACCAGTTACATTTAAATCTCTTCCAATGGTAACATTACCATTTATGTTAACGTTTTCAGAAATTGCAAGAGAACCATTTACTGTTCCACCAACAGAGTTGGTGAAATCTGTCCTCATTAATTCATAACCTCTTGGGAAAGATGCATCATGAACGTGGACCGATTTGTTAGTAGTATTTACTGTTAATTCACCAAGTGCTCCAGTAAATAATGCGTGTTCAGCATCTGATCCTCTTCTGAACTGTACTCTTTTAGTATTTGCCATTTATCAGCAGACGAGATATTTTTCTATATTTTTATTTATCATTTATTTTAAATCAAATAATTAAATAATGAATACTCTAACTCTCTTAGGTGGAACATAATTTATCTTTCTATCTTCGGAGAATCCTTCAATGTTTGTAGTTGCAAAACCATCATAGTTAGATCTAGTAAATGATTCAAAGGTATTTCCAAATATTCTAAATGCTTTTTGTGATACCTTATAATCATAAAATACAGATTTTGCTGTACTTGTAAATACTCCAATTGATCCAGATCCACGGAATGCTTCTGTATTTCTTTCTCCAGAAGATCCAATAAAGTTGAATAGTGTAGTTGTAACTTTTGGTATAAAAGATACTTTTGATGTGGAACGAAGGTCTGTGACCAATCTTCCACTTCCATTGTATAGACCTTCTCCGAAAGATTCCTTAGCAGAACCATTGATACTGAATAGATTTGTTTCTCCTCTGGTATTTTTGGAAGAAGAATATGATGTTCCAACAAATGAGAATACGGAACCAGATCCAGCATAAGATTCTGTATTCTTTTCAACTGCAGATCCAGAGATCTTAAACAATTCTCTGGTATCATCTGGACTAAATGATGCAGATTCAGTTGTGCTAGAGAATCCGAATAGAGATCCTTTTCCTGTATATACAGATGGTTTTGCTGTAAATCCAGATCCAGAAACTTTGATTTGTGCTGGTTTTTCTGTAGTTCTGATAGAACTGGATTCAATAGAAGAAACAACAAATGTTTTATTATTTCTGTCTGGACGACCAGAACCCTCAGATACTTTAAGTTTACCTTCACCAATATAAATTGGTTGAGTTCTTGCTGTTGAAGAACCACCAAATTTAAATAGTGCAGTATTTTCTGGTGGATTTGATCCTTTGGATTCTGCTGCAGATATAAATGCAAATACCGATCCAGATCCAATAAATCTTTCCGTATTAGATTCTTTTGCAGATCCTCTAACTCTAATAACAAATGTATCAAGTTTATATGCATTGGTGAGATACTCCGATGCACTTCCAAATCCGAATAGATTTCCTCTTCCAATATAATTGTAACGTCTATTATCAGTAGAAGAAGAAGTTACTGATATGGATCCAGAACCAGGATATCTTGGTCTGATTAAGATTAATGATTCAACATTAATTCTTTCTAGACCAATACCAACATAAGATTCGGTATTCTTGTTGACAGAAGAACCAGTAAACTTAAATAGTGCAGTATTTTCTGGTGGATTTGCACCAAAGGATTCTACTTTACTTACAAATGTAAATAGTGATCCAGATCCAATTTCTGTTGCTGGAGTAGTTGATTCTGCAGCAGAACCACGAATAAAGTAAGATCCACTACCAATATGAATTGGTTTGAGACGAATGACTGCTCTTCCTCTAACTTTAAGAGTTCCAAAACCAGTCTCACGGAATTGGAAGTAAAGACCAACTTTACCACTAAGTCTAATTGCTTGGGGTTTGCCGACCTCAGTAATTCCAGTACTTTCAAATGCAGCAACAAGTCTAGTTTTGTCGTCTGCATCCAATATCTGTGATGCTTGACGAACTGTAACTGTTCCAGAACCAATCTCGGTAGTAGGAGTAATTGATTCTGCAGCAGAACCAGAAATTCTAAAGAGTCCAGAAACAGGTGGTT